>JGI24721J26819_10003879_pt1 | contig 15806 bp, 15 predicted proteins | sample YelNatPaOPGAMG01_FD_26819 | JGI IMG/M metagenome (IMG submission 26819)
TGTATTTGGCCAAATTCAGGGTTGACGAGGAGCAAATTGAGGCGGGGCTTAGAAGCCTTGAAAAAGTTGTTGATGCTGTGCCATGCACTATTTTGGAACATCACATTCTAAGGGATGAAAAATGGCGTGAAAAGTCCGCATTTGTTCTTGAAAAAGCACGGGTGGTTGGGCATAAGGTTTTGACGGCAGCCGAATATCTTGGAGAAAGGAACTCTTTCCTAGAAGCCGTGCGAAAGAGGCTTTTCGTTGAGGAGCCGCCGTCGAAAGAGTTTGAAAAGTGGATGCGTGAAAACATAAAAGCAAAGAAGAAGGCTAAACCGCCAATCTAGAAATATAGGGAATGGAAGAGTTTTGGCTTTTTCCCTGTTTCTTTCCTATAGAAGAGGACAAATCTGTTAATCGCCATCTCCATGATGGTTAAAAGTTCCTCTACGGGTATGTTTACCTCTTTTATTTCTTCTCCCACGAGCAAAGCTGCGCCTGAAGGCATTTGTTCCTCTCCCTGCCAATAAACCGCTCTTATCCTCACGCCATTAAATGGGGATACTTCGAAGCTCCATGTCGCATTTGGATGTTCAACCATGCTTCCTCCAATTTTTCTAACAGCAACTTCAACTTCCTCAAGTTTTCCCCCGTCCATTTCCGCGGCTAGAAAATTAACTATTCTCTTCTCGTATAAGCGGGTTGTTTGTCCTCCTGGTAACTGCGTTAAACTCGTTAAACTACCTTCATAGCTAGACAGTCTGCCTCCAAAAGCCCTCTCAACAGCATTAAACATGTAAATAAGTAACCTCGATGAATCCTCATCCCTATTTAATGGGTCTTCAACAACCACTTCTACATCGCCATCCGCCACAGTTACCCTATACTTTATTCCGAGGACAAAAGCCTCTAACCCCTTGAAACCATCACCCAAAAGTTTTCCACATATGCTTTTGGAAATTAATGAATCATCTGCCCTCGATGCCCTATCAATTATGGAGACAAACCTCGCCTTAACATCTTGTCCAAGCCGCATGCGCACCACCTCAAAAACTTATTGAACGGAAATATTTTTCCATTACTACCATACCAAGCCAGCACAGCGCACCGGCCTTTCCGTTCTGGCTTTGCAAGTTCCATGGCCTTATATGTGGGGCCGGGGCCGGGATTTGAACCCGGGCGCTAGGCTAACCGCCATGGACTTTTTACGTCCAGTCCACAGGCCTATAGGCTACCAGGCTACCTCACCCCGGCCACTTTTTGGTGGTTTGGTATATTTGAGATGTTACTTATTTTCGTTTCCTAAAGAGCGTCGCTGTCCTTTTTCTTTAACTTGTTGGATTACGTTGGCATTGCTAGTGATAGTATTCTGTAGGCTAATCCGCCTATAAGGAGGGCGAGCGAAACATCAATTAACGTTACAGCTAGGGCTTTTTTCCATCCGAACTCGCGGTTGAGCGCTGCGATGGTTGCGACGCATGGAATGTAAATCATGGTGACAATCGAGAAGACAATCATTTGAACCGCTGTTAGAGACTGTATTGGAACAAGTTCAGAAAGCAAAATCAGCGTTAACTCCTTGCGCAAAACCCCAAATATCAGTGGAATTCCAGCCTCAACAGGCAGTCCAAGCCAGCCAGCAATGAGCGGGCTTGAACCCCAAACGATATAGTCCATGAAACCCGACATTTCTAAGGCAACTAGAAGCGTACTTCCAGCCACTATTATTGGAAAAGCAATGTAAACGAAATCTCGTGTTCTGCTCCATGTTTTTAAGGCAATGTTTTTTATTGAAGGTTTTTTGTACAGCGGCATCTCCATTATTAGGCCAACTGGTTCGCCCGGCAAAGCCTTGAAGGCTATTCTTCCCATGGTAAAGACGAGGATGAGGTCAAAGGCGTAGAGGGCTAGAGCCGCTTGTAATCCAACATATCTTCCTACAAGCCCGAGGATGACAACTGTCCGTGCGGCGCATGGAATCAAGGTGACGACGAAGGCTGCTATGAACCGTTCGCGCTCGGTTTCCATTATTCTACAGCCTATACACGCGGGAACATTACATCCGTAACCAAGCATTAGAGGTATGAACGCCTTGCCGTGCAAACCCATCTTATGCATTAAATTGTCCATTAGGAAGGCTGCCCTCGGCAAGTAACCGCTATCCTCAAGCAACGCGAGGAGTATGTAGAAGGGCACAATGTAGGGTAAGGCTATTGTTATACCAGCGATTATGCCGCCTAAAACCCCTTTGCTGAAAATGTTCACGACTACTTGTGGCAAAAAAAGTGAAAGCAACTGTTCAACCCACAAGGAGAAGTTTAATAACAGAGACTCTAAGCTTGCTGAGATTAGACTTCCTCCAGCAAAGATTAGTGCGAACATGGAGGCCAGTACGCCAGCCAAAACTAGATATCCAAAAATCTTATGCGTAGTTACAGCGTCAAGTTTCTGTTCCATGCTTATTCGCGGAGGGACCTCGATAACTGTGACATCCTTTGCTATTTTGCTTGCAAGGGAATACCTTTCAGAGGCGATGATGACCGGGGATGATTCGCCATGCATTTTCTCAAGTTCAGACGCTATTTTCTCGGCGTAATCCAGAATCTCCCGTCCACTTTCATAGTTGTTTCAGTTTTCCAGCAACATCAGCATCTCTTTCCAAAAGTTTAATGGCTACCCATCTTGCTGGATAAACTTTGCAAATCTGTGGAAGTTTAGCGTTAACAATTTTTTCAATGGCGCGAACCCTCTCTTCGATTTCCCTTCCGTAACTAACCTTCAATGGCTCAAGCTTCTTTTCTCCTTGCGCCACCGCAATAACTGTTGAGAGGAGCTCAGCGATTCCGCTTCCAGTGATAGCCACTGTTGGGATGACGGGCACGCCCAAAGCTTTGGAAAGCTTTTCTGCGTCAATTCTTATGCCTTTTTTCGCCGCAAGGTCAATTTGGTTTAAGTCAACTATTATTGGGGCTTCAAGTTCCAAAAGCTGAATTGTGAAGTATAAATTGCGTTCTAGCGCTGAAGCGTCTATGACGTTAACGATTATGTCGGGTTTCTCGACGGCTATGTAATCGCGGGAAACAATCTCTTCCATGGAAAAGGTTGAAAGCGAATATATGCCTGGCAAATCGATTATGCGGATTTTGTAGCCTTTAAAATGCAGGGTTCCCTCAGCCCGCTCCACAGTTTTTCCAGGCCAGTTTCCAACAATCTGGTTTAAGCCTGTAAGCTGGTTAAATATGACGCTTTTTCCAACGTTTGCGTTTCCAGCCAGCGCAATTCGTAACTGCTTAGCCATGAGAGGCATCCTTCAGCGGCTTTACAAAAACTTTTGAGGCTACGCCGTGACCGAGGGCGAGGGCTACTCCCCTAACCTCGATTTCCACTGGTCCACTGAAAAGTCCTTTCCTCAATACTTTAACTTCCGTGCCTGGTGTTAACCCCATCTCTGCTAGTCTGCGTAATAGCCCAAATCCTCCGACAGCATGAGAGACTATGCCCCTTTCTCCTTCGTTTAGGCTTGTGATGGAAACAGCTTCATTTTCGTTTTCAATTTTGGGCTTTTGTCCCCTATGTCTAAATTGCATGTTTATTCCTCCCTGTGATTTTGACCCAAACATTTGCAGCATCATCATAGCTTAAGATGCATTCTTTTCCAGAAACGCACAGAACAAGCCTAGAACGCAGACGCCTGACAATGTGGACTGGTGCGTCTGGTTTTATTCCTTTGCTTGCAAACAAGACAAGTTTCTCTCTTTTTTCGTTTGTTATTTTGGCTATTCTGCCAGTTTCGTCCAAGGGCATTTCGGTCAGCGGACAGCATTCCTCTTCCTCTAACAAGCCTTCTTCTGATGGTATGGGGTTTCCATGCGGGCAAAACTTCGGGTTTTCTAAGCGTTTTTCCAAAAGGCGTATTACATCTTTCGTTAGGGCGTGTTCAAGCTTGCAGGCGCTCTCGTGGACATCACACCAATCTGCGTTTAAGACGTCTGTCAACAGTTTTTCCGCAAGCCTATGCCTTCTAACAATGTCTAATGCAAGTTTTTCGCCTTTTGCAGTAAGCCTAACACCTCTATAAGGCTCATGTTCAACTAAACCATGCTTTTCCAAATGCGCAATTGTGTTTGTAACGGAGCCGGGCACAACATTTAGTTCTTCAGCCAACTCCTTTGTTTTAGCGACACCGCTACGTTTCTGAAGCTTGTATATAGCTTCAACGTATTCTTCCGCTTCGTAGGAAACTTCGGTTGCCAAAGGAACACCCAAATTACGAGGTCTCGTAATTTCTAGGAGTGAAGCACCCAATAAACCTTTCGCCTAAACGAAATAAAACGAAACTTATAAATACGCAACTTATAGGCTCTTCGCCTCCATAATTCGCTAGAGCTTACAAAGCGAATCCGCGTCCAAAAACCATAAATGCCTATGGAATTCTGCGCAGTTCACCGTACTTTTAGGCGGCAAGCCATCAATTTGCAACATTCTTGCGTGTGCGAATTCGATGCGAATATGAAAAATTTGCAAAAAACTTGAAAATATAAAAAGGACAAAAATTGGAACATGTGCACTTTTTATTCTTTGATGTAAAACTTATATGTTTTAAAGTTTACGACTAACGAAGCAGACGCTAATAGCTAAACAGTCATCAAAGCATGGCAAGTTTTGCGTCTTTCTTATTCGCCCATCACTTGGATTATTACTGTTCTCCTTCTAGGATGCACGTCAGTCTCAACAAAGAGCAGAGACTGCCATGTTCCAAATTCTACGCGGCCGTCGATTACTGGCAAGGTTTTGTCAGGTGGCAAAAGCACAGACCTCAGGTGGGAGTGGGCGTTTGATGGATGCATGTAAGCGCCGCCTCTGGGAACAAGCTTTTCCAGCAAAGCCCTAACGTCGTTCAGCAAGCCATATTCGCTTTCTGTGAGAATCAATACTCCAGTAGCATGCGGGGCGAAAACATGAACTATGCCATTTTTTACTCCGGATTTTGAAACTACTTCTTGAACCTTGTCAGTTAAGTCTACAAATTCAATTTCACCCTTTGTGGAAAAGCTGTAGGTTGTATTGTAAACTTTAAAGTCCGGCAAGGTCCCTTTGCCTCCTGGCTATTCTAGTGCTTTTGTCATTATGATTTCGTCTATATATTCGCCATCTTTGAAAAACCTTTTTGGATTCCGCCCAGTCTCGGCAAACCCCATTTTCTTATAGAGGTTTATGGCGTGTTGATTGTTTGCGAAAACCGTCAAAGTCAAAATCTTTAAGCCGACTTTTCTGGCGTGTTCTTCTAATGCATTCATCATCTCAGTTCCTATGTCAATACCTCTGAATCCTTTCTTTATGGCGATACCAATAATGCCTACATGCCGGGAATAACCAGTTCCTTTCATTATTTCAGAGTTAGCCACCACATGCCCATCCACCTCGGCGGCTACGCAGAAAACTTCGCCTTTTTCTTGGCGGCTGAAAATTCTTGAAAGCCATTCAATCTCCTCTTCTCTTGAAACCTTCTCTGCTCTAATGATGTTCGCGCCTTCCTCAACAAGCGAATTAATAAAGTCTTGCAAATCGTCTAAATCCTCCCACTTGAGAGTTCTCAAAACCACTTTGCGGCCATCCTTGGCAACAAACTCCCGGATAATTTCTCCAGTTTTCATAAGCTCTAGCATAGCGTTAGAGCCACATAACTTTTTTCAAAGGCTGAAACTTGTGAGTTTTGTTGATGCTTTTGTATACAGGGGTTTAGAAGCTTAACATTCAGTGAATGCTGGTGATACATTAAAAAATGTGTAATACCAAGTTTACTGGAGCCACCAAAAAGTGAAGTTTCAACGTCAAGAATTTGGAAACATGAGCCACTTAGCCTACAGTAAACAAGACAAGTTTGCTCATCCATGCAAAATAAGCCAGCGAAAAGTCCATTTTCTAAACAATACGGCATCGCAAAAACTTGGTGAAAACTTAACCTAGCCAGGTCTCTTCCTATCTTTCCAATACCAGTAAGCAATAATGCCTATGGGAATAAGAAAAGCGAGGAACAGAAGCAAAGCTATTGCTAGCTGACCCATCACAGCAAACTCAACCATGAGGAAAATCCAAAAGGCAACTGTCAATATGAGAAAGCCCTTCGCGAAATCGCCTACAAGACCCATATTCGCAACCAACAGAATTTGTCGCAAAAAGTGTATTAAAAGTTACGATGCACTACTCTTAATTATACATTCAACCTATGTAAACAATCCAGCAACCACAAAAGACCCAAGCTAATCACACCCGAAATTTTCGAAGCACTTGCGAACAGGGTCGGCGTTTGTTTGGTATGGACATTTTCGACAGTTTCTTTATGAGGCCACGGTTAAGTCCATGCGTGTGGTTTAATGACTAAATTGAGAAGGCTGAAAAATGCTTCTTTTGAATTTTTCGGCTTAAAACTGGCTTTTCATTTTTAGGTTTGCTGATGCCGATTCTGCAATTTTTGCGTCTATTATGTTTCGATGAAAAACAAGCAAATAAAATGTCTTCAGCTGGAAAAGAGAGGCTTAAATTGGTTTTTATTTTTATTTGGGTTTTTCGAAAGTCTATCGCTAGTTGGCGCTAGTTTAACGTATTATTATTTTCTTCATATTTCCATTTTGAAATAACGTCTTTAATTGTTCACGTGCTTGTTCTGGGTAGAGACTTTAAAGGTGCCATGCTTGCCCACAGACCATTTTGGAGAAGGCATTGAAGTATTCGAGAGGAGTGTAAGTGGACGAACGGTCAGGGTTAAGTGGAACTGGGGCAAATTCAAAAGCACAGAGGGCTTCCCAGTTGATGACAATTTAATAAACTGGGTTATAGGACAGGAACAAGCCTTAAAAGAATGCTTCCTCTGCCTAGACGAGTGGGTTCACAAGCTCAAGTGGCTTGAAAACACGAAGTGGTATGAAAGCTGGAGCCACCCAGACAAACCTAAACCTTCGGCAAAAACAGTCATAAGCCCTGGACCCTATCTATTGCTTTTAGGAGACCCTGGGACGGGCAAATCCCTTATTGGAAGGGCGCTCGCAGAAAAGCTTACGCAAGTTTACAAGGAAAATGGCATAAAGCTTTTTGATGTTTTATGCTGGAAGAATTCGGCGTTGCCAAGCCAACCTAAAATTTCGATTCACAAGGCTGGTGAAGGGAAGAAGATTCTGCAGGTGGAGCAGCTTAAAGAACTTAAAAGAAAGTTTGTAACCAAAGTTGGGCTTAAGGCACTGCAAATCTTTTTAATCTTGATGGGTTTGCTTCTCATATCTTTAGGCTTCTATTTTATGTATCAAGCATGGCAGACATGGAATGCAAACCCCATGTATTTTGGAGAGCCGCTCCAAGAATACTACAACAACAGCTTTCTAGACTACATTATCGGAAAGTTTGTCGGCTTAGTGCCAATAACCTTCATCCCAGGCGGGAGCCTAATCTTCTTCGGAGTCTTCATATGGTGGTTCTCAAAACTCGGCGGACTGGGCAACTTAAAGGGCATCGGAGGGGCTCAGCAAACAGAAGTCCCAAAGCTCTTGGTTGATAACAGTTCGGGACGTGCGCCTTTTGTGGATGCCACCGGGCATAGGAGCGCTCAACTTTTCGGTTCAATAGCATGGGACCCCTACCAGACTGGCGGTTTGGGCACTCCTGAACATCAGAGGGTCACTGCCGGAGATGTTCACATAGCATCCTTGGGCATTTTATATATTGATGAGATAAAGAACCTTGACCAAGAAGAAGCAATCACGCTGCTAACGGTTCTTGAGGAAGGACAGTTGCCCATAACATTGCGAGGCCGCTGGCATGGAGGAGACACGGCAGCCATGGCTGTCTCGACAGAGCCCGTACCAGCCATAACCTTTCTTGTTGGTGCTGGAAACTTTGACAGCATAAGCCAAATTCACCCGGCTCTCATGGACCGCATTTACGGCTACGGGAAAGTTGTGAGGATGAACAATGACATGCCAAACACCTTGGAAAATAGGCGGAAATATGTGCAGTTCATAGCGCAGGAGGTTAAGCGCTTTAACCTTATCCCGTTCACTAGGGAGGCGTGCCAAGAAATAGTGGAGGAGGGAAGGCGGAGAAGCAACAAGAGGGATGCGTTGACAACAAGGTTTAGACCCTTAATTTCCATTATAAAGACGGCTGCAACCCTCGCCATGAACGAAGGGTGCAAAGTTGTTGAGAGACGCCATGTTAGAGAAGCCATCGAACATCACTGCAAGACAATTCAAAGGCAAATTCTCGAACACGAAATGAACGAAAGAGGGAAACTGCTTGAAATTAAGCCTGAAGGAGCCAAACTTGGACAGATTTATGGCTTAGCTGTTGTTAGAGACCCGTACAGCGGCGAGATGACTGGAAGCGTCTTATGTGTAAGGGCGTACATGGTTAAGAAAAGCGAACTTCCGAGAAACTACCCGTTTAAGGGCTACTACAAAGTGACCGGTGTGGCTAAGGGACAAAGTTTCATCGCAGACAGCATAGCCAAAGTTAGAAGCGTCATATTGCAGAAATACGGGATTGACATAGCTCAAGATTACCTAACCCACATCGATTTCGCGCAGTCTTATGGGGTTGATGGTCCATCCGCAGGTGTAACAATGGCTATTCTGTTATGCTCGCTGATTGAGGGAAAACCCATCAGGCAGGATGTTGCTGTAACTGGCGAAATAAACCTGGGCGTCGGAGACTCCATACAAGTAACCGCCGTCGGCGGAGTTTACGAGAAAATTAAGGCTGCTGAGGCTTGGGGTTTTAAGAAGGTTGTCATTCCCCAAAAAAATTATGAGCATTCTATAGATGTCAGAGATTATAGGATAGAGGTTGTTCCAGCAGCCATGCTGGATGATTATTTAAAAGAATGCCTTGTTGAGAAACCAGCCATCAAAGTTTGGACCCAAACATATAAGCGCAGAAAATCTTAGGCAAAAGATTTACTTTCTCTTTTCTTCTAGGCTAAGTGCCTAACATTTTCGGTTTTTCCAACATGAAGAGACAAAGCTTCGTGGACTAAGTGAAACTGGTATTACTAGGCAAAGGCATGTTTCACCAAAATTCACCGCATGACATTATTCGCGTTCCGTATACAAAAGCATCAACCAAAATCCCTAAAATCCACTGTAAACTGGAAAGGGGGAAACTTCTTATGCGATTCCCCTACTAAAATTAGTGTTCTTCGTCCTGGTGGAGCGCGTGAGTTATGGTCAGGGAAGTTGACAAGGATGAAATTCGCCGGTGGCGCAAAAGGGGGTTTTACAGCGAAAACGTGCTCGTCAAGCTTCTTGGGAAGTATGGTTACAGTGCGGTGCGCGTCCCCGTTAGTAACCCTAGCCTAAACCCGCTGCCAGACGTAATTGCAAGAAAAGGAGCCCACATCTACGCGCTTGAGGTTAAGAATGCGAGCTACTACGCTTACTTTCCTAAACAACAAATTGAGAAGCTCTTTAGGTTCCTTGATGAACTTATCCCTCTAGATAGAGACTACAAACACGCCGTCCTCGCGGCTCACTTAGGCAAAAGATGGGTTTTCAAGGAAGTTTCGTGGAAGGAATGGGAAAAGGGCAAGCTTCCGGAAAAAGCAAGAATCCTAAAAAGGGATAGGGGAAACTTCAACCTTGAGCATGGGAGCCAAAAATAGATGAGGGCTAATAATCTTGCAGTTTTTGCCTCCGGCTTATGCAAAGATTACGAGATTGGAGACTTGAAAATTGAAGCATTAAAAAACGTGAACCTTAAAATCGAAAGTGGCGAGTTTGTGGTTATAAGTGGTCCTTCTGGTTCCGGGAAGACGTCACTTTTGAACATCATCGGAGGTATTGACAAGCCCACAAGCGGTAAAATCTTCGTTTTTGGAGAAGATTTGAGCGTTAAAGACGAGGATTTTCTGGCAGACTTCAGATGCAACAAGGTTGGGTTCGTTTTCCAATCCTACAATCTTGTTTCCACGTTGACGGTTGCGGAAAATGTAGCCTTTCCAATGGAGTGGACGCGAAAGTCTGAAGAACACATAAGGAAGCGGGTTGAGGAGCTGCTGGAACTTGTAGGTTTACAGCACAGAGCAAATCATTTCCCATCACAGCTCAGCGGCGGCGAACAGCAACGCGTAGCCTTTGCAAGGGCACTAGCAAATGACCCCCCTCTACTTTTGGCTGATGAACCCACGGGAAACCTTGATGCAAAAACAAGCCAGAAAATTGTTGAAATACTCATCAAGTTAAAAGACGCCGGAAAAACAATTTTTGTTGCAACTCATGACTCTCAAATACTTGAGTTGGCGGATCAAAGGTTGCATTTGAGTGATGGTAGGCTGGTTAGCCTAGATGAGTGAAACCTTTTTCCCAGTAAACGATTTGCTGAGGAGGAAGTTGCAGACAAGCCTCGCCATAGTCAGCTTAACGTTATGTGTGGCGTCAAGCGTTTTTCTAATTCTTTTTGGAGAAAAGTTGGGGTTCGGAATCTTCACGGCAACCGAAAAAGTGTTGACTGTGAGTTTTTCAAAAATTTTCTTGCAGTTTATGTACTTCATAGGAGTTTTAATTTTCATTGTTGGAGTTGTAATTGTTTCCTTCATGGCTTTTGTTATGATGTCCCAGCGGGTTAGAGATGTTGGGTTGATGAAGGCTGCTGGTTGTCCAAATGACCTAATTTTCGGCTATTTCTTAACGGAACTTCTGATAGTGGCTTTTCTCGGCTGCTTCTTTGGCGTTTTTCTTGGGGTTTTAGCCGATTTTGCTTCAGCCAGCTTGTTGGGCAGTTTTGGAATGCAGGCTCCTCAAACGTCCATTGATGTTTGGCTTCTTCTTCAAGTTTTCCTGCTCTTTTTCGCTCTCGTAATGATTTTCGGCTTGAAACCAATCCTTGATGCGACAAAAATTGAGCCAGCCAAAGCCATCTCGCCGACACAGTATTTTGGGTTAACGAAGGCGCCAGAGTTTAGGGCAATTAAAAAGGGTTTGGTAATTAAGATTGCCTCTAGAGGTTTGTTCCGTCGCAAGTCAGCAACAATTCGGATTGTTCTATGCCTAGCTGTCGTTTTCATTTTAACAACAATTACCATTGCAGGCGGAATAATCGCCGACCAAACCACTAAGAACTGGGTTGAAAAGGCTGTGGGCAGAGACATACTGCTTATAGCGCACCATGACGTATGCAGCCAATACAAGCTTCTATTATCAAAGTTTTATGAAACCGACGAGATTCCGCAATTTGACTATGCCAATGGAGAATATTTGATACCTGAAAACCTCCTAAGCCAGCTAAATCTGATGCATGAAAACGTAACAGTCGAACAAAGACTAATTCTTCAAGCGCATGTTAAAGAGGTTAAGGGCTATATACTCCGCGAAACAACTGGCGGAACTAAAGAGGTCGGCGACAACCGAGAGGGCGAATCCATAATAATCGGCGTTGAACCCCAAAATGTTTTAAACGAATGGTTTCATGAGGGAAAACTTCTAAGCGACGACGAAGCTCTTGAAGCGCTTATCGGAGATTCTCTGGCGGGAAAAATGTTCGAATTGCCGCTGAACCAGCAGATAACGCTTTTTAACACAAGCCTCAAAATAGTTGGCGTCTGCCTAGACCCAATAAACAACGGAAACATCACATACATCCCTCTAAAAACATTGCAGAACATAACTGGAATATTGAAACCCAACATACTCGTGGCAAAGATAACATCAGCCAACCGCACAGAAGTTTTAAGCCGCCTCACAACGCTTGTTAAAAATGTGAACCCTAATTTCGAAGTTGCTGAGCTCGACGAAACATTGAACAAAAATCTGAACTTTCTAAGTTTCATATGGTCTACAATAATGTTTTTACCAATCTTTTCTTTAGCTGCGGCAGCCCTCTGCCTAATAGGATATGTAATGCTGGCTATAACCGAGCAAAAACAAGAACTTGGAATTTTGAGGGTTTTAGGGGCTAAACCAAAAACTGTTTTGGGAATAGTGGCTTGGCAAAGCCTAATAGTTTTGCTTTCAAGCTGCGCTGCCGGAATAGAGCTGGGAATAATCATAACTTTGCTGATACTGATTCCAAAGCCCATTGTAACAAGCTTCGCCGTAATCCAAATAGCAGGATGGCTCCTAAGCGCTTTAGTCATCATTTTCATCTTCAGCCTTTACCCAGCCATCAAGTTCATGAAAAAGCCCCTCAGAGAACTTGTCGCCTAAAATCGAAGCGAAAAATTAAAATTTAATGATTTTTGAGAGATGCTCAAGGTGGCCTTCATGGTTCAGCAAGTTCAAGGAGTAATAATTAACTACCGAGTTGGACCAAAAACCCAGAAACCCAAAGAGTGCATAATCCGTTTTCCGCATGTGAACTCAGCTTCTGAAGCAAGCAGGCTCATCGGGCGGAAAGTGGCTTGGCAATGTGGAAGAAACAGGATTGTCGGCAAAATTGTGGATTTGCATGGCAGGAAAGGCTTTGTTAGGGCAAGGTTTAGGAAGGGGGTTCCCGGCCAAGCTTTGGGAAAAGCTGTCGAGTTAATCGGCTAGAATGCTTTGTGAAGTGTTTAAGCGAGTCTATTTGGGCTGGAAGCTGACTTAGGAAATCTTGAAGTTGAAGAACCGGAACCACTGGCACATCGTCATAAAACTTGAATCTGCTCGGGATTAGGGATAAAACTGCTGGGACAAACTTAACAGTATCCCATGACATGCATTCCATTTTGACTGAAAGGCTTGGCAAAAACTCGGATAAGGCAAGCGTTCTCTCCACCTGCTCCTCAACTATCCGCTTCAATGTTGAGGGAGAAAGCCCTCGGCTCCAATGTTTACAGTCTAGGCATAGGGCTATGGGCTTTCTACACGCAACTATGTCAATTTCCCACCTTCTTCCAGCACTTTTAAACCGCAGATTCTTCACAACAGAATAATTGTTGCGCGCTGAGGCTATGGCAACTATATCCTCAAACTCTTGCCACGAAAGGAAACTGCTTACATGTTCAGGGTCGGCGCCGAGGCTTATGGCTTTAACAGCTAATTTTAAACGTTGTAAGCTGTTCGCTTCAATTACTCCTTTATTCAGATTAATCAAGCCGTCGGTTTGCAATTTTTTAAGCAATTTTTCAGCATATTGCGAAGGGCATATCTGCAATTTATTGATTAATTCTTGTGAAAAAGGTCCATCTTTTGTCAATTTTAGGACTGCAATGAGCAGGTTCTTTTCAATATTCATTTAATAGGCTCCATTTTGTAACAAGAAAATGTCAAAAAATAAACTTCATAGAGAGTTACTTAAAAGGTTTGTTATGAATGTTTCCGGCAACAAAATTTTTCTTTTCGTTAAACATGAGGCTGACAAGTTGCGCATTTACCTTCGCATTCTTTCAATGTTGGAAGGTCTTTCAAGTGTAGGTCGCAAATCATTCCTTCAGACCTAATAGCTGTGCAAATTTCGCATAGTTCTTCCATGACCTTTTCTGTGGGCACATCTGTTCTTGCGATGTTTTCTGCGAACTTTGAAATCATCTCCATCGTCTTTTCAGAGCGTGTTAGCTCATTGATAACAAACGATCCGCGCTCTCCTTTGAAATACTGGGTTATTGCGGCTGGTGTTAGTTCCATTTTTTCTGAGACTTCTATTTTGCGCATTCCATGTTTTTCTACAAGTTCCTTCATAACGAGTGCTCTTATTGCNGGAAGTAGGTATTTGACGACAACCACACATGGAGGCTTCAAATAATATTCCTCTAGATATTTCTTAGCGTAGGGCTTATATATTTGTTTAACGGTGTTAAATAAACATTTAACGCTGTTAAAGGAATAAAAATGATCGCTACAGAACTAAAGCTTGCAGATTTAGACAAGCTGCGCCACCACGANGAAGTTGACCCTGAACACTTGAAGGAACTTACTCAAAAAATAGCCTCAGACAAAATTTTGAAATTCGCAATAGTCGCCGACAAAAACACAAACGTCGTCCTCGACGGCGAACACCGATTTAACGCCCTGAAAAGTTTGGGGTGCAAAAAGATTCCCGTCGTCTACGTTGACTATAATTCGCCGAACATAGTGGTGCAAAGCTGGAGAAACGACAAAACATTGACGAAGAAGGACGTTGTAGAAGCGGGGTTAAGCGAGAGGAAGCTTCCACCAAAAACATCTAAGCACATGGTAAAGATGAGTGAAAACCTAGCGCACATTTTTGTACTTGAAAGGAGAGTGGACATACCCATCGAAGCATTAAAGGGCGAACCCAGACTTGTGGACGCAAAAAACATTAAGCCAGCAATGCAGGGAGAGTTTAAGGAAGTCTTACAAATTTACTCGAAAATCCTAGACTCTAACATGGTTGAAAACCCGCTAATTATAGACGAGGAGACACGCATCATACTTGACGGTTATGAAACTTACTATGCCCTTGAACTTCTATCAGTAAACAAAGTGCCAGCCTTCACAGTTGACATCTCAAAAGTGGAGATAAAATCGCTGCAAAACGGTCTCAACCCAATCACAAAGGAAAAAGTAATAGAGGCTGGACTTAATGGGCCAAAGCTTCCGCCGAAAAGCTTCAGAGTGCTGAATGAACCCCTAAAAATAAGTGTTCCCCTAAAAGACTTGATTGCGCCAAAAGATGAAAACAAAAATCATCTAAAAGTTTACAACAGCACGTTAGAACTGCTTTGTGAAGGGTGGCCAACCCCTCTAGTAAAGTTGAATTCGGTTTCAAATGGCAAACTGAGCGTTTGGGCTAAACTGGAAGGATATAATCCATTCAGCAACAGCGTTAAGGATAGAATTGGCTTTTCAATGATTATGGAAGCTAAAGAAAGGGGAAACCTGAAGGAAATATTGTATGAAGCCACTTCCACAAATACTGGAATAGCCCTAACATCCATAGCAAACATTCTAGGCGTAAAAGCAAAACTCTACATACCAAAGACAATACAGAAAGTAAGCGACATATACCTTGAGGTTTTAGGCGCCGAAGTTGTGAGGCTTCCAGTGGGCTTAACCGTAGAAGCCATCGGACAAGTGGAAAACGAAGCGAAAAAAGATGGGGCTACGCATTTAAACCAGTTTGAAAACGACGCAAACTTCAAAATACATTTGAAGCATACTGCAAGAGAAATTGAGCAACAACTAGCAAGTTTAGATTTAAAGCCTTCCTGCATAATAGGCGGCTTGGGAACATCCGGACACATGAGTGCAATATCCTTCTATTTCAAAAACAAGTACAAAAACAACATAAAAATCGTCGGGGTTCAACCAGCGCCAAACGAGGTTATCCCAGGAATAAGAAGAATAGAAACGGGGATGAAATGGTATCATTGGGTGCACTTTGACAAAATTGTTGACGTTACGCAAAAAGAAGCCATAGAAGGCGCCATCCAAATTGCAAGGAAAGAGGGCATCCTCGTCGGGTTAAGCGCTGGTGCCGTTTTCAGCGCATTCAACAAAGTTAAGGAAGAAAAAGGAGTCTGCGTCCTAATTTTCCCAGACACTGGCTATAAATACGCAGAACAGTTTGAAAACTACTTTGTAAATGCGGCGGAAAAATAAACATTAACAAAGGAAACAATCATTTTATCGGCGATGGGCGGCACTAACAGCTAAGATGTAAAATATTATAATGGGGAGTCTGTAAAACTGAATGTCCAAAGGGGAAATTGCATGTTTGAGGAGTACATTTCAAAAACCTCAAAGTCAAGGGCTCTCTACGAACGCGCCAAAAAGGTTCTCCCAGCTGGGGTCTCTTACGGATTAAGGTATTTTGAGCCCTACCCCTTCTACACGGCTAGGGCTGAGGGCAGCAAGCTTTTTGACGTAGACGGAAACGAATACATCGACTTCTGGCTTGGA
>JGI24721J26819_10003883_pt1 | contig 15794 bp, 16 predicted proteins | sample YelNatPaOPGAMG01_FD_26819 | JGI IMG/M metagenome (IMG submission 26819)
ATAATTTTAAATCCTTTTCGTTCACCCCCTTCCCTGATTTCTTCTGTAAAAAATCCTCCAGCTTTTGTTTTTAAATCTTTCAAGATTTCTTTAATTAAAGTCGTTTTCCCACAACCTGGCGGTCCAGAAATCAAAATGTTTTTAACCCTTGATAAATTTTTGAAATCTTTTTGCATCCTCTACCATCGAAATATTATTGAACATCACATAATTTAATTTTTTGTTGCAAAATTTTAAAAGTTCTTTAAAGTCATCATTTGTATATTTGTATTTTAAATTGTAATCTGGCCTTCCATGTAATCTAAAATAATTGATTTTGCCAAAGACTGGTTTTTCTTTGAAAGGATCGACGCAATGAACCAGATTCAATTTTTTACAAATTTCTTCAATTTCTTTTTTCTCCCATTTTCCTCTTGGCTCCCAAACAAAAATGTAATCTCTTTTTTCAATTTTTTTAAAAAAATTTTTCAAATTTTCTTTATTTTCTTTTTTTGGTTCAAAAGAAGCTGGAGTTTGAAATAAAACAATTTTTGCTCTCAATATTTGACAAATTTTATCAATTATTTCCCAAGCTTCAAAAACTTCTTTTTTGTTTTTAAAAAATCCGTAATTTTCTTTTTTTGAAATTTTAATTTTTAATCTTTTGTAAGTTGGAGAAGAGGGTTCGTGAGTAATTAGCTGCCAGGCCTTAACTACAAATTCAAAATCTTTTGGCGCCTCTTTTTTCCATTTTTCATATTTTGAAAAATTCCCTGGCTGATAAAAAGCTTCTTGGATCTCGACAACTTTAAAATCTTTGAAATATTTACTTTTTCCCTCTCCAAATCCACAAGTTCCAATTTTAATTTCCATATTTTTTACAAAAATAGACTTAAATTATTGGCAGGTATTTAATTTTACCTCTCAACTTGATAATTTCGCTTTTCTGATCGATTTCTTTTCTTGAAAAAAATATTCATTCTTAGCTTATTATAAACAAAAAGGGCCCTTTTTGTAGGGCCCTTTTTTATTTTCTTTCCTTACTTGTTGAATTTCTCNGCTCTTCTTTTTGCCCAACATTCTTTACAATAAACTGGTCTATCGGGGGAAGGGGTAAAAGGTAATTCAGTTATTTCTTTTCCGCAATCTGCACATGTCCAATGACCTTGAACCATTTCTCTTGGAGCACCTCTCGAATGAAATTTTTTGAATGCCATTTAATTGATAAAAATAAAAGCGACCTTTCTCCCAGGTCGCACTTAACCAGAAACTAATTAAGTTTGACCGAGGATTTTTCTATTTTAATCTTTTTTAATTTTTTGTCAAGCTAATCAAGCTTGTGTTCAATTTTTTTAATAACAAAAGAATTTTTTGGTTTGGAAGGAAGGGAAATCTTTTCTCCTTTTTTACGACCAAAGAGTGCTTTTCCTAAGGGAGAATTGATCGAAATTTTTCCTTCTGCTGGATTGGCCTCTAAATTGCCAACTAAAGTAATGCATACTAATTTTCCTTTTTTATCCTCGAGAACAACCGTTGAACCAAGTTGTGCAGTTTCGTCTTTCTTTAAAGATGGTTGAATGAGTTTTGCTTTTTCTATAATTTTTTTCAGTTCCAAAATTCTTTTATCTAAAATCTCTATTTCCTCAAAAAAAGAAAGGTATTCTGGATTTAAATCTTCGGAATGAAAAATTTCTGAAGGTGTGTTTTTTAATTTTTTTTCTCTTTCCAAACAAAGTCTCTGATATTCTTGTTTTAGTTTTTCGAGCTCCTCTTTTGTAAAAAGAAGTTCTTTGGTCATGCTTTATCTCCCTCATTATAGGAAAGAAAGCCCTATTGTCAAGAAGGAAAAAATACAAAAGTCCAATAGAAAGATTGGCACTAATGAGATGATAGATAATAAGCGGGTGAGGGGAGTCGAACCCCCATACCTAGATTGGCAATCTAGTGCACTAGCCGTTGTGCTACACCCGCATTTGTGCCAGGGCCCGGAATCGAACCGGATCTTTATCTTTTTCAGAGATACGTGCGCACCAGCTACACTACCCTGGCATGGACCCAGTGGGATTTGAACCCACGACCTCCAACATGCCATATTGGCGCTCTGCCTACTGAGCTATGGGCCCTTGCCCTTAGAGGGATTCGAACCCCCATTTTCTCCTTAGGACGGAGACGCTCTATCCATTGAGCTATAAGGGCTTAAATAGAATTTTAACATTTTTTTTATTGGAGACAAGAGAAAAATGTGCTATAAAAAAAGAATATGGCAAAATCTTCTTATGTCGAAATAGCAAAAAAAGTTTGTCCAGCAGTCATTACTATTGTTATTTCAAAAGATCTTCCAAAATTGGAAGGATTTTATTTTTTGCCTTTTGGGGGCGAAGAATTTTTCTTTCCAAAGTTCAAGGGAGAAAAAGAAAAAACAAAAATTGGTGGAGGTTCTGGATTTATAATTTCTGAAGACGGATATATTCTAACTTGCAATCACGTTGTAGCAGATCCAGAGGCAGATTATACAATCATTGTTGACCCTGAGCATAAATATCCGGCAAAAGTGATTGCTCGCGATCCTTTAGTAGATTTGGCCATTTTAAAAATCGAAGCTAAAAATCTTCCTTTTTTGGCGCTCGGAGATTCAGATAAAGTTCAGTTGGGAGAAGAAGTTTTAGCAATTGGTAATCCTTTAGGAGAGTTTGAAGACACAATTTCAGCCGGAATTGTTTCTGGTTTAAGTCGAAAAATAACTCCGAGTGGAAGTCCTTTCTTTAAAAGTTCTACTCTTCGAGGGTTAATTCAAACTGATGCTGCCATCAATCCCGGAAATTCAGGCGGTCCTTTAGTCAACATGAAAGCAGAAGTAATTGGAGTCAATACCGCAATGATTTTAGGAGCAGAAAATATGGGATTTGCAATTCCGATAAATTACGCAAAAAAGATTTGGGAGGAGGTGAAAAAGTATGGAAAAATTAAAAGACCTTTTTTGGGAGTAAGGTATATCATCTTGAATGAAGAAATTGCCAAAATACACAACCTTCCAAAAGATTACGGAGCTTTAATAGTGAGAGAAACTTTTGGAGATCCGGCAATAATTAAGGGCTCGCCGGCTGAAGAGGCAGGACTTAAAGAATACGACATTATTTTAGAAGTAAACGGAACAAAAATCACAGAAGAAAATACGTTGGCAGATATTCTTTCAAAATGCGAAGTTAACCAAACAGTCGAATTAAAAGTTTTTCGTGAAAATAAGGAAATTTTGCTCCAGGTTAAACTAAAAGAAAGAAAATGATTGGGTGCCCGACGCGAGTCGAACGCGCAACCACCTGGGCCACAGCCAGGCGCTCTGCCAATTGAGCTACGGGCACCATGCCCCCGATAGGAATCGAACCTATATCCCCGGCTTAGAAGGCCAGTGCTCTATCCGTTGAGCTACGGGGGCTCAGTCTTAAAAATAATAACAAAAATTTTAAAAGCTTAAAAGGGTATTTTTTCAAAATAAAAAGTTCTCTCAAACTCTTTCTCTCTCTTTTCCATTTCCTCTAAAACTTGATTAAATTCTTTTTCTTTTATTTCCACTTTTTTCCCCTCAGAATGAAAAACTTCTTTGGTGGAAAGAAAATTGAGGTAAAAAATTAAATAACCAAGGGCAAAAGAAATAAAACTCAAAACTAGAAAAGCGAGTAATCTTTTTTTAATTAAAAAAGAAAGGGGGCTTTTAATATAATTTTTTAAATTTTTTATTTTTATTTTCATTTTATTTAACGAAGACTTTTAAAGAAAATGAAGAAGAAATTTCGTTTTGGTCTTTTTCTTTAAAAAGATTAACTGAATTAAATTCGACTAAAAATGGGGCGTTTTCTACTTTGTTTAAAAAGCAAAGGGTTGAAACAAAATCTCCTTTTGTTTTTCCTTCAAAAAGCAAGCTTTCTCTTTCTTCTTCTTTTAAAGAAATTTCAGAAAAACGCGAAAGCTCCAATTCAACCTTACAATCTTTGGCAGTAGTTTCGAGAAAATTAATAAAATCTAAGGGCATCTCTTTTTGAATGAAAAGGCTTTTAAAAGATTGAATGTTTCCCTTAATTTCCTTCTCTATGGCTTTCGCTTTCTTTAATTGAGAAATTTTTTGATCTAAAAAAGAAAGTTGGGATTCAATTTTTTTTAATTCTTTGGCTTCGTCAACAAACCCTTTTATTAATGGATAATAACAAAAAATTGAAAAAAGAATTAGAAAAAGGAAAATGCTAAAGATTAGGAGATAAATTTTTTCTTTGGTTTTTAATTTCATTTTGTTTCAAAATTGACAAGAAAATTTATTTTAGTGGGCTGGATCCAGGCTTCGGGATTAAAAGAAACCTCTCCGAAATTTTCTTCCAATTTTAATTTCAGCAAAACTAAATCTTCTCTACTAGCTGCGATACCGGAAAAGCCTACTTTGAATTTTTCTTTTTCTAAACTAATGGAAATACTATTCAAAGAAATATTGTTGGGCAAAATTGAAATTATTTTTTCTAAAATCGGAACAATTTTTTTCTGCTCTCTCAAAAGTGAACCTACTTTTAAAGTTAATAAATTAAACTCCTCTATTTCATTCTCCAAGTCTTTATACAAAAGTACCTCTTTCTCTTTTGCTTCATACAAGGTTCTATTTTCTTGAACAAAAAAGTACCCTAATTTTTGGCCACCAAAGAAAAGAATGGCCAAAAAGACAAAAAAGGAAAGTAAAAAGAATTCCAAATCTAAAACTTTAAAGAAAAGCTTTCTTTGTTCTAATTCTCTTTTTTCTTCTGGTGGAAGAAAATTAATCATAGAATGACTCTTTAGCTCCTCTTAAAGCTAAACCAATGGCTGCAACAAAAGATAAAAGCTCTGCCCTTGTTTGTTTTAAGTTGGGAGAAGGGAAAAGATTGGAAAAGGGGTTTCCGAATTCTACTTCATATTCTAATTCAGCAGACAAAAACTTATCTAATCCCTTCAATCTCGACCCTCCTCCGCTCAAAATAATTTTGCTTATTGGTTTTCCTTCAGCATTCAAATAAAGATGATCGGCATAACTTATGTAATAATCTAAATATTTCTTTATTTGTTGCACAAGATCTACCAAAACCGGAACCAAAATTTCAAAGATCTCTTCTGTTTTTATTTCAACCTTCCCTTTTTCTTTCTCTATTTTAACTTCAAAATGCATCCCCAACCCTTCTTTTATTTTTAACTCTTCAGCTTTTTCTTGAGAAAGATTTAAATTTTTGGCCAAAGTTTCAGTTAAATGGAACGATCCAATTGGGAGAATGCTCGTAAACCTGATAGATTTTCCGGCAAAAACAATAAATCTCGTTTTTGTTGCTCCAAAATCCAATATCAATACAGGTTCGGTCGAAACTTCTTGCTTAATCAAAGTTCTGGCAATGGCAAACGTTTCAGGTTCAAAAACAAAAGGAAAAATACCGGCTTTTTTTATCGCTCTAAGATAACTATCAGCTACTTCTTTTGGGCAAGCTACCATCAGAACTTCTAAATAGTTGAAATTCTCAAATGGGGGAGAAACGATTTGATAATCCAAATAAATTTTTTCCAAAGGTAGTGGAATGTGTTTTTCTGCCTCAAATAAAAGAAGGTTTGGAATATCCTTTTCGGGAACTTTTGGAATTTTTAAAATTTTAGAAAAAATTCTCTCTTCTGGTAAAGAAACAATTGCAAAATCACTCTTTAACCTTTCTCTCCACTTTCCCTTTACAGTTTTTTTAAGAACCTCTACGAACTTTTCTTCATTTTTTATTTCTCCTTTTTCAATAATCCCTGCCTCCATTTCTTCTTTTTCGACCCATTCTAAAAAGTACTTTTTTGATTTCTTTTTGACTTTCGCTGCTTTAATCGAAAGGTTGGAGATTTCTAAACCAAAAACTTCTTTTTCTGTTTTGAAAAAAGGAAGCATCTTCAATTAAATTATATTAAAATTCTTCCCACCTTACAATCTTAAATTGTGAAGAAAGGGAGGGGGTAAAAACGGGAGGAGAATAAAGTAAGTTTAGATCGACAAAGGTTTCTCTGTTTTTGTAGCCAGAAATAATGTGACCTCCTAAATTTATCCATTGGGTTCCGACTCTTCCTGAAGAAACAATCGAACCAGAAATTGTTAAGCTCTCTCTTAAATTGTTTAAATAATGATTTCTTGCAAATCTTCCTTTTTGGGCAATAAAAATTCCATTGAGTATCATATAATTGGGAGAATCAGGCCCAATAAAAATGTTTCTTTCTGAAATCAAAGTTAAACCATCATTACCAGTTCCAGCATAATTAATATTGGAATTCAAGATTACATCTGTTTCTTTGTTCGGATCGATTAAATTTGCCGAAGCAACGATTACCTTTCCTTTTATTGTTCCTTCTGGCCACAAATTATCCTCCACAAAAATAACTGAACAAGAAGAAGGAATGGTAAATGTTTGATAGGTATATTCAGAGGTAATAGTAAAATAATTATCCTGCCAGTAACCATTCTGAGCGTTGCCACAAAGCGAAAATCCATCATATTCGAGAGAATATCCGCAGGTTGAAGAAAGTTTAGTGATAATTCTTGCTTCTAAAGTCCCATCTGCTTTAAAAATCAAATGCCAGCCCTGGCCTCTTGAATTAATTTGTTTTGCTGGTGGCAAATAAATTCCGCCCAAGTTCTTGGCTGCATTCTTTATTTGAGCTAAATCCCCTGTAATTCCTTCAAAATCAAAGACTGGATTAGGAAATGAAAATAAATCTGAATTTGAATTTTTTGTCGTGGAAAAAACTCCAGGACAGATGCATTGTTTGTTTACTATTTGACATTCTGGCGGACAAAGACCTTCTCCATAACCAACACCGTTTGGTCCGCAACCAAAAGAGGAAGTACAAACCCATTTATTAAGAGCTGAAGAAACGCTCGAAAGGTTTTGCCCATCAAACCTTATTCCTCCGTTTGAATAATAAGGTCCTCTAATAACATGATCGTTGCCAACCCAAACGTTGGAGTTTAAAATATAAGAATATTTTGCCACTGACTCTTTAGCATAAAAAATTGAAATCTTTCTTTTAATGTTCGGAAACTTGTAGGTCCGGCCAGTAGAAACGATATTCTGAGAAATTATTTGTCCACAATTTAAGTTTGTTTCAACCTGGATTTGGAACTTGCCGATATTTTCTCCGTTTATATCTTGATACTCTTTCTCCAAACTACATTCATTTGCCACATTGTTGTTTAAGCACCACAAGTAATAATTTATTCCAGCCTCGGCAATGTTGAAACTTTGGTGCCAAGCTATTTTTTCTTGAGAAAGTTTAATTTGAGTTAAAATAAAATTTAAGATTGAAGCAAACAAAATCAAAAATATAGCGCCAAAAACTAAAAGATAAATTACGATTATTCCTTTTTTTGTCATTGGTTTTTTAAATTCCTTAATTGAACAAAAGACAAAATTTGATAATCCTGAGGCGGTCTATTCGGATCAACGTTTACTACTAAAAAAACTTTCATCACTTTAGTGTTTTGAAGTCTTGCGGGATAATCTTCGATTTTGTTTCCGTTTGCATCGAAATATTCAAAAATTGGTGGGGTATTTCTGACATAAGAAGTAATTATTGAAACTTTTTCTTGATCTTTGGGATAAGTAGGAGGAGAACCAGTAGCTTTTATTATCCCTCTTTTCAGCTGTGTTGTCTGGACTTCTTGAGTAAAGGTGAGTTCAAATTTAACTTTAAAGGCATAAGGACAGGCTGGATCAACTTTTGAACTTGCTTGAGCTAAAAGCGAAATCGAATTATCTTTGGCTAAATTAAACACGTCGAAAGTTTGGGTCCCTTGCCAAAAACCTAAACATTTTGAACAACCAGATTCACACAAATTCGAAAGTTTTTGGCCATCAGCAAAAATTTCTACATATTCTGTCGAGGCTCCTAAATCTCCATCTACTGAAACTTTTAAAGTCGCTGAGATTAAATTTCCGGACAAAAAATTAGTAAAAGAAACTGAACAAGAACCTCCTTTAACAGAAGTTTGGCACTCACTTGTTAAAGTCTTTGTCTCAATTTCTCCCAAAAAGTATCTTACTCTTTCTGTTTTTCCGTCTCCGTCAACATCAGAATAAAAAATAAACTCTTTGTCTCCGGCATATTCAATCGGATAAGCTCCGTTTTCTCCCTCTCTGGCTTCCCTTATTTCTTTTACCATTGTTTCTATTCCTCTTTTAGCTTCAGAAATTGCTAAAGATTGCTGCCAAGAATAAGATTGGCTTTTATAAAAAAATAAAACAAAAGAAGAAATGGCCAAAATGAGAATCAAAAAAATAGAAATTGTGATTAAAGCCTCAGTTAAAGTAAAGGATTTCATTGATTTTATTCAGCTGGTGTTAATTTTATCAACTTTGTAGTTTTCCCTGAAACATAAAGAGTGGTTGAAGTAGAGTTATATCCTAAGGCTTCAACAGAAATAGTGTAAGATCCAGAGTCAAGAGGAATGAAAATGGTTTGCCCGTTAATATCTGTATGTTGAGTTTGGGAAAAATCGGTTTTGGATAGAGTAGCTGTTGCTGAAAAAATGGGATTCAAAGTTTCAGAGTCTTGAACCGTTAGGAAAAGGGAGTTCTGGGNTTCCAAAAAAAGTAAAACTTCTAAATTTGTATCAGGAGTTAAAGAAACGGGGTGTTCTGGGGTGGAAGTTGCCAGAAATAAAGCTTGGGAGTCTTTTTGAAAATTGGAAAAGTGATAAACATCCCATTCCAAATTTGGAATTAAAATTTCTCCAGAGGCATTAGTGGTTTCTTTTTTTGAAAATTTATAGATTGGGTTTTCGTTTTCATCTTTTCCGATAATTTTATCCCCTCTTAAATCAAAACTCACATTAGAAATAGGAATCGATTGAGAATTCTTCCAGGAAACTTGCCAACTATATAAAACCGGGGTAGCAGAAGAATCCGAAATAAAATTGGCCTTTATTTTTATTTTCGAATAATTCGATAAGTTTTTTAAGTTAACTGGCGATTGATCAAATCCAACCGAGTTTCCTGGCAAATCAGAGTCTGGAATCAAAACCCATCCTTCATCAGAAAGAAAATAGATTTGATACCTTAAATCGGTTCCCTGAGGTTTTACATCAGAAAAAGCAAATTCTTCCCATTCAATTAAATCACTTGGGGAAATTTCAATTGAATAAAGGAAGCCGGATGGGAGATAACCTTGAGTATCAGTTGCTAGCTGAACTTCGCCATTGAGAATAACAACGTTTGATTTTTCAGAAATTTTGTTTTCGTTTTCAAAAGAATCATTAAAAAACCCTTGGCTATAGTTTGAAAGAGTTTTGACGTTTAACGAGGAAAGCTTGTCAATAACAAAAGAAATTTGAGTAATTTGGCTTTGCAAAACAATTGGGTTTGGTTTTTCCGGAATAGCGACTTCGGTAATTGAATAGGTTTTTTCTGTTGAGTATCCATCTTTTGAAACAACTACTTTATAATTCCCAGGAGCTAAAGGAAAATCATAAGCTCCCGAAGAGGGCGTGGAAAAATCAACTAATTCTCCAGTTTCTGGGTTAAAAATCTCAATTTTTGGAGTAGAAACGTTTTCTCCGAGAGTGTTGAAAACTTGAACTCTTAAAATTCCTGCTGGTTGCAAAGCACAGGCCTGGAGTTCTTCTAATTTATCTTTTGGCGCAATATCTGTAGTTAGTAAAACTTCTCCCTCCACTTTGTTAGAAAAAGAAACTTTAATTTCAACCCTTTTGTAATCTAAGGGGCATTCTTCTTCTCCATCNGTGGGATCAAAAATATATTTGATTTTTCTTTCAATTTTATAGACTACATTATTTAAAATAGTTGAGGTTGAGCTCTCAAGAATTCCTGAGGCATAAGGCAGCTGAGCTCCGATAGTCCCTATTTTCAAATAGTTCAGATTTCGGATTTTCTCAATTTCCCCCTGAGCAATTTCAGTAGCTGTAGCCTTTCTTGATTGAAGCTCAAGTACTTTAAAAAGGGAATGAAAGGCTTCAAAAATTCCCAAAATTAAAATCGAGGCTAAAAAAATAACCACTATTGCTTCAATAAGAGTAAAGGCTGGTTTAGATTTTTTCATTTAATTTGAGTCATTATTGAATAAATAGGCTGTATCATTGAAATAGCAAAAAAACCAACAGCACCTCCAACAAAAAGCATTAAAACGGGCTCAATGACTGAAGAAAAATCTCGTAAAATTGCATCAACTTCTTCTTCGTAAAAATCAGCGCTTTTGAAAAGAATCTCTCCCATTCTTCCAGTTTCTTCGCCTACTTTTAACATTTGAATAAAAGTTGGAGGATAAATTGTTAAAAAGTTTTGGAAGATTTCTGAAAGCTTGAAACCTTTTTTAACTTCTTGTGCTGCTTTGAGAAGAGATTGTTGAAAATAAAAATTACTCAAGGTCCTTCCTGTAATTTCTAAAGAAAGGGGCAAGGCCACTCCTGCTTCAATTAAAGAAGAAAGATTACGAGCTGTGTAGGCTAAATTTGTTTGAATAACNATAGAGGAAATGAGAGGTATTTTTAAAAAAATTTTATCGAAAAATGCCTTTCCTATTTTTTTTCGAGAAAGAAAGGAAAACAAAAAGGGCAAAAAAATAATAAAAATAATCACTCCCAACCAGTTTTTGCCAAAAAAATTTCCAAAAGAAATCAATAAACGAGTGGTAGGAGGAAGAGAAACGCCGAGCTCTTTAAAAGTGGCGGCTAATTTTGGAATGACTGTAGTCATCATCAAAACAAAAACTAAAATCAAAGTTAAAAAAACAATTGTTGGGTAAATTAAGGCCCCGGTTACTCTTGATTTTAGCTTTTTTTCTTTTTCCATCTGGTCAGCCAAAATTTTGAGCACTCCTTCCAAATTACCCGTTTCCTCTCCCACCTTCACCATACTTTGAAAAAATTCAGANAAAATATTTGGATACCAAGAAAGAGCCTCTGAAAAGCTTTCGCCCTTTATTATTTTTTCTCTGATGCCTAAAATAGCTTTTTTAAATTGTTCGTTTTTTGACTGAAGAGAAAGAGCAGAAAGAGCATCAGAAAGAGAAAGACCGGCTGCGACCATTACCTGCAAATTTCTTGTAAATAAAAGTTTTTCCTTTAGCGAAGGACCGAAAAAAGAAAAAAGTTTAAGCTTTGGTCTTTTCCTTTCTTTTCTTTCATCCTTGCATTCGATCAAAAAAAACCCTTCCTTTCTCAAGGTTTCTGCCAATTCCCTCTCGTTTTCTGCCTCCAAATATCCAGTTTTCTCTTCGCCAGTAAGAGATTTTGCTCTAAAAAAATACTTTGGCATTTTTATTCTGTAATTACTCTTAAGACTTCTTCCAAAGAAGTTATTCCTTGAACTGCCTTGATAAATCCATCCTCAACCATTGTTAACATTCCTTCTTCTTCGGCTGCCTTTTGAATTTCATCTGCAGTCGCTTGTTTAACAATCATTGATTTTATTTTTGGAGTCACTGGTAAGGCCTCAAAAATTCCAATTCTTCCAGAATAGCCTTCTGGCGATTCTTTAGAGGGTTTTGGACGCCAAAATGGAATTGTTTTTAATGTGGCATTTTTAGGTACTATTTTTTCTTCTTTTAAAATTTCTAGAATTTTTTCTAAATTACAGTATTTGGAAAGGGTGGCGATTTCTTCATCTTTAAGAAAATATTTTTCCTTTTCTGAGGTTAACCTTCTTACTAATCTTTGGGCAATTATCAAAATTAAAGTAGAGGAAATCAAAAATGGTTCCACTTTCATATCGATTAATCTAGGAATAGCGCCAGCAGCAGAATTAGTGTGCAGTGTTGACAAAACCAGGTGACCAGTTAAGGCTGCGTTGATTGCCAAAGAAGCAGTTTCATTATCGCGGATTTCTCCAACCATAATAATATCTGGATCTTGTCTTACCAAACTTCTCAAACCCGAAGCGAAAGTTAAACCGATTTTAGGGTTCACTTGAGTTTGGTTTACTCTTTTTATTCGATATTCAATAGGATCTTCCANGGTAGAAATATTTACTTCTGGAGTATTCAAAATTTGAAGCATTGAATAAAGAGTTGTCGTTTTTCCAGAGCCAGTGGGGCCAGTAACTAAAATCATTCCGTTGGCCTTTTGCAAGGCTACTTTCACATCTTCAAGAGCTTTTCCTCTCAAACCTAATTCTTCCAAAGTAAGAGCTTTTTCTGATTCTGGTAAAAGTCGCATTACTATTTTCTCTCCGTCATAAACTGGCAAAACAGAAACTCTCACTCCAAATTTATAATCTGGAGTTTCAATCTTAAATCGTCCATCCTGAGGCAGTCTATGCTCATCTAATTTTAGATTTGCTAAAACTTTAATCCTTGCTACAATTCCTGGAGCAGCAATTTTTGGCAAAACCATAGCATCTCTCAAAATTCCATCGATTCTGTACCTTACCAAAACTTCTTTTTCCATTGGCTCAATGTGAATATCTGAAGCCTTTTGTAAAATTGCATGTTTTAAGAGAGTATCAACAATTCTAATGATTGGTAATTCTTGAGCTGCTTTTTGTAAATCTAGGGCCTCCTCTTCTGCTCCTTTTTCTGGCAAAAGAAGAATTTCTCCTTTAGTAATAATTTCTCCTAATTCGCTTTCTAATGTTTTTTGATATTTTTTTAGTGCTGCTTGAATTCCTTCTTTAGTTGTTAAGCGTGGTAAAATTTTTAAACCGGTTGTTTTTGAAAGAAAATCAACAATCAAAAGATCTCCTGGGTCAATCATAGCTACTTCAAGTTGGTTCCCTCTTTTTTTAAAAGCAACGATATTGTGGGACCTGGCAATTGTTTCTGGAACAAGTTTTAAAACTTCTTCATCGATTTTTTCTTTTGTTAAATCAACAAAGGGAATTCCTAAAATATAGGCCTCAAGCTTTGCTAATTTTTCCTCAGAAATAATCCCTTCTTCAACCAAAACTTCTTCTATTCTCTTTTTCTCTTTTTCTGCTCTTTTTAAACATTCATCAAACTTTTCCTCATCAATTAAATTAGCATCTAACATAAAGGCCTTTAATTGTTGAGGCTCTACTCTCATTTTATTTTTCCTTTAATTCTTTTTTAATTTTATCGACCAATTCCTCTAATGAATAATAGCTTTTTACCAAATACCCTCTTGCTCCCAAATTAATTGCTTTCTCTACGCTTTTCATTTCTTCAAGGTTGGTTAAAACAATTACTGGAATTCCTTTTGTTTCTTCTTTTTGTTTAATTTTTTCCAAAAGCTTAAAGCCATCCATCTTGGGTAAAATTAAATCGAGTAGAATAAGATCTGGTCTTTCTTTCTCTGCCATTTCTAATCCGCTTTTGCCATCAAAAGCTGACAAAACCTCAAAGTCTTCTTTTTCCAAAAACTCTCTTAAGGCCTTTTGAAGCTCCCTCTCATCTTCTATAAAAAGAATTCTTTTTTTCATTTTTTTGCTGGTAGATAAAAATAAAAAGTTGAACCTTTGTTTTCTTTTGAGGAAAAATTAATTTTTCCCCCCGATTTTTCAACAATTTTTTTAGCTAAATACAAGCCCAATCCTAATTGAGAAGATTGGTATTTTGAAGGAGATTCTAGCCTAAAAAATTTTTGAAACACATATTGTTTTTCTTTTTCTGGAATGCCAATTCCAGTGTCTTGCACTTCGCAAAAAATTTTATCTTTTTTTTCTTTTACTCTAACAAAAATTTGCCCTTTTTCTTTTATCGACTGAATGGCGTTTGCCAAAAGATTTTCGATTACTAACCTTATTTTTGCTTCATCGCCAACAACAAAGAAATTTTTCCCTTCAGCAAAAAAATCTAAAGATATTTGGCTCTCCTTTAAAAGAGAACGGGTTTCTTCAACTATCTTTTTTGCCAACTCAGCTAAAGAAAATTGAGAATTTACTAAAACTAAGCTATTGCTTTCAATTTGGGATAACAAAACTAATTTGGCACAAAAACTTTGAAGTTTATTGGCGCTTTCTTTTAAATTTTTTAGATATTCTTGAGGAAAATTAAATTTTTTTTCTAAACTTTCTAGGGTCCATTTCATTTGATTTATTGGAGAAAAAAGCTGGTGAGAGGTTATTTTTATAAATTCACTTTGAATTCTTTGGGCCTTCAAAAGCCTTTCAAAAGATTGAGTGATAAAAAAATCAATAACAAAAAGAATCAAGGTGGTGATTAATACGATTAAGCTTACAACTAAGGGGTCGGGAAAAAAGAAAAGGCTTAAAAAATAAATAATAAAGATTGTGGCAATGATTATTATTCCCATTAATAAAAATAAAAATCGAGGGCATTGCCAAAGAGAAATTTGATACTCTCTGCATTCTTTGAAAATATTAAGTTTTTTTGAAAGATTTTTTAGGTTCATTCTTTTATTATATCAAAACTTAATTGACAAACAATTAGAATCAAGCTAAATTGATTTTTGAGGGAAGGTATAATTTTGTTTTTTTCGGGGTGTCGTATAACGGTAGTACGCATCCCTTGGGAGGATGTAGCCTGGGTTCAATTCCCAGCACCCCGAAAGCGGGTGTAGCACAGTGGCTAGTGCATCGGCCTTCCAAGCCGAGGACGGGGGTTCGATTCCCCTCACCCGCTTAACACCCTCACCCCTAGCGTTTGCCTCCCTGGCACTTACGTGCCAGCGCTCGCCTATTGTGAATTTTTTCACATAGGCTCGCTTCGGCAAACGCTCCATGGAGAAACCAAGGTTCCCCGTCTGGCGCTCATTTCGTTCGCTTCGGCGAACTTCCCATAGGGGAGACACCTTAAAGGTTTCTCCCTTCCATGGTGCTTTACTTTCACCCTCTTCCTTCAAGTTCACTTTTTTCCATTTAGAAGATAATTTTTTAAGTTTTCACACCTTCTCGTCGTTTCATTACTTCAATGTTGCTTATTTTTTCTCATCTATTCTTAAAAAGAGGGGGACAATGCCCCCTCTTTTAAAGCTCCCCTTGGAGTTAATTTCTCCTTTTTTAAAGCGAAAATTCTGTTTTTTATCTTGCGTACTCTACTGCTCTGGTTTCTCTGATGACGGTGACTTTTATTTCTCCTGGATAGCGAAGCTCTTCTTCGATTTTATTTGCAATTTCTTTGGCCAGTTTTTTTGCTCCAAAATCATCAATTTCCTCTGGCTTTACAAAAACTCTTATTTCTCTTCCTGCCTGCAGAGCCCAAGCATTTCTTACTCCTTCAAAAGAAAGGGCTAAACTTTCTAGGTCTTTCAACCTTTTAATATAATTCTCAACTGTTTCTTTTCTGGCTCCTGGTCTAGCTCCTGAAATTTTATCAGCAACCTGAACTAAGATTGCCTCAATTTTTTCATCTGGAATGTTTTCGTGATGGAGCTTAACTATTTCAATAACCTCTTTTTCTACTCCGAATTTTTCTAAAATTTTTGCTCCGATTTCAACGTGTGAACCTTCGATTTCTTGATCGACTGCCTTACCAATATCGTGTAATAATCCAGCTTTTTTACACAAATAAGGATTGACCCCTATTTCGCTAGCCAATGCCGAAGCCAAATAAGCCACTTCGATAGAGTGGAGTAAAACATTTTGCCCAAAAGAAGTTCTAAAGGCCAATCTTCCTAAAATTTGAACAAGCTTTGGGTCCAAGTCCACAATTCCTAAATCATAAACAGCTGCTTCTCCAGCTTCTTTTATTTTCTGTTGAACTTCTTCCTTTGCTTTTTCTACCATTTCCTCAATTCTTGCAGGCTGAATTCTTCCGTCCTTGACTAGTTTTTCTAAAGCAATTCTCGCTATTTCCCTTCGAACGGGGTCAAAACAAGAAAGAGTAACTGCTTCTGATGATTCATCGATTAAAATTTC
>JGI24721J26819_10003895_pt1 | contig 15773 bp, 16 predicted proteins | sample YelNatPaOPGAMG01_FD_26819 | JGI IMG/M metagenome (IMG submission 26819)
TTCCCTTCCCGCCGCTATACCAGCGACGTGAGTACCGTGCCCCTTATAGTCGCTATCCTCATCGGGGACGAAGCTCCTGCTCGAGGTAACCTTACCCTCGAGAGAGCACACAGCATCGACTCCTGTGTCCACGATCCCTATTTTCACGCCGTTTCCAGTGATTCCGATTTCATGGAGTTTATCTGCAGATATTAGAGGTACTGAGTTCTTGAGACATACTCTAACCTTCCTAATGGCTTCAATACCATATACAAAAGAAGGGAGGGATGATCTCAGGCGAAGGATATTCCTTCCATTGATACTACCGATCACGGCTGGAAGGAAACCGTAGATCCCATGTATCTCCTCTAAGAAATCAGCCAACCCCTGGATCAGCATTTTATCGAGGAGCTTAAGACCTCCCTCCTTAGAAGCATCTCCCCCGATTAGAAATTCATCCAGCGGCCAACCGGCCCAGACGATCACCTTGAAGAGCTTCCTCTCATCTTTTGATGCAGCCTCAAGAAGTTCTCTCTCCACTACCATGCTCCACGCCTCTGACGCTCCTTATCAAATCGAACTCCTTGACTATATCGCTCAGGATTAAGCGTAATATCTTCACCCTCTCTCCGGAGACGACGATCCCTCCAACTAACGGGTATTCCGAGAGTATCTTGACGCCGCTCGATGAAAGGAGATCCCTCAAATCATCAAGCCTATCGCTATACAGCACCACTTTCCCCTCGTCGGAGATCTCATCCAACACGCTCGCATCCTTCTTAACGTATTTGGAGATTATTACGTTTATCTCTTGATCCGTTAGTTCATCATGCACTTCTCCTACCCGCCTTGACATTCTCTATCATTGCTCTTATCTCCCGATACTTGTCATCGCTTATCCTCCCCTGGTATCTCAAGCTCTCAAGCTGCTCCTCCAGCAGTTTTATCTGCTCATCCCTCGAAGAAGTCGCTCCTAATCTGGACTTGAACTCCTCCATCGCGATAGTCCCTCCAATCNCTGCTGCGAGTAAGGAAGCTATGGTTAGAGTTGTTTTATCAACTGTGATCATACTCTTCTTCCTCCTAAGGTCTGTGTATATCAGATAGAGGCCTATTAAGCATAGAACTACTCCGAGGGATGGTATGGCTGGTGAGAAGCCCGTAGCTACCCATTCATAAATTCCCCCGATTCCGAAGACTAGTAACACCGCCCCTACCAGCGATCTGATCCCCATATTCCCATCCTCATTACCTCCATGAGGATTTTATACTCATCAACCTTAGCTTCTCGTTATTTATCTCAGCCTCGACTTCCCTTATCCTCTGTTCTATCTTCGCCCTCTCCTCATCATCGAGCGTAGTATGCTTCTTTATTATGAGCTGATTTCTCGCCTCCTCAAGGGCGCGGAGCCTGCCCTCGATAGATTCCATCTCAAGCTTAACATCAAGAGGAGGTTGTTGAGGGGTATAGGAAGGAGTAACTGGAGGCAGAGATGCAACACTACCTCCGGTTCCGGCTGTTTGCATTAATAACTGAGCGATCCTCCTCTCAAGTTCCTCGCGCGTTATCTGGGGCTGGGGCTGAGGCTGCGATCCCATGGCCTCCTGAATTTTCCTAGCTATCTCCCTTATCTCGTCATCAGAAGCTCTAGGCTTTGAAACGAGATTCCTAATCGTATCTACCAGTGTTGGATACATTGATTGAATCGTGAATGCGTAAAGCAGGCCTCTAGCGGTCTCCGTACCCAATACCCTGACGAGCTCTTTCGCAACCCTATCCCATGGGATCTCGTTAGTACTCACTACATCACCGCTAGAGTAGAGAGAGTAAAATATATAAATATTTGCTTCATACTTTATGCACTTCAATAACACGCTCGTAATGACCGCTATCGTATCTACCCGAGGGACCTCTCCCCTCGATCTTATGGAGAGTCTTGCTAGTAATCCGGAATATTCGATATAATAAGGCCGTTAATTATAAATGTACCCATCAGAATTCATGAGCTTATTATAAAGTCTCTCGCTTCTCAAGGTGCCGAGGAGAATAAGAGTTAAAAATAGTTTTCCATTTACTCTTTCAGTGATTTCTCCAGAATTTCCTCTCTCATTCCATATCATTATGCAGATCACAATAAATGGCGGTAAGATAAGAAACAGTAAATGGATTAGTGTGCTACGGAGATGCCGTGATAACTCAGCAATTCCTGATCATCCTACTTAATAAATATTTCCCTAAACTTGATACAATCCCTTTCTTTTTCCATTTCATAACGATAAGAGCGTAAATGAAGCCAATTACATCGACACCGAGGTAGTAATTCTAGAGTGTTCAAACTTTATAATCGAAAAGTTAATAAGAAAGAGAATGGATAACACCGTATGGCCTTTAGCTCAGCAAAGGCTGAAGTAGGTAAGATTCTCCTAGAGATAGGTGGAATACTCATGATGGTTTTAGGTGCCGTTAGTATAATAAAGGCAATTATCATACTCGCATTGGCTGGAACGCTGGGTGGAATAATATCAAGCTTCTTTCCCGCAATAAGGTGGCTAGTGAATCTACTATTACCCTTCGGATACGCTTACACCATAGGAATATTAGTTGTCGGAATAGTATTAGCTGTTATCGGATATAAAGTATACAAGCTGGGGTCGCTTCCGAGCATACCCAGCGATAAAAGGAACACGTGGATAGTTATCCTGGTCATACTACTAGCAATCGCTCTCCTGGCTGGAGAGACTTATACATCAATAGCCCTGATAGTTCCTCTGGTGGGTCTCGTGCTCACGCCAGTGGAGCAGCTTCCTCCTCCACCTCCTTGAGCAATTCTGATGTGGAAATATAAGAGACTTAAAAATCCTTTTACCTTTTTGCACTACTAGGTTGAGTGTAGTTTGTTTGCCAGATTAACTGGACTATATCACTACAATGGGAAAAATTAAATAAAACACTTATTGCATATGAGCTTGTGGGGGAAAATGACCCTGAATGAGGATCTCATTGATGCAGCTCTTAGAGGAGATCTGGAAAAAGTGGAGAGTCTTCTCGATAAGGGTGCGAATGTAAATGCAAAGGATGGATATGGCCGGACCCCTCTCCATTATGCTGCTTGGTATGGTCATCTCGATATCGTCAAGCTTCTATTGGATAGAGGAGCAGATGTAAATGCAAAGGGTAATGCTGGCGAGACTCCTCTCCATCTTGCTGCTGCTTGGGATCATCCCGATATCGTCAAGCTTCTATTGGAGAGAGGAGCAGATGTAAATGCAAAGGATAAAGCTGGCGAGACCCCTCTCCATTGTGCTGCTGATGGTCATCTCGATATCGTCAAGCTTCTATTGGAGAGAGGTGCAGATGTAAATGCAAAGGATAAAGCTGGCGAGACCCCTCTCCATTGTGCTGCTTGGTATGGTCATCCCGATATCGTCAAGCTTCTATTGGATAGAGGAGCAGATGTAAATGCTAAAAACAGAGATGGGAAAACTCCTCTAGATTTAGCTAGGGAGAATAAATACTGGGATATAGTTAACTTCCTCGAAAAAGCTGTGGAGAATGCTGAGAATATATTGGAAACCAAGATATCTGGGACCTCGGTTATGGCCACCGTCGTGAAGAGCGAAGGTGAGTCTTCGCCTATCCTCGACCTCTCAAAGTACCTGAAAAATCCCCAGAAAAATGATCAATATCTGAATGAGCTTTACAGAGCTATGCTTATTGTGAAAAGAAGGGGAGAAGCTGCCATAAAGGAAGATGAGCTTTCATCTCTCATAGATTCGATAAAGGCCGCCCTAGATAAGATAGGATATGATGTATATATAAGCAAGGAAGATTCCGATATGGGGAGCTTGGAGCTATCTGAGGAGCTGATGTCAGTCCTTGGGATAAGAGATGGGGATGCCGTTGTTGTGAACTCTATTTTAAAGCTTGTTGCAAGGAAGGGCGATCTTGAGTACAACTCAGTTAGAATGCATGAGGAGGATGCGAAGGTTGTGATTGGACCTATGATCGTCAGGGGAAAGGATAAGCTGGAAGGGGTAGTTCTCAACCTCTCAGTGGAATCAAAGAAGGAGGAAAATAGATGGATAGATGAGGAAATCAGAAAGGTGAGATCTTTTCTGAAGGAACTTGAGGAGGAGAATCAGCCCTAAAAAGAACAGGAATTCTAACAAAATCCACTAAGCTGTTTTAGGTAGAGGATAAAGGATCCCTATTCCCAAACAAAATATTTTTAAGAATCCCCCTCTTGCTATCTCAATGGAGTGCAGTGACTTAGAGAAGCTCTTTCGTAAAATCCGCAGGGAGATCGAGGTTACCTGTGGCTTTGTTCACTTCTTCTTTCACTATGCTTTCCATGATCTCAGGCATTACAGAAATATGGATGAATATCTCAGCCATCTAGGATACAGAAGGCTTGAATTGAGTTATCCTGAGCTCTTTATTCTTAGAATGGCGATTTATCTGCATGATATGGGTATGTTCCTCAACCCTCGCTACTGGAGCGAGTTAAAGATTCACAAAGAGGACCTGCTGATTTGCAATGAGGATCCCGTCGAGAAGCTCAGGAAAAATGTGCTTGTGGATGTCCTGATGAGGAAGCTGAAAACCAGCTTTGAGGACGAGTTTTTCGATGAGAGTGGTTTTCTAAGGTTCCCACCTAAAATGATGGGGAAAACATGGGACAGCTTTGATCTGATAGATAAGGCTGGAATAAGGGAGGTGATGAGGGTTCTTCACCCTCAGGTAGGTGCAGGTGGAGCAAGAAGATTTATCCCGAGGTGCGACAGGGTTGCAAGTGCTGTCAGCAGTGTTATCAGGCTTCACGAGTGCAAAACAGCGGAGGCCTTCAGGTATCTTGGGCATGAGGAGGTGGGGGGAGAGGATGTAGACCTAAGGAAGCTTGCAGCTATTTTAGTGCTGCTCGATTCTATCGATTGTAGCAGGAGGAGAGCAAGTCCCGAGGCTCTGGAGGAGATAACTGATGAGATAAGGATGCTTGAAGAGGAGATAATCGAGATAGAGTCTGAAAAAAGCAGCAATCATGGATATCTCTCTCACTGGATTTTCAAGAGGCACATTAAGAGAATTGAGATAGAAGGCAGCAGTATAACAATAGTGTCGGACACATCTAGCCCAGCGCATGTTGCTGGGATGATATTCTTCGAGATGGCTAATAATGTGCTGCCAAGGTTCATTGCAGCGAAAGATATGCTCTCAGAATATGGAGTTGCACTGAACCTGTTTCTCAGGATACCGGGCTTAACTGCCCCCATTTATCTGGATGAGAGGATAATGGATGCTGGAAGGAGTTTCTGCAGTATCTTCACAGGCTTTCCAGTCTGGGCAAGTCGGTGGAAGAGGAGATATGGATCAAGGGAGTTCACGTTACCGAGAGTTTTGGCACTGCTTTTGGGCGGCCAGCGCGAGCTTGGCATGCGGGATCCCATAGATAAAATAAACTCCTTTGCAGCAGAACATGTATGTAAGTTGCTGGAATCAGAGAAGCTTTCGGATAGCCAGAGAGCTGCGCTTCTGGAGATTTTCAAATGTGTTGATTAAAGAATTATTCAAAGCTGCTATCATATGAATGTAAGGAAATTTAATAACATTTCACTTTATGGTATAATCACTCAATATACATCCGGCAGTTATAGCAGTACCACCTCTGGTACTTTGGTATCCAAGTAGCTGGCTTGCCGCAATTGGGACAGGTTTTCCTCTCCCTTCTGAAGAAGGAGGAAATCTGGGATAGAGGGTTCTGAGGGGCAGGCGGAGCCGGTTGCTGGAGAGCCTCCTGGGGAAGCTCTATTTTCTCCTTAAGAAGGACTATATCCCTCACCGCAGCGACTTTATCCCATGGAATCTCGAGCTTTTTATCCTTGGATACCTTCACAATGAGGGTTATATCCTTTCCCTCCAATTTCAACGCAATATCCTGAACCTCTCCCACAAACTTTGCCTCCTGATCATAGACACGCTTGCCAACGAGCCCAGATCTTGTAACGCTCATCAGGATATGATTGGCTTTCCATTATATAAAGTTATCTTTATGTCTCCTAGATAGAGAATTCGGCCAGCAATACTACACAAGGCATGTGAAATCTTTTCTAATAAAAGAGAGATCTTCCTCCTGATCTTCTTCTCTCCGCTAATAGAGGGTTGTAGATGTTTTTACATCTCCAATTCCCCTAAGAATTCCTTTATCTTTCTAATTTCCTCATTAATCCAATTCTTTATTTTTATAATCCTTTCCTGTCCCTCTAGTTCGCTCTTTATCTTCTTCAGATCCCGAATGTATCCTTCAAGATCTTCTATAAACTTCCTTGGTCCCGGTTTTCTTATCTCTTTGGCCAGCAATGGAGCCTTATCTTTTATCTCTTCATATCTCCTCCTCTGATCCTCCACATCGAAGCCCTCTTTTTGCATTTGGTCAAGCTTGCTGGAAAGCTCATCTCTCAGATTTCTATACTCAACCACATGCTTGAGAACCCCTTTCCTGTCGAGCCTGTTAAGGACCTCTATGCGGTCTGGGTACCTATCGCAGAGATCCGGGTACCTATCGCAGACCGAGTGTCTATCAGCCATATTACACTTTGTTGTGTGAATCTTAAAAAGTTTATAGTCGCTAACCGGATTTCTAGGTCTCCGCTTCTTTTTCAATAATCCTAGAAAGGAGCTTGCTTATCCTCCTCTTATAATCATCCAGCGTTATCATCCCGCTCAGCAGGAGGTCATCGAGCTTCTCAATTTCCTTCACCTCAGGGAGCAATTCGGATACCTCAACCCTAGGTATAAGCTTGAGAAACTCGGAAAGCCCAGGGATTTTCTCGTTAAAATAGGTCTCCATGGTCTTGAGGTCCACAAAAATTATAGGATAGGCCGATTCACGTGCAAGCCTCTTGGTCTGCTCATTCCATCCGGTTGGCGAGCACAGGAGGGCGATGAACGGATGTTCCGNCTTCAGAATTCTTGCAATGAATTCNCTCACCCCAGCATCCATCATGCTCATCGGAGCATGGTCAATGACATCGAAGTAAAGCTTCTCCACATTCGCAAATGTCTTTATGTAGACCTTCATTACAGTCTCCTTCCTGAGGAAGCCCTTTCTGTAGTAGGTGCAGATCAACTCCGGGTTTTCCGGCAATCTCTCAAATTTCTTCTCGTCCACAGCTTCCTTTCTCTTTCTGAGGATCTCTCTAATCCTTTCATGCAGGTAGGTTTCCGCATGCTCCTCTGTATGGACTGAAATATCTTCTCCCTCAGGTCTCCATTCCCTCTCAAGCCTGCCTCTCATCAGATGAATAAACTCTTCCTGCAATCTCTTAGCAGTTAAGGCATCCACTGCATGGAGAATTTCCACGGGAGTAGCCCTTCTTAACCTGATAAGATGCTCATCTTCCTCCCTGACAACAGCTACCGGGTGCTCTATTATCACCGTGCAATCCTCGCCATCGAGCTTCCAAGTGGTCCATCTGAGCCCCTCAACATACACCTTTTTCGACACTCTCTTGACCTTGGGGGATATTGAGCCCAACGCATACCCTATCAGTGCTGTTATTCCGGCTTTCTCCACCGCATTTAACACATCGTTCAGCTCTATTGAAACAGTCTCCGGTTTCTCCTCCATTACCTTGGGCTGAGCCCTCTCCTCTTTCTCATGAACTTTCTCCTCTTTCTCAACCTCCAAATTGACGGTGTTGCTTTGAACTGAGTGGCTGTTGCCATAGCTGTCGAGAAATGTCACTGTTGCAGGTTTCAGAATCGTGCTGGTGTCAGCCTTAATCTTGTAGGATATCTTCTGGGATGAGCGTGGCTTCAAGTCACCTCTCCATTCTGTGACTCCCTCAACCTTAAGCCCATCGACATCGTCCCTAAGGTAGACATCCCTTGCAATTCCATCTCCCTCATTTGTCAATGTTAGCACAACCTCAACCTCCTCTCCTTCTTTCACCTTATTTCTGCTAACCTCCTTTCTAATCGTGATGGAGGGCTTAAGCGCCAGTATTTCAACATTAACAGGATCCACTGTTACTGTGCTCTCCATTTTATCACTCCTGCACTTGATTGTGAAGGGNCCTACTGCAAAAGTCCCCTCAGCTGAGCCCCTAAGGAGGAAGGTTATTGTTTTTGATGACCTCCCCTTCAGCATGATGTTTCTTGGATAGGCTTCGATGGATTTGAGCTCCTTTGACCAGTTCCCCTCTATCTCAACTGAGAGATCAAAGGGATTCCTGTTTTTCAGGATTAAACTCACTTTAAACGGTTTTCCAACTTCTATCGGTCCTTTCTCAACCTCTATTCCAGCGTAGATGTCGATTCTCTCCAAAAGACCGATGGCATCATTCAGCATCTGCTCTATCTTTCTGATGCGTGAGATAAGCCGATTCCTATCTGGTTCTATCAGCTTGGCTGTTGATGCCTTCCTTCTCATCTCCCTGGCAACTTCCCTCCTTCTCCTGAGCTCATCAGCTCCCATCTCAACCAGCTCATCTAAGGTTGAGTTCTCTATGTCCCCAAGCTTCTCCCTTATCTCATCCACCAGCTTGTTGAAATTCCTCATCTCCTCATCGTACACCATCTTATATCACCATCAAAGCTCCAAGTTTGCCAGCTTATCCGCATACCTCTTGATGAGGGTAAGATAGGTCTCCACATCTATCTTTCCATCGCAGAAGGCAATGGCAATTTTTTCCAGCTTGTTGAGATAGAGCTGCCTTTTATATGCCTTTATCAGCTTGCTTAGCTCCGGATCTACCTCCTTTATTCTCCTCTCCAGCTCCAAGGATAGCCTTTTTACATCCTCCTCGCTGAGCTGATGGCCTGCTGCCTCCATAGCAGATCTTACAACATCCTCCGCGTCGAAGTTCTCATCAGGCCGGAGATCTATGCTTGGCGGAACGAAAACGATGTTGGGCGGAACTTCCTCTACCTTTGCCTTGGCCTCGCGGCCGAAGTACAGGCCGCCAACAAAGGCGAGAAGCTGAAGCCATCCCTTAGCCATCCTCTGATTATACCTTCCTAATATTTATCTTTTGCGGAAGCAGTATAGGAAACGAATTATCAATTACGGGTTGATGCTCCGCTATTGATCCCTCTTCTCAGATCTCAAGCTCTCTTATAAAATTCCTCACCTTTTCAATCTCCTTATCTATCCAGTCTATTTTCTCTCCTCTTTCATCTTTCCTCTGCTCCACAAGTCTGACTAATGTGAATCTTGGCTCGCTTTTAAGTCCGTACTTTCTCAAAGAATCAGCCCCTCACCACCGCATCTAGAGCAAACACCTGTGCCATTGCACGAATCACAGGAAACTTTTCCAGATCCTCTTTCGATTTTTGAAGCATTTCTCGGCCAGTCAGCAAAATGAACCCCTCCAGCTCCCCCGCAGTCCTGACATCCATAAAACCAGGGGTCCGAGCGGTAGTATCCCTTTCCTCCACATGTTGGACAAATCATAAGCCCTGTTCCCTTACATGTGGGGCACAAGCCTGTTCCATTGCAATTCTTACACTTCTTTTCCTCGTACTCATCCTCCCTCAGGACAATAACTGCCCCTTTCTCCGTCACATGCACGTAGCTTGGGGTGTGGCAGCTCGGGCATACCACTCTATGAGTTATGCCCGGCTTGAACGGAAGGGTGAAGATACTTTTCCCGCAGATCGGACAGGGAAAATCAAATGCCTCTATTGCCATCCAGCAAGCTAAAGGCGTTAATTATTTAAGCCTATCTATAATTATTTAAGCTTATCTATTAAAGCGTTAGACAAGGAGTTATCTCAGTGTTGGTGAAACTCGCTTAAATCGCTAAAAGCTTATATTTTCTCGCTATGATCTTTTCCAGATGGATAGGATCTTCGTTATGGGCTCCTCAGCAGATGAACCCTTCACCCTGACTGATGAGGATATTTCAGTTCATGGCGTGGTTTTTGGAGCATCAGGCTCTGGAAAAACCGGTTTTCTCACAGTATTGATGGAGGAGGCTTTGCTCAACGGCATCAATGTGGTGGCCCTGGATGTTAAGGGAGACCTCTCAAACCTCGGGCTCGGCATCACCGATATACCAGACAGCTCCCGCTTGGAATCCTTCAGGAAGAACGCAAAGATATCAATATATACCCCTGGAAGCTTAAGAGGAAGACCTGTATCAATTCTCAGCTGTTTAAAACCGCCAGATGCTCAGGAAGATCTGTGGAGTGCAGCATCTTCTATTGCAAACTCCCTTCTCCAGCTTACAGGGATGAGCGGGGAAAAACTGCAAAATGAAGCAAGGCTGCTAACAGAACTTCTCGCATATGCTTGGAAGAACGAGATTGAGGTTTCGCCGGAAGATCTCCCGAGAATGTTCCTGGATCCGCCATTCGATGCTATTGGAGGAGTTGATGTGGAGCTCCTTGTGCCGAAAAAGAGGAGACAGGAACTTGCAATAATGTTGAGCACTGTTTTCAACTCCCCAAACTTCGAGAGATGGATCTATGGAACTCCTTTTGACTTCGATCATCTTCTTGAGGAGGCCAATGCCTCAATTTTCTATCTAGCTCACCTCGATAGCAATGAGAGGATGATGTTCATCTCCCTCCTCCTGAGAACACTGCATTCCTGGATGCTGAGGGAGGGAGGATCGGATAAGCTCAAGCTCCTCCTAGTGTTCGATGAAGTTTACGGTTACCTTCCACCATATCCTAGGGAACCTCCGAGCAAAGCCCCGTTGCTCTCACTCATAAAACAGGGGAGATCCTTCGGCATCTCGGTCTTTTTATCCACGCAGAACCCGTTTGACATAGATTACAGGGCTCTGGGCAACGCAAGGCTCTGGGTCATTGGACGCCTTCAGACGGCAAATGACAGGAGGAGAGCCTTAGAGGGAATTATCGAGGCTGGAATTTCCATAGGAGAGATGAAAGAGTTAAACAGGGAAATATCATCACTGAAGCTGAGGGAATTCATCGTATACAATGCCAGAAATGGTGTTATGAGGAAAATGCACACGAGACAGAGCTTTTCGAGCTTAAGAGGTCCCCTATCTCTGGATCAGATAGCTGAGATCTCAGGTTTCCAGCGGATAATAGGGAAAGCATCTGATGACCAGAGCCTCCTGGATATCCCGCCCTCCTTACCCGAGGGGATGGAGAGCTGCTATCTTCCTGCTGTATATGATTCCACAATCCTCGAGGGGTTCAATGTAGTGGGGAACATCAGCCTATATTATGAGCCATTTCTTCTTTTGGAGACAAAAGCAAGGCTAGAGAATCCCGCTAATGGGGAAATAAAGTTCTTAAGACTGATGCCCGCCAGCTTGCAGAGGGACCTGATTTTCTCTGAGGAGATTGAGCCGGGGATCAGGAGTGAACAGCTAAAGGATTGTCCCTTGGGAGAAAAACCAAGTCTGGGATTCAAATTTCGTCCGATTAACAGGGCGCTGAGAACACGTGCCGGGATAAAGAGGGCGTTAGATGGTCTCAGGAATAATATTGCTGAGATGAACATCAGAGTTTATAAGTGCGAGGAGACAGGGGAATGCTCTCTTCCCGGAGAGGATTTGATCAGCTTCAAGGAAAGGCAGCAAATGAAACTCTCGGAGAGACAGAAGAAGGAGATCGAGGGGCTCAACAGAAAATTGATGAAGATCTCTATCACACTGAATAAGGAAGTCGGAGAGCTAAGGGAGCTGGAGAGACGCCTGGAGGAGCTGAAAACCTCTATTTTCGTGGACAATCTGATAGAGCTTATGAAGGGAAGGGTGAAGCAAGTTTTTAGGGGAGTTGGAGGAAGTTACAAAAAGATTAAGGAGATTGAGAGGAAGATTTCCATTAAAAAACAGAGAATTGCCCAGATTGAGTTGGAGAAAGCGAATTTGGAGGGGCTTATCAGGAGGGCCAGGGCTCCTCCGACGATACTCGAGCTCGCCGTAAGGCCAAAGGAGGTGCATGTCTCAGCTGTGATGCTCGTATGGGTTCCAATTGCTGAGGCAAGGGCACTTGTCGGGAACAGAATAGTGCTGGTGAAAGCAAACTGCTCTAATGGTGTCGTCAGCACATCCAATGAGGGCTTTCCAAGTAAACCTCAATAAGATGAAGCGTAAGAGCCACAGTCTATATCATAGCTGACAATTTTTCCTCAGGTTCGCGAGCTCTATTTCAACAGGTTTCATTATAGAGATCCGATTTTTGATGAAGTGAGATTGATTATCGAGATTTATAGTTAATTATGTTGATTATTAAAGAATACTATGAACAGATAATCCTATTGATCGCTCATTACGCTCAGCTTTTAAGGGCTTCGAGGGTTTCCCGCACCTGCCTCTCCTTACCCAAGAAATTCCAACTTTCCCATCATTTTCTGAGATATTTTGTCTTATTTCGGTAATCTTCGCTTTTCATACTCACAATTTTCTAATCAATGCGACTAATATACTATCGATATACCAATAAATATTGATGAATATTTAAAACTAAACGTTTAACGATAGAATAAGACTCAGCGGAAAATTTAATAAGCAGCTCGATATATGAGCTTGAGGGAGAAAATGATCCTGAACGATGATCTCTTTGTTGCAGTTATTATAGGGGAACTGGAAAATGTGAAGAAACTCCTCGATAGAGGAGCATATGTAAATGCAAAAGATGAAGATGGCTGGACTCCTCTCCATTTTGCTGCTGATGGTGGTTATCTCGATATCGTCAAGCTTCTGGTGGATAGAGGTGCAGATGTATATTCTAAAAACAAAGATGGGAAAACTCCTATAGATTTAGCTAAGAAGGAGAAACACTCTGATGTAGTTGACTTCCTCGCAAATATGACTGCAGTTGAGGTAATCGATGTTGAGCACAGCCCCCTGACCGAGGGCATATGGGGGAGGATCTCAGTCTCCATGAGGGGTAGAGGGAAAGTTAAGGTAGATCTGGAGGGAGATGTGGACTGGATGGATACGGGGGAGATCTTGATAGATGGGGAGGATGAAGTGGAGATACCCGTTAAGCCTAAGGTGAACGGGGAAGTCCCAGTGAAGGTAAATGTCAGGGGAGGTAAGAGCTCTTCCAAGATAATATGGCTGAGAGTGAGCTCCGGGAGGGGAGCTGAAGCGACATCGAGATGGATCGAGGATGAGATATTGAGGATGAAGGGATTCTTGAGGGAGGTCGAGGAGAGTTAGGCCCATTTAATACGATGGCATCGCAGCTAAGAATGATTATGGCCTTTCGTACTGGGGAGATCTGGTGATGTTCTTTCAGGACTGGTAGATCAGGGACTTCTTTAATCGAGAGTTTGATGCTATTATCCTTCAGTTCATTTTTAATCGACTTGTCCTTTGAGATTCCTCAATAAGAATACTTCTCCAATCTTCCCTCTATCTTCTTCGCCTATTTCAGATTATCTGAGGGCTCTAGCGTCTAACAGAGATCGCCCCTCTCAATATACCTCCGAACAATCCTATCAAGGCACTCTTAATCGTGGATGCGATAGCTAAGGGGCAGCTCCCACCTGAATATATCCTAGGAATGGGGCCATAAACGGGAACGTTTTGATAGTGGCACGAGAAGAAGGGCAGAATTATGGCAAGAATTATTCTTCCAGAGCTACTGCCAGAAAAACCAGCGGAAGAATCTCTTTCCATGATTTTCGCTATGTATCCAGCGGCGAATCCTGCTATAAGGTCTCCAATCACAGGAATTGTTCCTCCGAGCGGGTGAACCATAAATTCTGCTATAGTCCCGGGGAGCACGCCTCCCTCTCCGCTAAGGCGTATGAATAATCCGATAATATTATAAAAATCTTTTGAAGGAATGACTCTGAAAAGAAATCTCCTGAATCTCCCTAATTCTCGATTCTGTCTTCCTGTTGCGATCCTCATCCTGTCAACATCCGGTAATTTAACCAATAAAGGTTTCCTCTTCCGTAAAATTTATAGAGAAGTTGGAATCGGAAAATCGTATGTCAAGTAGAGAGATGGATTATCTAGCTCTCCTAAAATATTATTATAATTTAGCTGCATGCTTCAGATTTGCAGTCAATCTGCAAAAAGAACTTCTGGAAAAAGAAAAAACAATCAAAGTTGGTGATGTGATCGAATATTTTAACGGAATGATGGAAAATATTAAAAAGCTGTTCCCATTATCCCAAAAAGAGATTAATGATCTAGAGGAAAGAATTGAAGAATGTATTGAATATTATAACAATAAATATAAAAGCATAAGGTATCCACTAGAGCCGGAAGATAGGGAGGTACTTCTAAGAACTACTGTACCGAGCACAATGGAATGCCTTTATTCATTATTGACGATAGGAGTTGAATCGGTAAAGGATCCTTCTGAGCCGAGGGTAGTTCCTGTCACAAAATTTCCTAACAAGATAGTGGTTAAGATGGGCGAAAAGAAAGTGGATATGGATGAAACCTTCGTGATAGGCAGGGTATCCGAAGGAGGTAAGGACTACATAGCAATAAGAAGGTTTCCATATGGGATGTCTTTTAAGGAGCTGATGGGCTTAGTGGAATCTGAAGACAAGTTTAAAGTCCGCTATAAATCTGATATCGAGCTCAAAAGACGGTTTGGTGAGTATCTACGTGCCTCTAGGATACATCTTGTAATATGGTATGATGGTTCTCATTATCGCATGGCGGACGTCAGCAGAACCTATACCATAGTCGAGATAGATGGAAATAGATACAGGATTGCTGGATACAGACCTTATAAAGATCTACCTATACCTATATTAACGCAACCATTGGGAAAACAAAACAAAATTTGGATCTGCGGTACTCCTGAAGAGACTCCTGTAGAAATATTTACCTAGATCTAGTCGACTCATGCATTTCCCCCTTCAGACTTCCCAGATCTTCTCTTATCTCATTGATAAGAGGTTTTAACCTTGGGAAGCTCCTCTCACGCCATAGATCAATCAACTCATCGAACTTCGAGCTGATACTTCTCAGCATATTTTCCTGCGATGCAGGTATAGGCCTCTCCTTATAATGCTTTTTGTAATATTCCAGAGTATCAAGCCATTCTTCGCAAAGCTCCTTGATGGATTCCTTAACTCTTGCCGTAATCGGCAGGATGCTCTCTACCTTCTCAATAAATTCGTCTATTGTCATCCTGTCTCTATAGAATGCTATCGATCTTCTAAGCAATTCCTCATATTCCCTTAATTCATCGATTACTATTCCTTTTTTAAGCTCTGTCTTGGCATCTTCACCTCCAATTAACTCGGCTAATATAACGCCAAGCGAATACACATCGAATTTTTCGGAGGGTTCAAATTCCTCCGATTTTGCTTCTGGAGGTTTGTAATCCAAGTGAAACATCGTTGGTTCAACCGACATCCCAGGAACCCATGCCCCATCGAAATCCCCCAATTTCACCGCTTTTATCTCACCCCTCTCGTCGACATTGATGTATATATTCTCGGGACAAACATCTGTGTGTGCAATGATAGGATGCTTGTCTTTGGTACTCTCGCGAACGAATTTCAGAGCAGTAGCCACATCAAGGACAATGCGGAGTGCTTGATGAGGATCGATCCTTCCTTTAATGTCCATATATTCCCTCAGATTATACCGGATATACTCTGTTACCACATAAGGTGCATTCTCATCTCCTACCTCCACTATGTACTTGATTTTGTCCCATCCTTCCTCACCCTTTCTCTCCTCCAGAATTTTCTTTATCCTCTTGTTATTTTTCAGTATCGCCTCAAGTATTTGAGAAGCGATTGCTTCTTTGCTCATTCCTAACTTCTTGGCTTTGTCTTCACTTATACTATTCCTTATTTTATCTAAATCAAAAATTTTTATTACATATA
>JGI24721J26819_10003906_pt1 | contig 15752 bp, 10 predicted proteins | sample YelNatPaOPGAMG01_FD_26819 | JGI IMG/M metagenome (IMG submission 26819)
ACGTAGGGCTTCTTTAAAGGGAGACTGTCCGGAAGGGCCCCAGTTAAAGCCGGAATCCAGATGGCGAAGGGACCGAAGAGGAAGAGCGCTGCGAAGTTCACATGAGAAGCCACAGAGAGTAGCACATTGAATTTAGGGAGCTTGACTGAGAGGACGTCCGCCAGATAACTGATGGTGGCAAAAATTAGGAAATTTACGATTGAGGTTGTTCGCCAGTAAGGGAAGGTTAAATAAAGAACAGCTATACCCCCTGCGATGATCAGCGCCAGATAGACCTTTTGCCCTATCGGAAAATATTGTTTCATCTTTTTATTAGACGGCGCACTCCCCTCAGGCGTTCGCTATTTGCCGCCCCACTTTAATTCAGCTCCGGATGCCAGGATCAAGGAAGCAACGGTGGCCACAATCCAGAGAGCTCTGGTTAACCAGCGTCTCATGGGGATACCCCCTTTCGCACTCATTTGTTCTCCAAAAGAGCGCTCCGCTCAAGGGAGTTTCCCGCTTCAGAATGCGCCGTCCAGAAGAGATTATAAAGGATTTAAGTCAAGGGGTAAAACAAAAATTTTTTGAGCCCTGATTTGCTTGAAAACAATGGACTCAGGGCCCTTCCTATGGACCAGTGCCCCAGCTGAGCGCTCGCCATAAGCCAGAGGGACCGTCTTTGAGCACATAGTAGAAAACGCTGTGCGTTCCTGCGGGTAAAGCGGGCATGTCGTAAGGCTGGTAAAAGGTGAGAAGGTAAAGGGCATGAAAGCGAGGATCGCGCTCATCATCCGGGAGCAGGCTCCGATACTCTATCTTTTTTAGCGTGCAATCAGGAAAATCCTGTAGAAAGCGCGCCTTCACGGCCTCTTCCGCAGTTTCATATCCTGGTTGCTGGAGAAAGCCCTGGGGGTAAACTTTCAAAAGCCATTCCTCACAGGTAAAAATGAAGCCCCCAACCTTAACCTCCACGGGATAGATCCCCGGACGACCCGGGGCTATCAATCCCACTACCCATTCTCCCGGTCCTCCTGGTTGCAGGGAAACATCCTCCCTCTGACGCCAGAATTCATTGGGCTCGCTGGAACAGCGCACGCCCTGGAACCTCACTTCAACCTGGCCGGATGGGCTTGGGGTTCGCACCAGAATGTTCAGGCCCTTTTCCGGTTGCACCGGATTGGGCTCCAGAAGGAGCTCTTCAGCCCAGGAAGAATTTCCGGGAATTAGGGTCACTTGCTGTGCTTCCTGTTCCCAGGAAACGGAATACCCCAATCCCATAGCCAAAAATCGGACAGGAAGAAAAACCCGGTTGGACTTCATCTGGGGAGCTACGTCCATCATTAAAGCGATCCATGAACCCTTGTCCACCCTTCTCTTTAGAAGAAAAGAGCCCAGCTGGAAATTTAGGATGACCTCCTCCCTGCTCAGGGTCACGCTCTGAGTAGCTTCATCCCATTGGACGCCTTCCTCTTTAACGCCCAGGGCATAGGCCAAAAAGCGCACTGGCACGTATGTTCTCCCCTGGCTGATGTATGGAGCCACATCCATAAAGTATCTCTGGCCCCAGGCTTCGTAATATGTTTGGCCTATCCAAAATTTAACCGGGTTCGCCTCAGCCCATCCGGGAGAGAAAATAAAGGGAGAATCCCAGAGAAAAAGCGCGGCAAGGAGGACAAAAAAGAAAAGTGCTTCCTTAAAAAGAAAAACTGGCCCCTTTTTCCGTGAAGAAGCGACCATATCCACCACCCTTCTTTAAGGCTCTAATGGATGAATTTGATTATATTTTCCCCTCCACCATTTTGGGGAGCAGGCGGTTTATGGCGCTTAAAACGCTCTTTACAGCCCCTTCTTCCTCACTTCCCCTGACAGGTGCTGCCCCTGCCAGAACTAAATTGTCTTTCCCCCTCCTGTAAAGGACGGAGGAAATAATGAAGGGCATTTCCGCAGTCCTCAGCATGTAAATCCCCTGAAGATGCAGCTTCTCTTCGCCCAGAAAGTGGTTTACTGCAGCCACAGCCGCCTGCCCCATACCCCCAAGCCTCTGCATGGGGTCCCTGATGAAGACCTGACCGGAATGTTCAATCCCGGCTGGATCACGGAGAACGACTTCGAATAGGTTTTGCTCTCCGGGTATGGTATTTATGCCCACGAACTTTAGCCTTCCCTCCAGGGAGTGCTCCGTTTCTCCTTTGCTTTGCTGGACAACGCCAATTTTTTTGTGATCCACTTTTTTGCCAAACTTTACAAGCAAAGTGGACTCGGCGTCTCTGACGACCTGTTTCGGGTTTCTCTGGTCAGTAGCCAGAATGTGAACTTCCACAATCTCCCCCTTTTGGTCGGTGACAATTTTAGCTCCCAAAACAGATTTGATGCGCAGGAGCGCGTTTTCCATCTCTTGAATCAAGTTGCTCAACGAAATACTCCTCCTTCCGCCTNCTATATTTTACCACACTCTTTGGCCGGAAGTATTTTTTAACGCCATTTGCTAAAATTGTTGTCATGAAAGTGGAAGTTTTTTCCCATACTGCGGACATGGGACTTTTAATCAAAGCTCGCACCCTGAGGGAGGCCTTCNAAGCCTCGGCTCTTGCCCTTTCCTCTCTCCTCGTTCAAGGAAAAATCTGGAGGCGTTTAAAGAGGACAGTGGAAATAGAGAAACCTGATCGGGAGTCCTTGTTTGTGAATTTTTTAAACGAGATTATCTTTCTCTTTGATGCTCAGCGCTTTGTCTTAAAGGATGCCCGGATCTTGAAACTGGGAAAGAAGAGCCTCAGGGCGGAGCTCCGGGGTGAGCGCTTTTCCTCCCAGAGGCACCAGCCTGGAATTACGGTTAAGGCTGCCACTTATCACGGCCTTTCCATCTCCAGGGAGGGCGGGCTCTGGAAGATTAAAGTGATCCTCGATGTGTGAAAGGAAGGCAAAATGCAGAACCTCAATGAATGGAAAGAGAAAATCCAGCGCAGGGAGTTCAGAATAGCGGTAATTGGCCTGGGATATGTAGGGCTGCCTCTGGCTCTGGCCTTTGCCGGGGAGGGCTTCCCCGTGGTGGGCCTGGAAAAGGACCAAAAGAAGGTGAAGGCCCTCAACGAGGGGAAAAGCTATGTGGACGATATTCCCTCCCTTCAGGTGGAATATGCCCTGAAAAAGGGTTTTTCTGCCACCTTTAGAGAGAGCGAGGCTTTGGCGGGCGCAGATGCAGTTTTTATCTGTGTTCCCACTCCGCTTACCCCTACCAGAGAGCCTGACCTTTCTTACATAATCAGCGCCGGTAAAGCCGTGGCCCGTTATTTAAAGTTGGGGGAACTGGTGGTCCTGGTTTCCACCACCTATCCGGGCACGACAGAAGAAGTGCTTCTGCCCCTTTTGGAAAGAGGAGGAAGGAGAGCTGGCCTTCATTTCTTCCTGGCCTTTTCTCCAGAAAGGGTGGACCCCGGGAACAAGGTTTACCGCATTCAGAATACCCCCAAAGTGGTAGGGGGAATGACGCCAGCCTGCACGGAACTGGCAGCCTTCCTTCTGAGCTCCATCGTGGAACGAGTTGTTCCGGTCTCCTCCCCCCGCGTGGCGGAGATGACCAAGCTCCTGGAAAACACCTACCGGGTGGTGAACATCTCCCTGGTCAACGAGCTGGCCCAGCTCTCCAGGAGGATGAAGGTCAATATCTGGGAAGTGATCGAAGCGGCTTCCACAAAGCCCTACGGCTTCACCCCTTTCTACCCTGGACCGGGAATGGGAGGACACTGCATTCCTATCGACCCCTTCTACCTCTCCTGGAAGGCCAGGGCCTATGATTTCAACTTGAGATTTGTGGAACTGGCCGGGGCAATCAACGATTCCATGCCCTACTTCGTGGTGGATTTGGTGACCGAAGCTCTAAACAAGGAAGGGAAACCCCTCAAGGGAAGCAAAATCCTTATCCTGGGCGTTTCCTACAAGCAGGACATCAGCGATTTGAGGGAATCTCCAGCTTTAAGGATCATTCCCCTGCTCAAGGAAAGGGAGGCCCGAGTGGAGTATTGTGACCCCCTCGTTCCCTTACTGGAGGTCAGAGGGGAAAACATGCACTCCCTTTCCCTGGAGGATAGGCCCTGGAAGCAAGCGGACTGCGTGCTCCTCCTCACCGCTCATCAAATCTTCCCTTATCAGCAGATTGCCAGGGAAAGCAAACTGGTTGTGGACACGAGAAACGCTTTCCGGGGCTTAGAGGGAAACATCTGGAGGCTTTGAGATGGAGGGGATTTTCAAGGCTTATGACATCAGGGGAATTTATCCGGAAGAGCTGGACGAGAAAAAGGCCTACCGCATCGGGCGGGCCTTCGTAAAGCTCCTCCATCTAAGAGAGCTGGTGATCGGACACGATGCCCGTCTGTCCTCCCCTGCCCTGAGCCAGGCCTTTGCCGCTGGAGCTCTGGAAGAGGGTTGCCAGGTTACCCATGTCGGGATGGTCTCCACCGACATGGTCTATTTCGCTCTGGGCTATTACGGCTACCAGGGAGCCTGCATGGTCACGGCTTCCCATAATCCCGCAGAGTACAACGGTTTCAAGCTGCTCAAGGAGAACGTGGTTCCCTTAAGCGGGGAATCAGGGCTACCGGAGCTGGCCTCTCTATACGAAAAAATGGATTTTCGCCCTTACTCCCCCCCTCGGATGGCAAAGAGGGATATTTACGAGGATTACACCAACCACGTGCTCTCCTTCATTGAGTCCAGGCTGATCCGTCCCATGAAAGTGGTGATGGATGCGGGGAATGGAGTGGCGGGGATGGTTGCCAAACACGTCTTTTCCTCCCTTCCCCAGATCCAGATTGTTCCCCTGAACTTCATTCCCGATGGGCGCTTTCCCTCCCACGAACCCAATCCCCAGCTCCAGGAAAACCGCCAGGAAATAGTGCAAGCAGTGCGGGAGGAGAAAGCCGATTTAGGGATAGCCTGGGATGGGGATGCTGACCGCTGCTTTTTCATTGACGATCGAGGGGAATTTGTGGAGGGCTACTACATCACCGCCCTGCTGATCGAGGCCATATTGAGGAAGCATCCGGGAGAGAAGGTGATCTTCGATAACCGTCTGATCTGGGCTAATTTGGAAGCTGCAAGGAGAAACAAGGGCATTCCCCTTCTGAACAGGGCGGGCCATTCCTTCATCAAGGCCAGAATGCGGCAGGAGAACGCCATTTTCGGAGGAGAGGCCTCCGGGCACTATTATTTTCGAGAAAACTTCTACGCAGATAACGGGATGATCCCGGCCCTTTTGATCCTGGAACTCTTGAGCGTCAAGAACCTGAAAATGTCAGAGCTCGTTCAACCCTTGAAGTCCCGATACTTCATTTCCGGGGAGATCAACATTCAGGTCAAGGACCCCGGGGAGCTCCTTCAGCGCACCAGGGAAGCCTTTTCAGACGGAGAAATTTCCCTTTTGGATGGGGTCTCCGTGGATTATCCAGAGTGGCGTTTCAACCTGCGGCCCTCCCAGACCGAACCTTTGGTGCGCTTGAACGTGGAGGCTAAAAGCGCAGAACTCTTGGAGAAAAAAACCTCAGAGCTCCTTGAATTTCTGAAACAGGGATAGAAGCCTTTGCAAGTCCAGACCGAGAACCCCAGAGGAGCAAACATCGTTTCCTTTTTGAAGAAGCAGACCGCAGCTCAAGCGGCCCTGCTTTTAACGATTATCTCCATTATCTCCAAGCCCCTGGGCCTGCTGCGGGAGATCGTGATTGCCGATTTCTTCGGCGCCTCCTGGATCACGGATGCCTTTTTCGTTTCTCAGATCATGCCCAACGTCTTTGGCACGATTATTGCCGGGGCCATAATTTCCGCTTTCATCCCCGTTTTCATCCGGGTGAAGGAGACAGCGGGCGAGAAAGAGGCCTGGGCTTTGACCTCCAGGATTTTTTCCCTCCTCACCCTGCTTTTAATTTTGATTTCCCTTTTGATCTATTTTTTTGCCGACGAGGTGACCAGGATCGTGGCTCCCGGCTTTGGGCCCAGCCAGCAAGAACTGGCAAGCTGGCTCACAAAATATATGATTCCCACCATAATTCTGGGAACGCTCCTGGGCCTATTCACGGCCGTGCTCAACGCTTACCAGCACTTCTTGCTTCCCGCCATGGCCGCCCTCCTGAACAACGTTTTTCTGATTTTAGCCGTGGTGCTCCTGGCCTCCCGGAACGGAATCCTGAGCCTGATCATCGGCACCCTGGGTTCGGTGATTTTCCAATTCCTGCTTGTGGGAGGGGGCCTTTTTTCTCGTAAGCCCTACTTGAAATTTAGCCTGCGTTTCAGGGATCCCAACCTTTCTCTGGTTTTCAAGATGGTGATCCCCATCATCATCGGGAGCTCAGCTGGCCTTTTAAACCTGCTCGTGGACCGGGCGATTGCTTCTGGACTTCCCGAGGCCTCCATCTCCGCCTTGAATTACTCCTCCAAGATTATGGGAATTCCTCAGGGCATGTTCATCGCCAACGTGGCCCAGGCCATTTACCCCACCCTCTCCCTTTACGTGGCACAGTCAGCCATGCTGGATTTTAAGCGTTCCCTTTCCCGCGGGCTCATGGCCCTCTGGTACATCGTCCTTCCCAGCACCGCTGGCCTGGTCTTTTTATCCCGCCCCATCATTGCTGCCATTTACCAGCACGGTGCCTTCACGGCTGCTGATACTCTCCTTACCTCCGGGGCCCTGGTCTTTTATTCTCTGGGCCTTTTCGCTCACGGGGGCAACGCCCTCCTGAGCAACGCCTTCATTACCCTGCGCGACACCATCACTCCCATGAAGCTGGGTTTTTTNNCCGTGGCCGTGAACATCATTTTGAACCTGCTTCTTTCCAANGTGATGGGAGCCTCAGGNATCGCTCTGGCCACATCCCTGGCCGCTTTTTTAAACTACTTCCTCCTGCACCTTCTGCTTCAGAGGAAAATTGGTAAGGGAATACTGGAAGGGTCTTTCCTGGAGCTTTTAAAGATGACCGTAGCTTCCTTGCTCATGGGAGCCTCGGTTTATTTCCTCTGGCAGGGCGTCCTCTCCTGGCTCCATCCCGGAAATTTCTGGGCAAGGCTCGTGCTTCTGGCCTTAGTGTGCGGCCTGGGGATCCTGATTTACGCCCTTCTTTCCTGGTTGATGAAGATTGAGGAAATCAACCGCTACCTGAAATATCTCTCCAGGGGAAAAGAGAAGCTGAATAAATTCCTTCTGCGGATGAAAAAAGCTTAAAGCCCGCGCTCTTTCAGGGCTTACCCTCCCTTAAGAACCTGGCGGCCTCCTCGGGGGGTGTGGGGTTGATGTAAAAATCCGTTCCCCATTCGAAGCCTGCAGGGGTGGTCAGGCGCGGAATGATCTCAATGTGCCAGTGATAGTAAGGGATGTTCAACAGGCCCAGAGGGGAGGAGTGAATCATCATATTGTAGGGAGGGTCGTGCACCACGTATTTCAGCTTTCCCAGGACCTCCTTCAGCATTTGCGCCAGGGAGGAGAGCTCTCCGTTCTCTACATCGGAAAAGGCAGCCTGGTGCCTCCTGGGGATGATGGTGGTCTCGAAGGGGAAACGGGAAGCGTAAGGAGCGAAGGCCAAAAAATCCCCGTTTTCCGCAATCAGCCTCTGCTTTTGTTCTAATTCCTCCCTGATCAAAGCGCAGAAGATGCACTCTCCCGTATGTTCGTAGAAGGTGTGGGAGGAATCCAGCTCTTCCTTGATGCGCCGGGGAACGATGGGGGTGGCGATGAGCTGGGAGTGAGGATGGGAAAGGGAAGCTCCTGCTGAACGCCCGTGGTTGCGGAAAATTAAAATGTAGCGCAGGTCCTTGTTCAGGGACAGGACCCGATACCTTTCCCGGTAAGCGCGGAGGACCTGGATTAACTGTTCCGGGGAAAGGTCGGGGAGGTCTTTGTGATGATCGGGGGTCTCCACGATTACCTCGTGCGCTCCTACCCCGGAAATGTGAGTGAAAAGCCAGGAATGACCGTGCGCAGGCTCCTCATCCTTCATCAGGGCCGGATACTTGTTGTCGAAGACCCGCACTTCCCACCCTGGAGAGTTGGGTTTCCCCCCGTTGGGGCGGAAAGCATAAAGCTCATCCGGGGTCATTTTCTCGTTTCCCGCACAGAAGGGGCAGTTTTCCAGTTGGTTCTTCTGGTACTCGTCTTCCTTGGAGGCATAATCGCTGGGCCTCTTAGTCCTTCCTTTGGCAATGATGGCCCACTCCTCCAAAATCGGATCCTTGCGTATTTCAGGGGGAAAGACCGTTCCGATCTTTTTTCCGTTGAGGAAAATAGCTCGGCGATAGACCTCCTCGTATTTGGAGACAACCCTTCCCCAGGAAAAATCGCTGGAAAAGGCATTGCGCACTATCTGCCTCCAGAGACCTTTGTCCTTGTAGACCTCCAGGCACTCCTTAATGGCCTCCAGGAAGGGGTGGGGTTCGTACTGGCTGAAGAGAAAGCCGTTTCCTGTCCCCGTTTCCGGATCAAAGTGAAATACCGTATCCGCCAATCCCCCTGTCTTGCGCACCACAGGGATGGTCCCGTAGCGCATGGCAATCATCTGTCCTAAACCACAGGGCTCAAAGCGCGAGGGCATGAGGAAGATGTCCGCTCCAGCGTAGATAAGTTTAGCCAAATCAGGATCAAAGGTGAGGTTCAGGGAAAACCTTCCCGGATAGCGAGAGGCCGCTTCCTTAAAGAAGGATTGATACTTTTCCTCCCCCTGCCCCAGGATCACCAACTCCACGTTCTGGGACATCAAGTGGTCAAAAATAGGGAGGAGAAGGTCCAGGCCTTTCTGCTCGGTCAAACGGGAGATGATGGCCAGGAGGGGAATTTCTTCGTTTACTTCCAACCCTAACTTTCTCTGCAGGTTTTGTTTGGCCTGGGATTTGAAAAGGGAAGGATCCCCGGACTTGTAGCCAAACTCCGCAGGGTCAAACTCCTCGGTGTCAATGCCGTTCACGATCCCCACGAGCTGTTTTTTGCGCAGGGTGAGGACTCCCTCTAAGCCCAGGCCCAAAGCAGGGGTCTGGATTTCCCGCGCATAGGTCTCGCTCACCGTGGTCACCATGTCTGCACAGATGATCCCGGCTTTGAGCAGGTTGACCTTGCCGTAGAATTCCACCCTCTCGTCCCGAGGGGAGATAGGTATGCCCGCCTCGTTCAGAAAACGCGGTTCCTGAACGCCCTGGAAGGCCAGGTTGTGAATGGTGAAGACCTTGGCTAAGTTAGCGTAATCCGGGTTATCCCGGTAAATGGTCTCCAGATAAAGGAAGGTGGCGCAGGGATGCCAGTCATGAAGGTGCAGGATTTCGGGGAAACCGATGACTTTCAGGGATTCCAGGGCGGCTCTGGAGAAAAAGGCGAAGCGCAGGTGATCGTCGGGATAGCCGTAGACCTTTTCCCTGCTCAGGTATCTCTGATTTTCTAAAAAGTAAAAGTTGACCTCCCAGAGGCTCTTCCTGCGCAGGCGGACTTCCTCCTCCCCTCCCTGCCAGGGGAGGCGAAAATTAGAGAGAACCTCCATCTGAGAGATCTCAGGGACCGTGGTGTATCCGGGAAGGAGGACAGAAAGGATATGCCCTTTCTGAGCGAGCGCCTTCGGCAGGGAGCTGGCCACATCTCCCAGCCCCCCAACCTTAGCGAAGGGAGAGGCTTCTGCAGTTACGAATGTTATTTTCACAATTTTTCATATTAGGGGATGAGCTACCCCCTGTCAAATAAATGGGGACAGTCCCCATTTTTTGTGGGGCGGGAAATCCTTTTCTGATCTGCCCTCAAGGACGCAATTTTTGATTTTTGGGCAAAAATTGTATGATGAAATTGGGGACAGTCCCCATTTAAAAAGGCCCAAAAGGAGGCTTTATGAGGAAATTCATTATATGCATTCACAACCATCAGCCAGTAGGAAACTTCGACGAGGTCTTCGAGAAGGCCTTAAGGGAGGCTTACCTTCCCTTTATTCAGACCCTGAAGGAATTTCCCTCCATCAAGGTAGCTCTGCACAATTCCGGTCCCATTTTCGAATACCTGTTAGAAAAAAATCGCCGGGACTACCTGGACCTGATTCAGGAGCTCCTGGAAAAAAAGCAGCTGGAACTTTTAAGCGGAGGATTTTACGAACCCATCCTGCCCTTAATCCCGGAAGACGACATTAAAGCACAGGTGACGCTGATGAACCGCTTCCTCAGGGAGCGCTTTCATGTTGAGCCCCGGGGTCTGTGGCTGGCAGAAAGGGTGTGGGAGTCCAATCTCGTCAAACCCCTGGCTGGCGCAGGCCTTGAGTACACCCTCGTGGACGATTACGGCTTTTACAAAATTGGCTTCAAGGAAGAGGACCTTGCGGGATACTTCATTACGGAGGATGAGGGCTACACCCTGAAGCTTTTTCCCATTTCCAAGCGCCTGAGGTACATGATCCCGGCCAGCTCCCCGGAGGAGGTAATCCAGTTTTTAAGGAATTTCCCGGATCAGGACGCCGTTTTGGTCTACGGGGACGATGGGGAAAAATTTGGCCTCTGGCCCGGGACAAGCGATCGCCTTTACCGTCAGGGCATGGCTCAGGCGTTTTTTAGAAATCCTCTCCCGGGATGACGAGATAAAAACGGTTTTTCCCTCCGAGGCCCTGGGGCAGCCCCACCCAAAGGAAGAGTGTATCTGCCCCCCTCCTCTTACGAGGAGATGGAGGAGTGGTCCCTCCCTCCCCAGGAACAGGTGGAGCTTAAAAGGAAAAAATCCAGCCTGGACCAGGAATCGAGGCGCTTCCTGCGCGGGGGCTACTTTCAAAATTTCCTGGCCAAATATGCCGAATCCAACAAAATGCACAAGCGCATGCTCTTCCTCAGGAGCCAGCTTCAGCAAGAAAAGGGAGAAGCTCTTACCCACTACTTGCGCGGGCAATGCAACTGCGCTTACTGGCACGGGGTTTTTGGCGGCTTGTACTTCCCCTTCCTGAGGGAAGCTATCTATCGGGAGTTGCTCAGGGCAGAATCCCACCTCTCCCTCCCGGAGGGTTTCACCTTGCTGGATTTTGACAAGGACGGCCTGGAGGAAGCGGTTTTTCAGGGGAAAGCCTTCGACCTCATTTTCCATAAGAAAGGGGGAAGAGTTCTGGAATGGGATGACCGCCTCTCCTTTCTCAACCTGACTAACGTCATGACCCATTACCTCGAGGCTTATCATTTAGAAAGGGGAGAGAATATCCCTTCAAGCATTTCCCGGACCGGGGCTCAGGGGGAGGTCTTCTACGACCTCTACACGAAGGAGAGCTTTTTAGACCATTTTCTGGATTCCCCCCAAGGATACAGAAGGAGCCTTCCCCAGCTCTCCCTTTACCAGGAAGAGGTTCTTCCTCCCGCTACCCTACGCTATCGCAGCGCCGGCATACTTTTGAAGGAATACGTCATCCAGGAGCAGAGGTTGCTTCTCAATCTGGAAGTGGAGAGGAGGAAGCCCTACTACATGCTCGAGCTCAATTTCTCCTGCTTGAAGGATTGGCGTCCGCTTCAGGAAAAAGGGACCTCCCTCTCCATCCCCTTTTCCAGCTTCAGGCTCCAGGTAGAGCTCTCCCGGGAGGCGCTTTTCCAGAGCGAGCCCATCTACACCGTCTCCAGCTCGGAAGCCGGCCTGGAGAAGATTTATCAGGGGACTTCCCTTTTCCTGATTTTTTCTCTCCCTGAGGAGAGAAACAGGATGCAGATCGTCTGGAGCAGGTCTCCAAATTAGACCCGATACTGTAAAAATTTAGTAGGGGTTGCAAATTAAAGAGGACCCCCTCTAATCTCTTCCTTCGCTAAATGGACAGAGCCTGCGTTAGGGATTAAGATATGAAAATAATATAAAGGCAGTTTAAAAGGAAATTTATTTGGCTTTATTTATTTTTTATCAGGGGCTGATTGCTTTTGCTCTATTTCTGGTTCTCTGGAACTATCGCCGGAACCTGAAGGATTTGCTTTTCCTGCGCCATTTTGCCCAAACTCCCCTCCCATCTCGACCCCTGGTCTCCGTGCTCATTCCAGCCAGGAACGAGGAGAGAAACATCCTGCGCCTGATGGAGAGCCTTCTTTCCCAGAACTACGAAAACCTGGAGATCATTGTCCTGGACGACCAATCCACTGACCGGACCAGGGAATTTCTGGAAAGGCTGAAGGAGCAAAAGGCGGCAAAGAGGATCAAGATCCTGGAAGGTAAGGCCCTGCCCAGGGGCTGGATGGGGAAGAATTTCGCCTGTCACCAATTGGCCCAGGAGGCCCATGGGGAAATTCTCCTTTTCCTGGACGCTGATACCTGGCTGGCGCCGGAAGCGATTAAGGCCGGTCTTTCCGCCCTCTACGAAACTCAGAGCGACTTTTTGAGCCTTCTTCCCACCGAGGTCACCGGGACCATCTGGGAGAAGATGATTATTCCCTTCATGCACTTCGCTCCCATGTGCCTGCTGCCCTTCCGGCTGATACGCACTAATCCCAATCCCCTGATTTCCATGGCCGTGGGGCAGTTCATGATGTTCAGGAGGGCAGCCTACTTTAAAATTGGCGGTCACGCTTCAGTCAAGGGCGAGGTGGTGGAGGACATCATGCTGGCCCGTCGAGTAAAGGAGTTTGGCCTCACCCCCCTCTTTCTGGACGGAAATTCCCTGGTTTTCTGCCGCATGTACCGGAACCTGAAGGAGGTCTGGCTGGGCTTTTCCAAGTTCCTGTTTGCGGTCTTTCAGTTCCGCCTGCTTCCTCTGATCCTGGTCATGGGGGTCTTCGATGCCCTCTTTCTCTTCCCCTTCTTTTATCTGCTCAGGATCTTTCTCAAAGGGGATTATCCAGTCCTGGCCGAGCTTCTGATCTTCCTGCAGGTGATGGCCATTATCTGGTTGAGGCTGCGCCATTCCCTCAGGTTTCAGTCCAGGGGGGATGCCCTGCTTCATCCTTTCTCCCTGATCCACATCAATTTAATCGCCCTTTTTTCCGTTTTCCTCCACATCAGTGGGATTGGGGTAATCTGGAAAGGCCGGAAGTACAGAACGGTGACGGGAGAGCATCCATCCTTTGATCCCGAGGAGGAGAGCACAGCTCCTTCGAATTTTCACAGTAAAGTTTAGGAAGAAAGGAGTGGGAGAATGTCATTTAGGGATTTAGGCTTAATTTTTCTTTCTTACCTTTTGGGAGGGATCCCCTTTTCCTACCTCCTGGGTCAACTCAAGGGGAAAAATCTGCTGGAAACAGGGGACAAAAATCCCGGAGCCTGGAACTTGATGTTCAATGTGAACAGGAAAGCGGGAATTGCAGGAGCCCTTCTGGATGGAGGCAAAGGACTGGGAGCCTACCTTTTAGGGGCTAATCTGGGGGCCTCTGTCTGGGTTCCCTATTTCTGCGCTGTTGCCTGCATTCTGGGCCACAACTGGTCTCCCTTTCTGCACTTCAGGGGTGGAAAGGGAGTAGCTGCCTACGTGGGCGGGCTCCTGGGGATAAGCTGGATAGCCCTGCTGATTTTCGCTATGATTACGGTCTCCTTGCTTGTTTTCCTGCGCCGCATGGCTCTGGGAATCCTGGGAGGGGTATTCGGCGCCTCCTTGTTCCTCTATGTTTCCCATCCTCAGTGGTTCACGCTTTTTTATGGGCTGCTGGCGCTGCTGGTCATGGCTCCCAAGTACTTGAGGGAAATGCGGGAATTAAAGGCCAAACTGGGAGACGACCGCCGGGAAGTGGAGGACCTCTTTACGGCCAAACCGATCTGAGGGGGTAAAATTGGGGACCTCTCCATGATAAGTCCCCATGATAATAAAATTGGAAAAATGAGCCCGGAAAGCGGCTCCCCATCCCGCATAAAAAATATAGGGACAGTCCCTATTTTCCGGTCCTTACGGCCCCCGTTTTTGGTAAAATAGGGAAAAGCTCAAAGGCCTGAAAGGGGGTGCGCAGATGAAAGCGGTAATCATGGCGGGAGGATTTGGCACCCGCCTTAGACCTCTGACCATGAACATTCCCAAGCCTATGGTTCCTATCGTGAACCGCCCCATTATGGAACACGTGGTTGAGCTCCTGAAAAACTACGGCTTCCAGGAATTGATTGTGCTTCTCTACTTCCAGCCCGAGGCCATTCAGGGCTATTTTCAGGAGGGAGAAAAATGGGGCCTTAAGATTCAGTATATAAAGCCCGAGGCGGATTTCGGCACGGCGGGGAGCGTGAAGAGGGCAGAGCCCTTTCTGGAGGACACCTTTTTGGTGATTTCCGCCGATGTCCTCACCGATTTTAATCTGGAAACCGCCCTGCGCTTTCACAAAGAAAAAAAATCCCAGGCCACGATCCTCCTGACCCGCGTGAAAGACCCCAGGGCCTATGGGATCGTGATCACGGCTGAGGACGGGAGGATTCTCTCCTTTCTGGAAAAGCCCACCTGGGGAGAAATTTTCTCCGATACAGTGAACACCGGAATTTACGTGCTGGAGCCCCCGGTGCTGGAAAAGGTACCCCTGGACCGCCCCTTTGACTTTTCCAAGGACCTTTTCCCCCTCTTGCTCAAGGAGCAGGCNCCCCTTTACGGCTTNGTGGCTCCGGGATACTGGAGNGACATCGGCAACGTGGAGGATTANCGCCTGGCTCACATGGACATCCTCCACGGGGAGATGAACCTGAAAGTGGAGGGAAGCCGCATCAACAGAGTGGGAATGGACATTTGGGTGGGAGAGGGCGTGAAGATCCATCCCCGTGCCCGGCTCCGAGGAACCGTGATTCTGGGTGAGGGCTCTCAGGTAGGGGAGGATGCCTTCGTGCACGATTCGGTGATCGGACCAAGGACGAGCATCCTGGAAGGAGCCCAGGTTTCTGATTCAGTCCTCTGGAGCGATTGCGAAGTCGGACCCCGAGCGCGCCTGGAGAAAGCGATTCTGGGCCAGGGGGTGAAGGTGGGAAATATGGCTCTAATCCAGGAAGGGGCGGTGATCTCCGATGGGTGCTGGATCGGAAACAAGGCCACCGTAGCTCCAGGGGTTCGGGTCTGGCCCTACAAACACGTAGAAGGAGGAGCCTACCTTACGGGAAGCCTGATCTGGGGAGAAAGATGGACCAGAAGCCTCTTCGGAAATTACGGTATTACTGGACTGGCCAACCAGGAGATTACCCCGGAATTTGCTTCCAAGGTGGGAGCGGCCTACGGTTCACTTTTGGGCAAAGGAAGGTCCATGGTTTCTTCCTATGACGGACACAGGGCTACCAGGTTGATCCACCGTTCCTTGATGACCGGTTTGCTCTCTTCCGGCGTGAACGTTTATGACCTGGGCCAGGTAGCCATCCCCGTGGCCCGACACGCCACTGTCAGCCTGGAGGCCGCAGGTGGGGTGCATGTGCGCGTTTCCCCCTTCAATCCCAAGGTGGTGGATATCAAGTTCTTTGACGAGACCGGGTTGGATTTGCCCCCAGCCCGGGAAAAAGCGATTGAGAACTCCTACTTCCGGGAGGAATTTTTGCGGGCCAGCCCGGAAGAGGTGGGGATCATTTCCTTTCCCTCCCGGATACTGGAGTACTATCAGGAGGCCTTCCTTCATGCCCTTAAAGTGGAGGCCTTAAAGGAGGCAGGGCTTAAGGTAGTTGTGGATTACGGCTTCGGCACAGCCGCCACTGTCCTTCCCGTGCTTTTCGGCAAAATGGGCGTGGAAGTCGTGGCATTGAATGCCTATCTGGACGAGAGGAAGATCACCAAGTCCGAGGAGGAATATCAGGAGGCCTTGAAGACCCTGGCCGAGATCGTGGTCTCCTTGAAGTGCCAGGCAGGGTTCATGCTGGACGCCGGCGCAGAGAAGCTCTTTTTAGT
>JGI24721J26819_10003927_pt1 | contig 15705 bp, 19 predicted proteins | sample YelNatPaOPGAMG01_FD_26819 | JGI IMG/M metagenome (IMG submission 26819)
AAAGAAGGATGTGATGATGAGCGGCTGGCGGCGTTGGAATATCTGCGCCGCAGACCCGAGGAACGGATCGTGCAAGCGCTGCTCGAGGCGGTGCATGGTGAACAGGGCGTCGTGCGAGAAGCGGCCTACCATGCGCTGTGGATGATGGCTCTCGGCGGACTCCCTCACCCTCAATCTGAGCCACAAAATCAGGTCTAATTTCTCAAAACGGTCGTTTCGGCAGGATTCGCGATCGCCCTAGCAACTTTCGTGGAGCTGCTTTTGCAATCGCGCCTGAACAGTATCCCCGTCCACGTCCATCAGCGTGATCAGCTTATCCCTGCCCGATTGGCCTGCGACGATCTCGACCTTCGATTCAGGGATTTCAAGGATGTCGGCCAGAAAGCGGACCAGCGCAGCGTTCGCCTTGCCCTCTACCGGAGGCGCGGTCAAGCGGATCTTCACCGTACCATCCTCCAGGATTGCGCTGACCTCGTTGCGGCGGGCGCGGGGTGTGACGCGTACCGCCAGCGCCACGCCCCTCTTGCCATCGTGGAAGTGAAATGTTCGCTCCATCGTCCTCATCCTATCGAGAAGAGCAGGCGGGTGATCACATAGTCGAGAACCTGAATGAGCACCAGCAGGACAAGGGGGCTGAAATCGATCATGCCCAGCGGGGGAACGACGCGGCGGATGGGCAGCAAAAGGGGGTATACCAGGCGGTCGAAGAACATGCGCACCGAATCGTAGGGGGACATGAAATATGACAACACCACATCTACGATCACGATCAGGGAGAGGATGCGCGCCAGCCAATCCACAACTTGAGCGATTAAAATGATCACTTCTATTTCCTCGATGGTATGATTTTATACCCTTATGGCCTTCACGCCACTCTCGGCCGTGGTCCTAGGATGGCCTCACCGATGCGCACCATGGTGGCGCCCTCTTCGATTGCCACCTCAAAGTCGGCGCTGGTGCCCATGGACAACTCCTCCCATGGATGGTGAGGGAATGCCTTCCGCAGAAAATCTCGCAGGTGGGCCAGTTTGCGGAAGAAAGGCCTGGTCAATTCGGGGTCGCTGAAAAGCGGGGGCATCGTCATCAATCCGAGCACACGCATATGACTCAATGCCAGGATCGCTTCCATTTCGGGCAACAGCTCATCCCAGCGTTCCTCATTCGAGGCATCCCAGCCAAACTTGCTGGCCTCGCCGCCCACGTTGAACTCGAGCAAAGCCGGCATTACCCGCCCCAATTCGGCGGCGAAGCGGTCAAGGCGTTCGGCCAGCTTTAGGCTGTCCAATGAATGCATCAGGGCAAAGTTTTCGACCACCAGGCGCGCCTTTCGACTCTGCACGTGCCCGATCATGTGCCAGGATATGCCCTCGCCGGCAAGGGCCTGCATCTTAGGAAGCGCCTCTTCAGCGTAATTTTCGCCAAAATCACGGGCACCCGCCTTAATGGCCGCGCGGATACGGTCAACCGGCTGGAGTTTGGTAACCACCACCACACGGATGGAATGAGCATCTCGTCCGGCTCTGTCCGCGGCGCGCTCCACCCGGCGGAGCACCGCACGATAATTGGCCTGTACGTCAATCGCCAACTCAGCTTCCATCTCCACCCCGAATGCTATTCAGTCTGTCAAGGCCAGCAAAGCGCCGAAACGCCCGGTTTTTCCGCCCTCGCCGCGGTGCGAATACCAGTCGTCGGTATGGCAGGCGGTGCACAGTTCCGCCACCTGGATGTGTCGAACGCCCGCCTCTTCCAGGGCGAACCGGTTTGCAGCCCACAAGTCGAAATGTACACGGCCGTCCGCTTGCAACAGAAAAGCGCCCGCATCCTGCCCGAAAGCGCTACGCACCTGGGAGGCCACGTCTGGCCCGATCGGATAATGATCCACGCCGATGGAAGGACCGATGCCGGCGTGAATATCTTCAGGGCAGCAGCCGTAGCGCGCCTTCATCGCATAAACAGCACCGCGGGCTACCCACTGTACCGTCCCTTTCCATCCTGCGTGGGCGATCCCAATCACACGTCTGACAGGATCAACCAAAAAGATAGGCACACAATCGGCGAAACGCATAAAGAGAGTAACCTGGGGTCGGTCGGTCAGGAGCACATCCGCTTTCAGGTGAGGGGCTGAAGCGGGGCGCGGCATATCCGCGCACACAACCGCGCTGCTGTGAACCTGCCAGACGTCATAAAGCGTGTCCACGCCACGACCCACGGCGGCGAATGAAAGCCGCCGGTTGGTGCGCACTCGCTCGACCTCATCACCGATGGTGCCGCCCACGTTGAGTGAATCGAAGGGTTTCTGGCTCACTCCTCCGCGGCGGGTGAAAATAGCCTGGATGACGCCAAGCTCCTCCAGCAGTTCAAAGCGATAGTAGCGGATAGCCCCGCTCTCGACGAAGCTCATGTCTGACCGTGCCGATCTGCGCATCAGGTCTGCGCGATGATCGCCTTCTTATGCGCCAAAATGCGGCGCACTTCGAGCATATTTTCCTCGATGTACGGGTAGCCAAACCAGGCGGTGGTAAAGCCGAACAATCCACCCGTCAGGGTGCGCAAAAAAGGAGTGCTTTCGTGCACCGGCAACCAACTCAACGATGGCAGGCCAAGCTCGCTCACCAGTTGCCAGGTGCCGTCCACAGCGATCGGCAGGATACCGATTAAAATCCAAACATACCAAGGGAGCGGCTTCAAGCGGTTACCGGTGGCAGCGAATATCAACCCGAACAGAAGGATGGAGCCGTAAATGGCTATGTCGCGCTCACAAATGGCCACTTTGAAGCCCATGGCCGCGTTGCCGATGAAGGCGCGCGCCGCAGCGTAATCCGACTCACTGATGCCGGTGGCCTGGCCAAAGGTCATCAAACCTGGTACGTTAGCGATGGCCTGTGGGTAGGCGGGCTGCTCGCCAAACAAGAACCATGAGCGGTAGGCGAGCTGATGGCAAAGCGGGCTATAGATCGTATAAATGAGCTGAGCCGGACCCGTTGCGCCGATTTTCATTAAAGTGGGGGCCAGAAACGGCAGACCAACGTAAAGGAATGCCATTACGTTAAACAACAGGATATAGTGATGAGCCAGCCAGGCGCTGACCCGGTCCGCTGAGGTCACCATATGGCCGCGTTCGATGCGCGCCTGATACCCTTTATCGCCCACCGATTCCAGGTGTTCGCGCCGGTCGCGCGCCGCACCCAGCGCCGCCATGAGGTCCTGGCGGGTGAAGGGCGAAACCAGGCGGTAAGGACCGACCTCCACTACCGGCGTCGAGCCGTCATACGCCTGCTTCAGGGCTGGATCCTTACCTACATCTACGATCACCAGCCGGTGAGGGATGCTATCCTGGAGAGAGCTGAGGTCAGTGACCGCCTGGTCGCATTGAGGGGAATCCGATTGGATAAACAGGGTTACAGTAATCATGGTTTCACTCCGATGGCGGGCAGATACTGATCCAACACCTGGTCGGATAACTGCCCGATATGCACCGCCTGGATGATCCCATCTTTGTCCACAAACACCGAGCTGGGATAACCCTGAATTAGGTATTGGTCATTGACCTTCCCGCCGGGATCAAGCAAGATGGTGAACTTCAGACCGAGCTGGTCGACGTAGTTTTGGACGATGTTTTTGGGTTCGTCGTAGTTGANTCCCAACACAACCANATGCGGCGCATAACGTTCGAAGCGATCTTCCAATAGCGGCATCTCGACCTTGCATGGCCCGCACCATGTCGCCCAAAAATTGATCAACACCGGATGACCTTTAAATTGGTTCAAACTGACCTGCGCACCACTCAAGTCTGTGAGGGTAAAATCAAGTGCCTGCGAGCCGACGCGCGGCGCGGTCAGCCCGGGAGCCTGAGCCGCCTCTCCACGCGCATTAAAACCCGAAAAGCCAAACAAGATGACTACCCCCAGCACAACCCCGGTCGCCAGGCCTCCGGCCAGGACAAGCCAGCTCTTATCTTTCAACCGCTGCCTCACTTAAAGCCCAAAATTGACGAAAAAGCCGAAACGGGAAAGCTGCTCGAAGGTGCCCAGGAACAGCATCACACCAACGATAATCAACACGCCTCCCATCACAATCTCGGCATAGTGCATGACTTTGCGGTACCTGCTCAGAATCAGGCTGACCCATCCGATACCGACGGCCGCCAACAGGAACGGGATGGCCAACCCGGCTGAATACGCCGACAGAAGCTGCACGCCGCGTGTGATGGAGCCGCCGTTTAGCGCCAGAGTCAGGATGGCGCCTAGAACTGGCCCGACGCACGGAGACCAGCCAGCCGAGAAAAATATCCCCAGCAAGGCCGAAGAGACAAAGCTGCGCTGTTGGTCGGCGGTGGATTGGGGGCGCAGATCGTATTCCAGGAATGGTATACGCAGAATGCCGACCATGTGTAAGCCAAAGAGGACCACCACGATCCCGCCGATCTTCGCCAGCCAGGTGCGCAAAAAATACAGCAGACCACCCACCGCTGAAGCAGCCACACCGAGAGTGATGAACACAGCCGAAAAACCCAGCACAAAAGCCAGACCATGGCCAAAGGTAACCCAGCGCTGTGATTGAGTCTGGGCTTCCACGTTCGTGATGGCTACCGAGCGTCCGCTCAAATACCCAATGTAAGCAGGCACCAGCGAAAAGACGCACGGCGAAAGAAAAGATGCCAATCCAGCCAGGAAGGCCAGCCCCATGGTTACATTCATGCGATAGTCCCTCTATTCCATTGGATGCAAATTAGGGCGAAATTCTTCATCACTCCACCACCAAAACCTTGGTGCCGCCGGGCATGCTGACGGTCACATCGCCCGGATCGTAGGGCACCTGCGGCAGTGTCCAGCGAAAGACAAATTTTGCATCTTCGGGGCGGGCATTTACGCAGCCGTGTGAACGCGGTACGCCGAAATCGTTATGCCAGAAGGTCGAGTGAATGGCCACCCCTTCCCCGGAGAAGAGCGAGGTCCAGGCGATGCCCGGCAGATCATAGCCGCCGCCCGTCGTCCCGCCGATCATGTGGATCGAGACAAGCTTGCGCCAGATGGGGTGCGGCCCGACCGGAGTGGACCACTTCTCCACTTCATTGCCTTCTGCATCCCATTTGCCGCCCGAGGAAATCAAACAATAGTACACTTCGCTGTTGCCTTCATAGCAAGACATGGTCTGATGGGTGACATCCACCACAACCGTCTTGTTCTCCACATCAGGGCTGATAGGGGTCATCTCATCGGCTGTGATTGGGCGGAAACCTTCCGCCGCTGCCCAGAGGATGTCGCCCAGACCGAAGCGTTCGTTGACCCGGTAAAGCACCTGACCGCGGCTGTTAGTGGTGATCTGATCGATCCAAAGTATCTGACTGTAATAAAGGCGCGGCATGGGGCTGTTCTTCAACCAGGGTGAGCGCGCTGGCGGATTGTCCAGGTAGACATCGACATACGGGACGGTCACCTCGGCCCACATGCCTTTGCCAAGGCTGGTATCGGGGAGCTCTTTCAGAGGCTGGTTGGGATGGTTTTCTACCGGCTGCACGTTTGGGGCATACAGATAGCCTTTGTCCGTCTCGACCCACCGCCGGTTGACGCGGCCCAGCGGCGTTTCTCCGACCACCTCGCGCAGCCAGGGCACGACGGCGTCCTCGTACAGCACCCCTGCAGAGGGGGCATCTGCCGAAGGCCTGGTGCGCAGGTCGATTTTCCCGACGCACACGCGTCCCAACCGTTCGGAGTCCGGAAAGGAGGGCTGCTGGGCGAGCACGTCGATCGCCGGACGCAAAACCGCCGCACCCAGGCCGACCGCTGCCAACTTCAAAAAATCGCGTCTGCTAATCGAATTCCTCGCCGACATGGCGATAAAGATAATCTCAATGATTAGAAATGTCAATTGTGGTTTTCTACGGCCTGCCAAACCGTCTTTGCCAGTTCTCCGCTNACAATCAATGAATAAACCTTCTCAATCTCGGGTCCCCACAAACTGTCGCCAGCGCGGTAAGGGATGGTAGANCGAACCCGATGATAAGCTGCGGAGGCTCCCAAGCCAGGCAGTGCGCCGGGCAACTGCCGCAAACGCAGGTCCAGCGCACGCGCGGCGGTATANACCTCGATGGCCAGGACGTGGGCGGTGTTATCCGTGATCTGACGGGCGTGCAAGGCCGCCGTCATCGCATTGGCGTTGTGATCTTCCTGCTCGCCAGAGGTGGGCAGGGAATGAACCGAGTCTGGGTGGGCCAAAGTCTGATTTTCGAGCACGAGGGAGGCGGCGGTGTACTGGGGCATCATCAGCCCCGAATTCAGCCCGGCTGCTTCGGGCGTATCCACCAGCATGGGCGGAAGCCCGCCGTTCAACCGCCCGTCCACCAGGCGGAAGATGCGTCGCTCGGAAATGGCTGCCAATTCAGCCAGAGCGATGCCCAGAAAATCGGCCGCCATGCCTACCGGCTCGCCATGGAAATTCCCACCCGAGAGCGCCACACCGGATTCGAACAGCAGCGGATTATCGGTCGCCGCGTTGATTTCGCGCTCGATCATTTTCGCGACGAAATCGAGCGTGTCGCGCGCAGCTCCGTGCACCTGAGGAGCGCAGCGCAGTGAATAGGCGTCCTGGACGCGCCCGGTCGAATCCAGCAGCCGGCTGTTGCGTGTCAGACGGCGGACATTTTCGGCCACCGCCAATTGGCCGGGGTGCCCGCGGGCCTCATTCAGACGCGGGTCGAAGGCGAGCGAGGAGCCGAGCAATGCTTCCAGGCTCATCGACAGGGCGACATCGGCCGTGTCCAACAAGTTCCAGGCGTCGTAGACCGCCAGAGCTGTGATGGCCGCAGAAAACGTGGCGCCGTTGTTCAACGCCAGGCCCTCCTTGGCGCCCAGGCGGATACGCTCCAGCCTGGCAGCAGCCATGGCGGCCTTTCCGCTCATGACCGCGCCATTCAGCTCAGCCTGACCCGATTCTTCCTCACGATCCGCATCGTCTGTGGTGAAGACCAATGCCAGGTGCGAGAGGGGACCCAGATCGCCCGATGATCCCAGCGACCTTGCGAGGGGATCACTGGAGTGACGCCGCGGTTCAGCATCTCCAACAACGTTTGGATCAGCTCGACGCGGACGCCTGAATGACCCTTCGCCAGGGCGTTGGCCCGCACCAGCATGGCGGCGCGCACAACGTCGCGCGGCAGCGCCGGGCCGGTGCAGACTGCATGGCTGAGGATCAGGTTGCGGCTAAGCGTGGCGGCGTCCTTCGCGTCGATGCGCTGGTCCGAAAAAATACCGAAGCCAGTGTTGATGCCATACACCGGCTTCGAGTTATCGACCATCGAGAGCGTCCAACGATGGGCGCGGTCCACCGCTTCCCGGGCGGAATGACTCAAGGCGACTTGCTCGCCATGCCTGGCCACCGCCTCCAGGTCGCCGATGGTGAGATGGCTCCCGTCCAGTTCGATCATTTTCCCTCGCAAATTAGAAAATGAGATAACCGAGAATGGCCGCAGCCAACGGCACGGTCAGATTGTCCACGTCGCGAATGGGCAGCGATTCGACCAATGCGCCGACGAAGGCCAGCACCGCCAGGCCGGGCAGATCACTTATGAACGGGCGGTCGAAATAACCTGCCGCGCCGAAGATAGCGACGAGCGCAGCCGACAAAATCAGCCCACCCAGGAAAACTGCGGCCGTACCCGCCCAGCTTTTTCTGGGCGACCAGGGCAGGCATGGGCTGGCAAGTTTCCGCCCGACCAGATCAGCCAGCCCGTCGCCGCCGCAAAGCAGCATCAGCGCAATGATTCCGGTGGGGGTGTCCCTCCAAAACAGGATGGTCAACGCCACGAAAGCGATGCCGTAATACAACGGCCCGCGCAAGATCTCGCGCCGATCACCGCTTCGAGACATGGCTTCTACGGCCGCCGGGTCGCGGATCACACCGCTGCCTACCAGCACAAATTGTACCGTGATCAAGAGCGGCACCAGGGCTGCTAGGTAGCGGGCTGTTGGTGCTTCTTTAAACAGCAGCCAGCAAAGGACGAAGAGAGGCCCGGTTCCGATGTGGATGATCTTGCGGCTAAGCCGACCACTCACCCAGCCGCGCTGGGCGATAAAGTCCATCATGCGCAGCCAGATGACCGACAGCACCAGGGTTACCGCCAGGGCGACGAAATTGTTGGGAAGCATAACTCAGCCCTTGTCCTGGGTGAGCGCCTCATTCGCGGCGATGAAGCTCTCGCTCGGCCTCACGGACTGCGTCACGTTTGGCTATCTCGGCGCGTTTGTCGTACAGCTTTTTGCCCCTGGCGACAGCGATTTCCAATTTGGCGCGACCCCTTTTCAAATACACGCGCACCGGGACGATGGTGACGCCCTTCTGGCGCACGGCGTCCCACAATTCGCGAATCTGCTTGCGGTGCAGCAAAAGCCGACGCGGGCGTCGGGGGTCATGATTGAAACGGCTGGCCGGATCATAGGGGGCGATGTGAGCGTTGATCAGCCAGGCCTCGTTGCCGTCCACCTGCACATACGATTCGGCCAGGCTGATTTGTCCGGCGCGCACCGATTTGATTTCACTACCCTGCAGGGCGATGCCCGCCTCGTAACGCTCGAGCAGGAAATACTCGAAATGCGCCTTTCGGTTGGTCGCCACTACCTTTTCGCTCACGGAAACGATTGTAACATAACTGCTTTATGACGCATGGCCGCCGATCATTCCAATCGCGCCGGAGTATAATCTTATGTATGGCTATGGAAGACCATCACAAACGCGTCAACCATCCTGCGGGTGAAATTGCGCTGGCTCTGGGCGGCGGGGGCATGAAAGGCCTGGCGCACATCGGCGTATTGAAAGTTTTGGAGCGGGAAGGCTTCCGGATTGGCGCGATCGCCGGCACCTCCGCGGGCGGGTTAATCGGAGCGGTTTATGCCGCCGGTTACCGACCCGATGAGATCGAAGATATCTTAAGCAACATCGATCAGACCAAAATGTTCGGCCGACGGCCCAACGACGGACCGTCTATCCTGGGGCTGGCCGGTCTCACCCGGCTGCTGGCGGAACTGCTGGGCGAACGAACCTTTGCCGACCTGAGCGTCCCTCTAGCCGTCACTGCAGTGGATGCACGCAGCGGTCAGGAAATCATTGTCCACAACGGCAACCTAGTGGACGCAGTGCTGGCAACCGCCGCAGTGCCAGGCGTGTTTCCTCCGGTAACCATTGGCAACATTACGCTGATGGACGGCGGCGTGCTGGATCCTGTGCCGGTCAGCATCAGCCGCTGGCTGGCCCCGACGCTGCCGGTGGTGGCCGTGTCTCTGAATGCTCCGCCCGAAAAATGGGCTGAATTGCCGCCATTCTACAAACTGCCCATCCATATCCCAGGTCCGCCGCCAATTGTCGAGCGGTTCTCGCGCCTAAGGCTGGCGCGCGCCTTCAATCTGTTCGTTCAATCGGTGGAATATTCCTCCCGCCTGCTGTCCGAGCTGCGCTTGCAGATCGAACGTCCCGAAGTGCTGATCCGTCCGGATGTCGCCATGGTCGGCTGGCTGGACCGCGTGGATGTTCATCAGGTGGTTGCGGCCGGCGAGGAGGCTGCACGAAAGGCCCTGCCCGATATTCGCGCCAGTCTGTCCTGGTCGAATCGCATCGGACGACGGCTGCGGCGCTCGTTCACTCCGCAGGCGAACCCGGTCTCGCTTGTAGCGCCTGTCTCGCACGCGCTCGGCGATCCACAGGAAGCAGGTATCGATGAGCCGTGACCTGCGCGATTATGCTCGCCAAACAAACCTCCGCCTTTTTATCGGCGCTCTGGTGCTCATCTTCCTGGTCGGAGATGGACTGATCTATCTTATTTACGGAAAAGACGCCGCCACTCTGGGTCTGATGTGCATTGTCGCCGGATTATCGCCGGTGGTGATCATCACCATCACAATGTGGCTGGTGGACCGGATGGTGAAACGTGCTCTCCGCAAATGAGGTCTCTCAGCTCGAGTTTCACGATTGGAAACTCAAGGTGCGCCCGCCTGCCGGGAATAACACACCGCGATTAACGCTCATGATCCATGGCTGGAGCGGTGACGAAAACGTGATGTGGATCTTCGCCAGCCACCTGCCGCATGACGGCTGGGTGATCGCGCCACGCGGCCCGGTCAGCGCGCCGGATGGCGGCTACGGATGGGTGCCTCACCGGGATGGCTTCTGGCCGACCATCGAAGACTTTCGGCAACCGGCGCAGGCCCTCATCGCGCTTGTCGACGACTGGATTTCTGAGCATACCATAGGAAACTCGCGCATCCGCCTGCTGGGGTTCAGTCAGGGCGCAGCCATGTCACTGGCGTTGGCCCTGCTCTACCCACAACACATCGAACGTGCTGCGGTCCTCTCCGGCTTTATGCCCTCCGGGATCGAATCGTATCCCCCCGACCGCCGTCTGGAAGGGCTGCCGTTCTATGTGGCCCATGGCACTCTAGACGAAACGGTGCCTGTGGAGCAGGCGCGGCGCATGGTCGCTGCGCTTGAGCGGTTCGGCGCGCAGGTGACCTATTGCGAGAGCCAGGTAGGCCATAAGCTGAGCATCGAGTGCCTGCATGGATTGAGCCATTTTTTTGCCCAAGCCATCTCGTAGGGCTGCGCTTGGTTTCATCTTCCCCGGATCAGAGATATCAAACCCAGGAAGACGCCTAACGAGGCCAGACCAACGATCACCAATCCCATGGGCAGGCCGCCCGCAGGGCTGTCGACTGTATCGGCCGGCAGGGTTGGGATCACCAGAGGCGGTGGGGGTGTAAAGGTTGGCTCGCGGGTGGGAACGGCTGTTACAAGGAATTCTGCCGCCAGGGTAGGATCGATGGTGGGAGTGTAGCGCGGCGTAGGGGTCGGTGGTGGTTCGACGATCGGCAACGTTCCGGGCGGCAGCACGATGAGTGCTGACCATACCCAGCCCACTCCGCCGGGGACGCCGGGGTAGTCGATCAACAGCCAGCTACCGCCGGGCGAACGGCCCTTCAAAACCACCTGCTGGCCAGGGAGCAGGACGCCGATCTTGGCCGAATTCGAATCCGGATAGGCACGCACATTGACCTCAGGCTCTGANAGTACCACCGTNCCGATTGGACCGCTGGGTGTTCCTGTCACGGTTGGCAAAGGCGGAGGGGTGGCCTGCTGGGCNAGTGCNGGAAGAGCGCGGNCNGAAACCGCCGTTGTCATCAAGACGATGGCAATAANCATNGCGGCGGGGCGGAATTTCCTCACGCGTTTCGCATCCGTTTCCGGCTTTGTTTTCATGGTTCCAGATTATAATCCATGCCATGGAGCAGCGCACATACCACGGCAACATCACGCCAGACGATCTGGCTCGCAGCCTGATGGCCCATTTCAATCGCGGGAATCTGCAGGTGCAGCAAGTGGGCAGCGGCGAGAAAGTTGCGGTTCAGATCAGCACCGCCAGACGGCCAATGGCGGGGGGTCAGACGGCTTTGAGCGTAATCCTGCAATCCATCGAGGATGGCGTAGCTGTGCAGGTTGGGAATCAGGCCTGGCTGGGAGTAGCCGCCAACCTGGGCATTACCGCTCTGTTCGCAATGCGCAATCCCTTTATGCTGATCGGACGGCTGGACGACATCGCCCAGGATATCGAAAACCTGCAGCTCCGCGATGAAGTCTGGAAAGTGATCGATGATACTGCGCGCGGAGCCGGAGCGGCTCATGAGATCTCCGAACGCTTGCGGCGCACGACCTGCGAGTACTGTGGAACAGCCAATCCGGTGGGGGAAACGAACTGCCTCGCATGCGGAGCTCCGCTGGGCGAGGTTCAACCCAGCGCCTGTCCAAAATGCGGCTATGTTGTCATCCCCGGCGCGAAATTGTGCCCCAACTGCGGACAGCCCCTATAAGCGGCTAATCTACCCCATGGTCGCGCCAGTAGCGGCGGTCCTGCTGGATGAATTCGTCGGCGCCGGGCGGGCCCCAGGTGCCGGCCTCGTAGACCGGCAGATTGCGCACTGGATGTTCCTCCCAGGCGCGGATGATGTCGGTGGTAAACGCCCAGGCAGCCTTGACCTCATCCGCGCGGGTGAACAATGTGGCATCACCCGCCAGGCAGTCCATCAGCAACCGTTCGTACGCTTCGGGGGGGTCGCCGCCGAAGGCTTCGGCGTAATCGAACTCCATCTTTACCGGCGAAATCTCGTTCATTGGTCCCGGAGATTTCGCCCCAAAGGTCAGGGTGATGCCTTCATTCGGCTGAATGGTTAACACCAGCATGTTGGGGGCCTCACCGGCCATGTTGCGCCAACCGAACAGCGAGAGAGGCACCTGTTTAAACTGGATGACGATCTCGGTCAAGCGGAAAGGCAGGCGCTTTCCCGAACGAACATAAAAAGGAACACCAGCCCAACGCCAGTTGTCGACAAACAGGCGCGCCGCCAGGTATGTCTCGGTGATCGAGGTGGGAGAGACGCCTGGTTCGTCTTTGTATCCCGGTACCCGCTGGCCGTCCACCAAGCCCGAGACGTATTGGGCGCGATAGGTGTTGTCTAAAGCCGCCTGACCGCGCAATGGACGCAGGGCGCGCAGCACTTTCACTTTCTCGTCGCGCACGGCATCGGCGTTGAAGGCCACCGGCGCCTCCATCGCGGTCATGGCGGTGAGCTGCAACAGGTGGTTCTGGAAGATGTCGCGAATCACTCCGGCCGTCTCATAATAGCCAGCCCGGGTGCCGATGCCAACCTTCTCAGCGACTGTAATCTGTACATGATCCACGTAATGGTTGTTCCATAATGGCTCAAAGATGCCGTTGGCGAAGCGGAACACCAGGATGTTTTGAACCGTGTCTTTACCCAGGTAATGGTCGATCCGGTAAATCTGGGGCTCGTGGAAGACGGTGTGCACGTCGCGATCCAACTTTTCGGCCGATGCCAGATCGGTGCCGTAGGGCTTTTCGATAACGATGCGCCGCCATCCGTCGTTGTCCCGCGCCAGCTTGTGGGCCCCTAATTGCCGCACAATGGTGATATAGGCATCGGGGGGAGTAGCCAGGTAAAACAATACGTTATGCACCCCGTGCTCCTCAAGAAGCGCGTTCAACCGGTCATAGCCTTCAGGATCTTCGAAGGAACAACGCACGTAATGCGCGCCGTCGACCAAATCAGCGAGCGTATGATCGTCCACAGGTTGGGTGCGAGCAAACTCGTGCACGCTTTCCCTGATCAGATCGCGAAGGCCTTCATCCTTGAGATCGCGTCTGGCGAAACCGATAATATGAAATTCGGGAGGGAGGCGATGCTGGCGATTCAGCTCGTACAAGGCTGGAAAAAGCTTCCGGCGGGACAAATCGCCGGTGACGCCAAATATCACGAAAGCAATCGCATCCGACGGAACAGTCGGATTAGAGAGTACTTCGACCATATTAGATTATTTTACCCTTAATACTTTCTTTATATCTCATCANGATTTCTGATGGTGCACCATTACGGTTATTAGACTATGCGGACTGGCATCATGTTACCTTCTTGAAAGTAAATAAAAAGGCCAGATCATTCACGTTCGTCCCGGTCGGGCCGGTTTTCAGCAGGCCGCCGGCCTGTTCAAAGAAACGATACGCATTATTTTGCCGTAGGTATTCATCCACATCCAGATCAAGGTTGCGAGCACGTTGATATGTTTCTCCCGTCACGATGGCTCCGGCCGCATCGGTCGGCCCGTCCTCCCCATCGGTTGCCAGAGAAACCAGAGCCACAGCCGGCAGGCTGGCGATGGCCTTCACCGCGCNGAGGGCCAGCTCCTGGTTGCGGCCTCCCAGGCCATTCCCGCGCAGCGATACCGTAGTCTCTCCCCCTGCGATGACGCAGGCTGGACGCGACAGAGGTTGACCTTCTTTGGCCATCTGACGCAGAATGGACGCCAGGAAGCGACCGGCCTGCCTGGCCTCACCTTCCAGGCAGGTGGTCAAAACCAGACTGTTAAAGCCCTCGTTTTTGGCCTGGTCGCACGCGGCGATGGCTGCCTGATGGATGCTACCCACCAGGACGGTATGGGCGCGTTTCAATAACGGATCGCCAGGCTTGACCGTCTCGACCAATTCACCGGACTGCCCGCGCCTCAAGGCCGAAATTACTTCAGGCGGTGCTTTTTGGATTAAATCATAGCGCTGCAAGATGGCAAGCGCCTCCGAATAAGTGGACGGATCTTCACAGGTCGGCCCTGAGGCGATGGTTCGCAGGGAGCCGCCTACCACATCCGAGAGAATCAAAGAAAGCACTCTGGCAGGCCAGGCCAGCCGCAGCAGCCCGCCGCCTTTCACCAGATCGAGGTGGCGCCGGAGGACGTTAATCTCCTCGATATCAGCGCCGCAAGCCAGCAGACTTTGCGTCAGCGTTTGTAGGGCTTGTAGGCTCACACCCTCCACAGGCTGGGTCACCAAGGAGGAACCGCCTCCTGAAATCAGGAAAATTACCAGGTCATCCGCGCTGGCGCCGTCGAGCAGATTCGATAAACGGCGGGCTGCATCCAGGCTGCGCTCGTCAGGCACAGGATGCGCGCCAGAAACGATTTTAATCCTTGACGGCAAAGCGATCCCGGCTTCCACGGATTTCGTAACGACCACGCCGCCATCGATGCGCTCGCCCAGGATTTCCACCAACGCAGCGGCCATCCGCTGACTGGCCTTTCCCATACCCGCCACCAAGACGCGTCGAATCTGGTTCAATGCATAGATCTGGCCTCCCGCGGACAGGCGGTCGCCCTGTAGACGCAGAAAGCGCTTCACCGCCTCAGAGGGATCGGCAGCGGCCAGGGCAGCCTGGAGGACATTCGCAACCCTGCGCGCCTCGGACTCGTTCCCCAACGTTTGAGTAAGGGATGGCAAAAAATCCTTCACAGCTCTATCTTAGCATATGTATATAATAGAAACAGGCNATAGATGGAATGATCGGGGGCCGGCTTGGGCGATTTATTGGATTTCTACTCCCGCGTGCGTGAAAATATAGAGCGCGTGATCATTGGAAAGCGCGAGGCCATCGAGATGCTGATGGTAGCCATGCTGTGCGAAGGNCACGTGCTGATCGAGGACGTGCCCGGGGTGGGCAAAACCATGCTGGCCAGGGCCATGGCGATCAGTTTGGGGCTGGCTTTCAAACGGCTTCAATGCACGCCCGACCTGCTGCCGAACGACATTACCGGGGTATCGGTCTTCAACCAGCAAACCGGCCAGTTCGACTTTCGGCCAGGACCGGTGTTTGTCAATATCCTGCTGGCTGACGAGATCAACCGGGCCACTCCCCGCACGCAATCGGCGCTGCTGGAGGCCATGCAGGAACAGCAAGTCAGCGTAGATGGAATCAGCCGGCCGCTGCCGCGGCCGTTCCTGGTCATGGCCACTCAAAATCCGATTGAATTCGAGGGGACATTTCCCCTTCCCGAAGCNCAGCTCGACCGNTTCNTGCTACGAATCTCGGTAGGCTACCCGAGCTTTGCGGATGAGCGCCAGATGCTGGTCAATCTTCGACGCGAGCATCCTATCACCCAGATTGGGCAGGTCGTAGATGGCGCGGAGATACAGCGTTTCCAACGCCAGGTATGGGATGTGTTCGTCGATGCAAGCCTGCAAGAATACATACTAAAGATTATTACGGCTACACGAAATCACCCCGATCTTGCTCTGGGTGGCAGTCCGCGCGCCAGCCTGGCTTTGTTCAAGACCTCGCAGGCGCTGGCCGCGCTGCGTGGGCGCGACCATATTCTACCCGATGA
>JGI24721J26819_10003928_pt1 | contig 15702 bp, 14 predicted proteins | sample YelNatPaOPGAMG01_FD_26819 | JGI IMG/M metagenome (IMG submission 26819)
GTTGTTGATGCAAGATACGCCGAGGAATTGATCGAATCCTATGATATCACAGTGACATTTAGTTCAGGCATTGAAACATATTCAAAAACGTATTCTGACGTAATCTATCAAATGGAAACAAAACACTATTCTACTATAGTATCTATGAATGGTTCTGCTAATATTATTGATTGGGAACACGTGTTTGAGGATCCGAAGCGTGGCACAATACTTAAGGTTAGCACTGATGACAAGTTTTTCCAGTTTGTTGCGCCTGACAAAGACTTTGGAATAAAATGCGATGCTGACATGAAAGTACTTAATCATGTTATAATCATATGTTACGAAGACAGCGAAATGCGCCTGGTAGCAACAGCCGTAAACGACAAAATCGACTTCTGCTCAGCCATAGCATGGGACAAACAAACACGCAAGTGCTACTTACTAATTGACAAGCCAAACCTGCCAAGATATATCAGATGCCACTTCTTCATCTAAAAACTAAACATCCAACCCTTTTTTATATTTTTCAAACTCAAATAATCAACATAGTGCTTAAACCAACAACTCACATGCGCATCCCACGCTGAAACTACCCGATCACACTTTATTTCCATTTTACCATTAAGCCCCGCCATCTGACAATAACACCATTCGATTATACTAATTCATAATCGACTACACGCCAACCCCATTAGATTCTGTTAATCGCTGTTAACCGAATAAATGTTCTTTTTTATACTAGTGTGGTGTTAACCATGGTTCTGCTTGTTCACGGTATGTCTGTCGCCAGCCCTCTCTGCTTTTGCTAATGTAGACACGTTGCTGTTCAGGAACTTTGTGTCCCATCCAAAACTCTATGTATAGCGGGTCAACTTTGTGGTCGCTTAGGAGCGTGCGAAAGGCAGCTCTTAAGGAGTGGGGGCTGTATGGGTTTCTGCCATGAAATTTGCCTGCAAATTTTCGAGCAGTTCGACAGAAATAGGCGTCCACAGCCCTTGCTGTAACATTGTATACGTAGTTTTCTTCTTCCATCCTTTCATTGATTAAATGTTCTTTAAGGAGCTTGGCAGCCCAGTCACCTAAGAAGGTCATAAAGGGTACGCTTGTCTTTTTCCTAGACAAGTCCAAGCATAGAGGCGTGATGTTTTTTTCCAACTCTACGTTAATGTCGCCGTAAGTCAAACTCAATAGGTCTGAAAGACTTAGTCCGCTTTGAACTATTGAGGCTGCTATGCTTTTGTAGATTGGATTTTCCATTAGGGTTACAAACTTGCCTATGTCCTCGATGGTCCATGGATGCTTCTTGCTTATAGCTTGTGCAGGCGGAAGATCCACATACAGCAGGCTTATTGGAATGTCGAAGTATTTCGCAAGACTTTGGATAGCTCCAACATAGGCTCTGATGCTCTTAGGCTTATAACCATGTTTTTCAAGCCAAACTACAAAAGCGTTCAACGTAGTGCGGGCCACACGTTTTCTCTCCCATCTGGGCTTACGCTGATCTTCTTCGACAAGGTTTAGAAATTCCTTGATGGATCCCTGTTGTGCATAGAATCTCTGAAATGCCGAAAGCCCGTGACTGTAAACTCTTCTGGTTCCGGGTTTCAGAACGGAAAGAAATTCCGTCACTTCTTCGTCGGCGGACTCTTGTAAGGCTGGTTGCACAGTTTTAGCACCTAAAAGAAAAAGGCCACGAGATTTTGCATGTATTTCTTCATGTAGAGGAAAACGCCTATGCCCATATGTCCAGAATGCCGTGGAGCATGGCTTGTGCAGCAGGCGAAGCCGGAAGTTTTCAAGTGCACGACTTGCGGGGCAGTGTTTCGCTTACAAAAACTCAAGCCAACTTCTTGAGCATTTCCATGATATTTTGTCGTTTTATGCTTTCAGCAAGAAACTCTAAGGGATCCATTCCGGAATCTACTGTAACATTATGCGCGTCAGATTTTCTGCAAACAAGGACATATTCATGACGTATCCTCGGCACATCCGAATATTTCTTATAGAATAAGATTCTCCAGAAGCTTTCTTGCTTAAGCCTTAATTTATATAATTTCGCAAGTTTGAAGCCCGCATGGTCAAGCAGAAACCATGAATATAAAGGTAAATCCACGACTTTTTTGTTTCTAACAAAAGGTTTGACAACAATTATAGCCAATCCTGCAGGCTTAAGAACACATGCCATTTCATTGTAAACCTTTAACATTTCAGATAAGTATGTCTCCTTCTTCATGTTACCAATGTTTTTTGGATTTTCGGAGTACCCCATGGGAAGATTTTTCTCTACATCTAGCTCGCTTCCATTCCATGCTCCAGCAGCTCTTTTCTCTCTTGAATCGTGAAGTTGACATTCATAAGGAGGCGAAGTTATAACAGTATCCACTAGTGTCGCGTATGTGCCTGTTTGTGCTAAAGCTGGGTCTCTTGAAGCTATGCCTCCCTTTGTATGTCGAGAAGTGCCTTCCAATGAACCTTCATAGGGCGGAGAAGTTACGATAACATCGATGAATGGCAAATTTGAAATGTTCTTGGGGCTATCGCTCAAAGGTCTGTCATGTCTTAAATGAAGTTTTTCATCTTTGCCATACTTTCCATTGTAGCCTTTCTCTGCGATACCACCACCCCTATTAGCTTCGCCAAAAGGTGGACTTGTAAGGATAACGTCAATTTCATGATAATGCTCCAGAACGGCGTTTCTTGCCTTTCCACCGAGGAAATCTTTAGGGTTGCATCCAGCTTCAACGAGCCTTTCTAGCCGCTTTTTAGGGTCTCCGCCGCCGACGTAAGTGTCGCCAAATGGAGGGCTTGTTATGATGGCGTCCACGTTACCATGTGGGAGGTTTGCCAGATTTTCGTTTTTAGTGTATTCGCCCATGTGCCTTGTGCCCGCGAGTTGTGGGACAATTGTGTAACCTTTCCGCTTCTTGGTCATGCTTTCTGAGTATGGAGGACTTGTTATAACCACATCTGCCTCTTGNAGAAGCTGTGAGAGGCGTCTCGCATCGCCTAGAATATTCTTTATCCAACCCTTGCGCATGTTTGTAGGATGCTTCTCAACATTTTCTCTTGCCTTTTCCATCCATTCCCAAAACTTCTCTTCTAGCTCTACTTGGACTGCGTTACGGCCAAACAAAGCAGCCACAACGCCCGTGCTTCCGCTTCCAGACATTGGGTCGAGAATGGTGTCGCCTGGTTTCGTAAAATTTCTGATGAGGAACTCCAGCAAGTTTGTGTTCATTTTAGCTGGATGAGCAACTGCATGCTGCAGGAAGGGTTTATAGGGCCCGAAGGCTGGGGTAGGTTCAAAAAAGAGCTCTTCCGCAGGCATCAAGTCTTCAAGTTTACTTCTAAATTCTTGTTGCAGTCGTTAATCCCATGGGAAAAATATTAAGTTAGGACTGTTCTCGAAGGCTTTCTCCCCATGGACGTACGTTCTCGGATGGCTTGTTTGATATTGTTTTGGCTCTTTGTTATAATTGGTTTTAATTTTCCCGGAGTAGTCGGGGTATCGTATTGTTAGTGGTTCTTCCAAGATGGCTTGTGGATTGTCTATAAAGCTTTTGAATGTCTTAGGGGTTACTGGCGGAATTTTATAGCGTATGTTTTTTTCACATGCCATGTAGTCATAAACCATTTCTGAATGGGACCAGTTGAAAGTTGCTTGCTTTATTGTAGTCTCACATGTGATTGGGTTAAACACTGCGTGTAAGTAGGCTTCGACGGAGCGTTTTGGGTTAAACGGTTTGAGAATATACGTTCCAATCTTGGGCTTCCATACTTTAGCCTTTCCACTTCTGTGCCCTTCGAGACTCCATAGGGCTTCTGTTGTGCCATATTCCGTAAAGGCTTTTAGCATGGCTTCGATGAGCATTTGTTTCAGTTCTGGCCAGTCATTGGGATAATGGTCAACTGTTATTATTGGAATTTTGGAGTTTCTGTGCCCAATGTAGGCGTAGAAAGTTAAGAGTTGGCCAGGCATTTTCTCAGGAGAGAAATTTTCAATTTTTCTATTGGTGTAGTCAATGAGGAATAGGCAGAGGTACGCAGTTGTTTTGCTTTTGATTATGGTAATAGCTGTTCTTCTTGTGGCTCGCGGAGAGATTCCCAAGTTTGCAGAAATAGGTTATCTGACGGGAACACAAGGTTTGGAAGCCCAATTTCACAGCCTCTTCTTCAATAATAGTTGGTGCAGCGTAACTGAAAAACCAAGCTGGGCCAAACAAGCGTCAAGCTGGAGCTTCGGTTACTCTTTGGCTTTTGACCCGGACATTAAAGACGACGGATGGTGCGACTTGGCTGCAACTCAGCAGCCTTTCACCTTGGATGCGGATGTCGAGCCTAAACATTACAGTTGGACTGTGGATCTGGGCGAAGTGACTCTTTCTAATGGAACCAAAGCCAAAAAATTTTACAATTTTGAAATGTGGCGGTACCGTTTAACATGGAAAATCAACCTTTGGCTCAGCGGAACCGAGGCGGAAGCATGTGACACAACTTACTTCAACATAATAACTTGGGAACCAAACTATGCTGGCACAAAAGTTTGGATTAAACTTGTGCCGAAAACCTTCGTGTATTTCAAGGAGAACCCTGACCAACTGTTTTTTGCACCAGCATATTTAGGCTTAGAAAGCTGCACTTGGGCAGGCATAGACAAAGATGGAAGGACGATTATGAACGACCCGGACATGCAGCGAAGCCAAGACTTGATTCCGAAAGCTCGAGGTGAAACTCTAGGCATATACTACCAACGGGGAGGCACACCTGTCAACTTGGAGCAGACGCTTTTAAGTTATCAAGGTTTAAGTTTGGACACAGCCATATTCCGAAACGAGTATTGGACGCGGATTGACCTTTTGAATTTTAAACCGATAAACTGGTATGACTATCAAATTTGGCACAACTGGAAATATCCAAGTGTGTATTTGGAGTTTTCAGCCTATGTTTTTGTAGTCGGCAGATGGACTGTCTATTTGGCCACGGGAGAAGTCCCCCAGCTGGAGCCTCACACACCCATAATGGTTACAGGTAACCCCATAGCAGATTTTTTTGCCGGAATAGCGGCATGGCTTAGCAATCCCATAAACCAGTTCTGGGTGCTTTTAATAATAATCGTGGTCGTCATACTGGTTGTATCAGTAATGTCGCCTGGACTTTGGACAGCCCTAGCTATGCGAAAACGTGGCTGACAGCAGAAGCATAACTATATTTTTCTTTTGGAGAGTAAGCTTGTCGTCCCAAAAAACTTTGACGCTTTTAATGATAGCCATCTTATAGGTGGCTGTTGCTATGTTCTATTATACTGCCTTCATGCCTAATGGAGGCAACACAGGCATCGGAGAGCATGGCAACGGAACTCAAGGAGGTTCAGGCGGCAAGTTAGGCGTGGGCGTAACCGTGGAATTTTTTGATGGAACAACTAAAACTGTGGACCCAAGTCAAATTCAATATACGCTTTTTCCCTTAACAGTCTACTTCCAAGGGCAGCCTATCAAAAGTGTGACTTGGCACACTTACGTTCAAGTTGACTGGGTAGGAGACTTAACTAGTCTAGAGCTTAAAGGGCCGATGGAAGTTAGATCTGACACAGGCGTTTTGTTGCGGAAAGAGAACATGCTGAAATCTTACTCTTCCAGCGATCCTCCACCTAAAAACCAGTGGTTTGAAATGTGGAAGTTCTCGCTCACAGCAGAAGACATTGAGTATAGCCTCCCGCAGACTGGCGACTACACCTTGAAATGCAGTATTAACGTGACAGCTACTGCTATGTTTGCTAGCGGAGTTTCAAGCGTTAAAACAGCAAGTGCTTCGGGAAATTTGCCAATAAGCATTCAAGTTTCAGGGTTAACTGTGCTTTACGCGGATATCCAAGTGCAAATATTCAAGTAGCCTAATACTTTTGCAGTCTCTTAGAGATTTTGAGTCTTTACGTCAGTCTTGGATTTGAATTGCTTAAGTTCTTTAACTTCTTTCCAGCTTTCTAGTAGTATTTTTTGTCCAAACCTCTTCTCGTAGAGTTTATACAAGCTTTTAGGAGACCTATTTAGATCGTAAAGCATGAACGTTGGTGGGCACGGTCTAATAAGTTGGATTGCGTGTTTGGGCTGGTGAAACCAGAACCAAAAGCCTTTAGGCAAGGCTCCACGCTTGTTCATTTCAGCTAAAACTTCATTTAGATAATCATCGCTTAATTGCAGGCTTCCGAGCAAATAGTCAATTTGGCTTCTCATTTTGTCTCTGCTTATTGCTAGGTCGCGGAAGAAAATGTTTGTGCTGGCGTTTCTAAGCTCCGGCACAATTTCCACAGGCATTTGCGTGGCACAGTCGACGCTTACACGGTTTCTCCTCGACTCTTTAATGAAATCGCTTATGGTAGCTCCAGCCCTCAAAGCATCTCCTGCATAGAGGACAACTTGGCTTGCAGCCAAATAGCTTACTTCGTCAATAACCACTCTTGAAGGACGTTCCAGATGACCCCTTCTCCAGCGATCAAACTCACTTAGGACGTTTGTTGCAACTTGAACGTCGACGTTGATGTTTTTGTCTCGGTAATACCTATCAAGATTTCTGAAAGTTATGATGCCAACCGGTTGACTGTAACCGTAAATTTCAGCAGTTTCCTTAAGCTCATCCATTAACTCGTCAAAATCTATCCTGAAGCTTTGAGAGTTATCGACTTTCATGACGCGGTCGAAAACTGTGGGAGGATGAGCCTCTTCGTCGTATACTTTTTCGTTTTTCCTCAGAACAGTTATAGTTAAGCATGGCACGCCCTGAGGTTCCACTTCTAAAACTTGTTCAAGCATGTGAACAAGTTTTTCCGTGTGTTTGTCATAGGCAAATAAGGGCATAACGGAGAGGCTGAAACTGTTAGTCTTATCGTTTAAAGGAACTATAACAGTTTCACGTTTAGCAAGTATGGAATAGCATATTATACTGCTTAAAAGGAAGGTTTTGCCAGCTCCTAAACGCCCATAAACAGCTTGTAATGCTCCAAAGTCAGCTTTGGGAAATATAGGCAACCGATAAATTGGCTCGAGCAATATCTCGCCAGAAAGTTGACCAGCTTGCCATGTATTTTTCGGAACCAGAAAACATGGCGGATAATAACCTCCTAAACTCTTTTTAAGCAAGAATTTTCTAGCTGCAACTTCTCCGTAAAGTTGGCTTATGCTTTTACGAATCTGAGCGTTAAGCTGGTCATATAAAATGTTATAACTGGTTAGAGTTTCGTAGTAGTGTGGTTTGGCTCCTGAAGCTCCTAAAACTTGAAACAGATAGCCAAACTTGACAACAGACAATCCTAATCGTAGCAGTTTTTCAGCCTCTTCCACTGGTATGACTGCGAGGTTGCCCCGAACAAGAAATTGTAAGCATTCCTTTTCCTCTCTGGCGATTTTCTGTTCGCCCGCAAATCTACCTAGAAAAAACTCGTCCAAGTAATTGCGAAGACGTTGATCTCCAACACGAAATCTTTCCCATCCAAGCAATTGAGCAAAGGCTTCGAGNACCATCCTGAACGCTTTGTAGGCGTCTATGTATGGCTTGGGCAAGCCAGTCGTAGGCTCCATACATCAAAACAACCTCTGGACTGGCTTCAATCTTTTTTGCAACAAGCTCTTCAGCGATTAAGACGTAGATGGGCGTTAAGGTTCCATCGCATTTTGGGCATTTCGCATCTGTGTCAAGCATTCTCCATAATGTGGTTTTAAACCCACATTTTGGACACGTGGCGCCTAAAAGGTCGAACACCTCGTTTTCGCGAATGCCCAAGGGCCGCTTAAGCATTTCTTTAACACATTTGCTTAGGGCCGCTTCGAAATGAACAGTTTTCTCCTTAATGCTTTGTCTTAGGGGAGCTAATCCTTGAACCCAATCAATTTGGTCGAAGAATTGACAGAAAGCTTCCAATCCACCTCTTCCGGCAACTCCATCAGCAAGACGTTTACTTAGGCTGTCAAAGAGAACCATGGGGCTGAAGCCGACGGATTTGATGTCTTCGCTCATTTTGTTTTTCTCTTCTTTTTCATGCTTTGTTTAGACTTGCAGCTTGTCTTGCTTGAACCATGGCAGAGATTACAAAGGTTTTGCGGGCTTCCCAGTTCTTATTACAGAAGTAAACAATCTTGTCTAAGGTGCCTTGAAACTCCGGCGCCAAAGTTCGCCGCAAATACTCTTCACGTTCCACTTGCTCACGAGTAAATTGAAGCTCCTTATACTGAGGGGGAAGACTTTCTAGTTTCTGGGGCTGCTCGAGGATTAGGAAAATGGCTGAAGTGTATTTGTTTCTCATTACACTAAGCTGGTCTGTAACCCACTCTTCAAGCTTGGCTAATGGAATCTCCTCTTTTTCGTCCGGTACCTTTTTCAAGGTAGCTTCTATTAAGCTGCGAATTTGAGGGGCAAAGACAAAGGATAAGCATGCTGCCACCACGCCAATTAAGGCTAACGGGGGCAGAAGCCCGTCTTGGACTACTATGCATGTGCCCGCTACAGCCNCAAGAATTACGAGGGCTTTTTCCAAAGTGAAGACTTTCTCTGTTAGTGGCAACTGCATAATGGATTGTTGCGGCTGTTTGGGGAGATTTTGCTCTTGAGTTTGCGGCGTCAAAGGCTGTTGTGGTGGTACAGACATCAATTCTTGGACTAGGGCGAAGACCTTGTTTCTAAATTCGCTTAAAAGCAGATGGAACCTTTCCCATTTTCTTAAAAAGTCTTGGGAAAGGATGAAGTTGCATAGCTCCATTTCGCTTTTAATGAAATCCATTCTCGCTTCGTCAAGTTTCCTTAATTCTTGGGCGAGAGTCACAGTTTCAAGACTCAAAGAAGCTATTTCCTCCTAAAAACGAAGTAGGCACCTAAAAGGTTTCCAAGGATAATTCCAGCTAATGGTGGACCGCCTAAGCCTTCAACGACCAGGTAACCGAAAACTGTGGGCAAAGCAATAGTGGTGAAGTCCATAAAGTCGAATTTTTTGCCGAGAAGTGTTGTTGGAAACTCTCCTGTGGTTGTGAAGCCTTGAACAGCTTTTCGAAGGGCATCTCTTTCTGTGGCTGCTGCCGCAAGTTCTTTGCCCATTTCCATGAGTTTGCGGTCTTTTTCCTTAAGCTGTTCGTCTTTGCTTTTCACCAGTTCGTTTAATTCGACGCTTGCGGGAATATAAAGTGCAATTTTCGCCAGCCATTCTGGTGGGGCTGCGGTTGCATTTTCTGCATGAGGCATGTCAGGTCTGAAAAGGTGAACGTGAACTTTGCCAAGTTTGTAAATGCTCCATGGTTGTGGAAAAGTGTAGATTTCGCCCGTTATAATGCCTTGAGTAAGGAAGCCGAAGCCTAAAGTGAACTTGCTTTGGGGATCGTTGGCTGCATAAGCGTTTATAGGCTTGTCCACATGTCCCCACTGAATTAACACGTGTTTTGTGAAGATTTTTTCCCTAGTGGCGATTACACGGCAAAAGCTGGAAATGGATTCCGCTGTTTCCAGTTGCTTTTTAAAATCGTTCAGTTCTGCTTGTTTTTCAGGGTTTCTTTTAGCTGTTTCTTCAATGTCTTCTAAGAGTAAGGTTTTGAAGTCTCTTTCAATGTCAGGATTAAGGAAAAGAGCTGTAGAGTCGACAAGCGTTCCTCGAATGCGTTTTATTAGTTTCTGCCCTGCGTATCTTCCTAATAATTCATAGTAGCCTAAGCTTATTCCAGGAGCTGCTGGAGCAATGCTTCGCCAAATCATCCAAACAGCGATGAGAATGATTAGAGCTAGTCCTATAACGGCGATGCTGGGGATTAGCTGGAAAAAGTCTGTTATGTCCATGCGTCAGTTTCCTCCTTTGCGATGCTCAGTTTCGTGACGTATGCCCCACTCGGAAAGTTCAGCCACTTTTCTATGCATATAAAAGACTGAGATGAGAGCAACGATGCAGACTACGAAGCCTATGATTGCGACACTTCCAACAACAATTATTGTCTCACCCATCTTTGCTATTAGTCCCTGCTGCTGGGCTGTAAACTCGTTCAAGCTGCCTTGAAGCCTTTCCCACATAGCATTGGCAAGCTCTTCGGAAGTTGGATACCGAGGCGCTTCAACAACACTTATCCTAAACATTAGCGAAATGTGATCTGCTACAACGTCAAATTCTATGCCCTTAGCTGCTCTTCCTCCCTCATAAAGTCCTACAATAATAGTTTGGTTGACGGGAACAATGTAGTTAATGTCGATGGTTATAGTGTAGACGTCGAAGGCTTCAGCCTCGAAAAGAGCTTGAACCGGGCTTGTTGTAGCCCTATACAGGCTTGTGCCCAAAGTTTTAACGTTAACTGTAACATTGTTTGTGTAAACAAAGTTGACGATTATCTTTGCTGGTGCATAAAGCTCGTAGCTTGGAAACCTAACATTAGCAGATCCCACTGTCTCCTGTTGAGCTTGAACAAATGGCAAACTTGAAACTAATAAAATAAAGAAAAAGAGGGGCATGAAAAGTTTAGGCATTTTCATTATTCGCCCACCCTTGAGATTAAGCGTTTAGCTCCGGGCGACTGGGGCTCCTGCGTATCCATAGTTTTCGGTTTAGGCTGGTTCTGTTGAACCGCAAATTGGAATAAAGCTTGTGGCATGTAAATGTAGCCCTTAAAAATTACTGGAACAAGCTGTTTCGTATCATCTTGGATAAGCGGCACCGAAACGGACTCGAGTTTCTGTTTTCTGTTCTCTCTTTTGGTGAAAAGGTAAATTAAAGCTGGAGCTCCACATCCTACAGCGACAGCGAGGCTCAAGCTTTGCATAAGATTTGTTAAGTCGCCCGGTAGCATAGCATCAGCTCCCTATGAAGGTTGAACGGTTATGTAGCCGCCGCTGACAGCATCAACGGTTTTGCCTGAAACCCATGAGAGCGTTACTGTCACAGCTGTGGCGCCTTGAGTAAACATTTGAGAAAGCTGTCCGCTTGCTACAATGTTTTGTCCAGCATCTTTAAGGATCACATGGACCGTTGCACTCATTGAAGATGTTCCAGTGTTTGAAACTGTGAGAGTGCATTGTGGGTATTGGTTTGTGTCTGGATCATAACTGAAGCTTACAGAGTCAACCGTGAATGGACAGCTTGCCGTTGTAATTGCTAGGGTAAAGGGCTTTACTAGTGTGTAGCTGGTCAAAGCTAAGGCTGTGAAGCATAATGTAGCGACGACGGACATGGCGAGGCAAATGGCTACCCATCTAGGCATCTGAACAGTTTTCACCTTTTTTATTCCTCCTCTTTTCTAGGAAGGCCTCAACTTCGCCTATCACTGTGTCAAGGTTTGACGTGTTGAAGCCTTTATGTGAAAGGTCGTTTCTGGCGGCTAGCAAGAACGCTAGGGGTTGACTTTCCTTGACTATATGGAAGGTTTCGGCTGCACCGAGGTTTTCCTTAAGATAAAGCCCCAATCCTAAAAGGAACTCTACAAATTTGCGTAGGCGCAGCTGGCCGTCTATGGCTGCTTTTTTAACCTCTCTGTAAAGCTCTTCTGGAACTTGAACGTTTAACTGCTGTTCTCCGGTCATGAGGCCTCCTAAAAGATAAATGCGTAGATTTCTATCGACCTATGAATTTAGGACTTCCACAGCTAACTGTATACTCTTCGGAGTCAAAGCTTCCCTTTTCAATTCTGACAAAAAACCTTCAAGCTTGATTAACATTGTTAGAAGCCTCATGTTCACTCTAACCTTTTTGAGAATCTCTTTTGTGGCAAAATCTTTTCCATATTGGCATAAAGTGAACCAGAAACATGTTTCAACAAGTGTCCTTCTAGAAAAGGGAGTTTCAAGCATCCAACATAGCCAAAAAGCTCTGCGAACATTCCTGCCAAGGTCGTTGTTGAAGAGCTTGTTGCTTTCCATGTTGAAGCGTTTGCTCACTTCATAAGAGTATTTTAACGCTTTGGCGAGGGCTGGATGCTCTGAGGTTTCAGCCATAACTCTAATCAACCTTGCCCTCAAACCTAAATCTGGGCCTTGTTCAGTCTTTGCCAGAGTTTTTGTAGTGGGGCTTTTAGCCAAAACTTTTAGCAAGGCTTTGCCGTTTAATGTTCCGCCGAGGCTTCTGCCACATGCGAGTTCGCTTGTTAGCGCGTATGTAACATCGAAAGGTAGACTTTCATCATAATCCAAGCTTTCTTCAATAACACGTCCGCAATATGTGCAAACACGCTCTCCTGTTTCAGGGTTAGTATAAACTCTAGCGTTTAGACATTCTGGACATACAAACTCGAGCCTTTCTGGAGTGATTTCGTGAATTTTAGCCTTCAAACGCTCATCAAGTTCTTGTTCAACCCTTGCAAANTCAGNCTCGGACAGACCTAGTTCTTCAGCTAAAACAGTTTTNTNTNGGATGCCNTCCAAATACTTCANCTTATAAAGCTGACTTAATACCTTTATAGACCCATGCAATTAGGCTTCTAACCCCAACTTTTCGCTTCGTTAAATACTTCCTCTACGAGTTCTAGCTCGACTATTTTGCTCCACATAACATCTATTAGGGCTTTGAAGAACTNTACAAGCTTCACTTCTGAAACATCATCAGTTCGTTTTAAAATTTCCTCTGCAAGGCTTGCAGGATAATAAAATGTAAGCGTTGAGAATGCCCTTTTTTCCTTTTCCATCATTTCTTCAGCCTTAACTTTTTTCTTTTCACTTTCAGTTCTTATCTGACTGAAGGCTTCCTTAACGTCTATGTTCGGCGGAGTCAAAGCGTCAACAAGCTCAGCTGTTTCGCGAGAAGATAAATCATACTTAACCACAGTTTTAAGGATCTTAGGCTGAAGTTCTTGTGGAGCCTTCCGAACCTCTCGAGTAACCCGCTCTGGCAACATTTTGCCCCGGGGCAAAATTTTGGTAATCACGGGCTTCAAACTGTCCAAGTATTCAGCATGGCCTATCAATCTAGAAACCTGCGATGGATCCCGATATCCAAGTTTGCGCGCCAAAACATCCAATTTCGGGTAAACTTCAGGAAACCTTTGCAAGGCTTCTTTAAGCCATTTCCCAACTTCATAATCAGACAGTTCTTTCCGCTGAACATTCTCGATAAGCATAGCTTCCATAGCTTCTTGATCCGACATTTGCCGAATAATACATGGCACAGCGTCAAGCCCAACTTTTTCAGCAGCCTTAAGCCTTCTCAGCCCACAAACAACTTCAAATTTTCCTTCAATCGCCGACGGCCTAACAATTAAAGGCTCCAACACTCCGTTGCTCTTNATTGTTTCTGCAAGCTCCTCAAGACTTTCTTCAGTCTCAAAACGAATAGTCAAAGCTGGAGGAATAAGCGACTCTAAACGCAACAGAACAAAATTTCCNTCNCCCATAAACACTTCCTCTNACACTGAAACTTTTGAGAAAAGAAAATATTCCATGAAAACAAATATTGTACGGTACCTTAGAAGGGCCCGTGCGTGGCGAGAAAAATAGTTAAAGTCTACTTATCACCAGAACAGAAACGCATACTGGATAAAATTTGCCAAAGCCTCGGAATGCATGAAAGCGAAGCCCTTCGCCACGCATTCATGGACTACGCCAAAAGCATAAGCCTCATAACAGACAAAGTGCATGGAAAGATTTAGTGTGGCTAGGATTTTGTCCTCCTCTTTTTATTCAGGAGGATTACTGCAATTGAAGCAATTGGCGTGAATAGTGGCAAAATTATGATCCCGCAGATGGTGCGCATTAAACAGCTTGGTTTAGACATCGACTCTTCGATTTTCTTTTGATTTTTCCCTTGGCAAAGATGGTGGCAATTGTGGAGAAAATAATGAATAACGGTAGAATTAGAATCGATGGAAATTCCGGAACTATGATTTCTATCATATGGGTACTATGCTCATATGTGAAATACAAAAGCCAAGAATCATCCGCGGAGGTTGCATTGTAATCAGTCAAATTTCCGTCTATGTACACTCTCAGCTGACTTATGTTTGCCACAAGCTCCTTTGCAATAAATACTCTTGCGTACCCTTTCGTTCCTGTAGGGCCTTCTGCTGAAAAAGAAAGAATATTTTCTGTAGAGTTGAAGGTAAGAGATGATATTGTGGAGTTTGAAACAACAGAGAAAACATGTTGCTCAAATGGAGGCGATATAGACAGGCATGCATATGAATATGGGGCATCAGCTTCGTCGGGAAGCCATGGGCATATAAGCTTAGCAATGATGTAAAAAGTGCCTGTTGCATGAGGCATCCAACTAACATTAAAGGCGCCTTCTGTTGATGTGAACACTGTAGAAATTTCGTTTAAAGATCCACCACTGCTCCACCCTATATATACGCCTATGCCGATGATTAGGTGATTTCTATAAGTCACCTTACCAGTTATGTTCACATAATATCCTAAAGATATAGCTGAAGCGCTAATATCTAACTCAATTTTTGGCTCTCCAAAGCAAACCCAAACAATGCATCCTTCAAGTGAGCCCTCGCCAAAAACGAAGTAATGAGTATCATTAGTACTTATTTGCGGGTTTTCATCCCATCCCTGTATCATCCAGTGATACATTACTTTAATGCTTGTATTGTTTAACGTTTTTGGCAATGTTATTTTTGTGTAGCTTCCTTGAGACGACCAATCTAATGAAAAAGTGAAGTTTGTGTAACTCAAGTTGTTTATAACACCGTCAGTTTCTACGCCAATAAAATAGCTTTCTCCATAAACATTAATTTCATAAGCGTAGTGGTTGATTGTTTTCCACAAGTTGGTTTCAGCGATTTTCCATGAAAGTGAATAGAACGTAGTGTAGCCTTCCCGTTCATATCCTCCTTCAAAGGTGAACTCGCAAAGCACTCCGGTTTCTTTATCCCAATAAATATTTAAGATGTCTTTTTCGGCAGGAAAGAACTTCCATAGATTTCCTGTCAGATTCAAATGATTTGTCTCTCGTAACGTTGAGGTGTATTCACGAAATATTGTTTCGTTTATCCTTGCCTCATACAACCAAGAGTCTGGGTCCGTTGAATTGTATATAATATCCCCTTGCATAAGGTCCGCTGAAATAAACCACATCGTGCCGTTACCGCTACCGACCTCTACATTTACATTTAATGTACTTGTTGATTCAGTGGCGTTCTCAAATCTTACTGAACATTGGAACGTTATGTCTGTTCTAGAAGTGTTTTGTACGCTATTAATCAACCATTGGGTATTGTTAATGTCCATCCATGCGTATGGAAGCTCCGCCTCTGGATCGTCAGAGATCCAAGTGACATTAAAATATGCATACTTTGCCCAGTCACCAACTTTAACTCCTACGTGTGGACGACTTGAAGAAGTCATTATCACATGTCCAATATCAGGAGCGGTATCTATTTCATATCCCCAAACTGGTCCAACACTAAATACTGTATTAACTATAGAAGGAGATCCAAGAGCTACAATAGGCACGCTGGCCTCTACTGAATCTCCACCCAATGCGTCCACACGAGCACCTTCGAGACTAGTAATATAAAGCCAGTCACCGTTACTGTAACGGTATAAGTCATATAATGCTTCTAATCGAGCCATATAGTCGGCGCCAATATCATTTATAACATAACCTGTTGAGGGGTCGCAATCGACATCGAAGAACAGTTCATTAAACAAAGATGAAGCTTGACCTACAACTTCTAAAAGTACGAAGAAGTACCCTTCTTCATATATCGTCCATACTCTTCCGATATCATCATAAGCCCCTTTGCTATCTCCTAGTGAATCGTTAATTATAGG
>JGI24721J26819_10003936_pt1 | contig 15684 bp, 10 predicted proteins | sample YelNatPaOPGAMG01_FD_26819 | JGI IMG/M metagenome (IMG submission 26819)
GAGTTAGAGGTTCGTGATTTACTGAACAAGTATGAATTTCCTGGGGACAAGACGCCGATCATACGTGGTAGTGCGACGAAGGCCTTGGCGGATCCTGAGGGTGAGGGGGGGAAGCCGATCTGGGAGTTGATGAAGGCGTTGGATGATTTTATACCGGAGCCGGTGCGGGAGATAGACAAGCCATTTTTGATGAGCATAGAGGATGTATTTTCTATAACTGGGCGTGGGACGGTGGTTACGGGCAGGGTAGAGAGAGGAGTGGTGAAGGTAGGAGATGAGGTAGAGATAGTAGGGTTTGGGGAGACGAAGAAGACGGTGGTGACCGGGGTAGAGATGTTTCGGAAGATACTGGACCAGGGGCAGGCAGGAGACAACATAGGTTGTTTGTTGAGAGGGATAGGGAAGGAAGAGGTAGAGAGGGGGCAGGTATTGGCGAAGCCTGGGACGATCACGCCGCACAAGAAGTTCAGGGCGCAGATATATGCGTTGACGAAGGAAGAAGGCGGGCGGCACACGCCGTTTTTCACAGGCTATCGGCCGCAGTTTTATTTTCGGACGACCGACGTGACGGGGACGGTGAAGTTACCGGCGGGGGTAGAGATGGTGATGCCCGGGGATAATGCCAATGTGGAGGTGGAGCTGATCACGACGGTGGCCATGGAGAAAGGCCTGCGGTTTGCTATCAGAGAAGGCGGACGGACGGTTGGCGCTGGCACTGTCACCGAAATCTTAGAGTAATACTCCTGACGGGAAAATAGCTGGAGATTCTGGATTAAGGATTTCAAGAAATGAGAGAAATAATTACCCTTCAATGCTCTGATTGTAAAAGGAGAAATTATTCAACTACCAGGAATAAAAAGAAACAGACCGAGCGGCTGGAAATAAAAAAATATTGTCCGTTTTGCCGTAAACATACGCTGCATAAAGAAGTGAAGTAATGGTAAATAAACTGAGGGTGAGTAGCTCAATTGGCTAGAGCAGCGGTCTCCAAAACCGCAGGCTGCGGGTTCGAGTCCTGCCTCACCCGCCATTATAGGGATGATAAAAGGCGATATGAAAAATGAGCGATAAGTTACCTTGGTACAAACGATTTGTTAACTTTTTAAAGGATGTGCGGTCGGAGCTAAAAAAAGTTACTTGGCCGACAAAGCAGGAAGTTTATGGGACTACAATCGTTGTCATCATAGCAATTTTCTTTTTTGGTTTTTATCTGTTTTTTTGGGATATAGTTTTTTCATGGCTTATAGCTCAGGTAAAAACACTTTTGGGATAAGATAGGGACATAAATGGCCAAAAACTGGTATGTAATTCACACTTATTCAGGCTTTGAGAATTTCGTAGCTGAGTCTATTCGTCTCAAAGCAGCAGAAATGAAACTGGAAGATAAAATTGGCCAGATTGTCATTCCAACTGAAGATGTAGTGGAAATCAGGGGCGGGAAAAAAGTAGTCACTACCAAGAAACCCTATCCTGGATATATTTTGGTTGAAATGGAAATGGATGATGAAACCTGGTTGATGATCAGACAGATTCCAAAGGTTACTGGTTTTGTTGGTTCAGGTCGGAAGCCAACTCCACTAAGTCCAGAAGAAGTAAGTAAAATTATTCATCACATGGAAATTACCTCAGAGAAGCCTAAGCCAAAGCATACCTTTGAAAAAGGTGAGGCAGTTAGAATTATCGATGGGCCTTTCTATAACTTCAACGGTATCGTAGAAGAGGTTAACCACGAACGTAATACCCTTAANGTAATGGTGACCATATTTGGTCGCTCCACTCCCGTGGAACTTGAGTTCCTGCAGGTGGAAAAAATTTAGGAGGAAGCTATGTCCAAGGAAGTTGTGGCCAAGGTCAAATTGCAAATAGTGGCCAAGCAGGCCAGTCCTGCACCCCCGGTNGGACCGGCTCTGGCTCCCCATGGAGTCAATTTAATGGATTTTGTCAGGCAGTTCAACGATCGAACAAAAAATATGGAAGATGGCACGATAGTGCCGGTGGTGGTTACCGTTTTTAAGGACCGTAGTTTTACTTTTGTAATTAAGACACCGCCGGCTTCTTTTCTGCTGAAGAANGCGGCCGGGATAGCTAAAGGTTCGGGAACTCCAAATAAAGAAAAAGTTGGCAAAGTCACCAGAAAGCAAATTGAAGAGATTGCCAGAATCAAGCTTCCAGATCTCAATACTGATGATTTGGAAGCAGCCATTANATCAATAGAAGGTACTGCTAAAAATATGGGATTGGAGATTGTCAGTGAGTAAGCGTGGTAAAAATTATATCAAAGCGAGAAGTTTAAAAGATGAGACGAAAGAATATACCATCGAAGAGGCTGTTAAACTGATGAAAGAAGCTAAGTATACTAAATTTGATGAATCGGTGGATATGGCTCTTCGTCTCGGGGTAAATCCAAAGTATTCTGACCAGATGGTCAGAGGTACAGTTGTCCTTCCCCATGGAACTGGTAAGACCAAAAAAATATGTGTAATNGCTTCCGGTGAAAAAATTAAAGAGGCCGAAGAAGCAGGAGCTGATTATGTAGGGGGCGAGGATTTAATTGAAAAAATTGCAGGCGGCTGGACTGATTTCGATGTGGTTATTGCCACTCCTGATATGATGAGAAGTGTAGGAAAACTGGGACGAATTCTTGGAACGAAAGGTTTAATGCCTAATCCCAAAGCTGGAACAGTTACCTTTGATNTGAAAAAGGCTATTGAAGAAATCAAAGCCGGGAAAGTAGAATTCCGGGTAGATAAATCGGGAATTGTTCATGCTTCTGTAGGAAAAATTTCGTTTCCCGAGGAAAAATTGGTTGATAATATTAAGGCATTTATCCATGCTGTTGTTCAGGCNAAGCCTCCAGCTGCTAAGGGAAAGTATATAAAATCAATGTTTGTTTCCTCAACTATGGGACCATCATTTAAGCTTTCAGAAGAAGTCTTAGAGAAATAGGAGTGCTAAAGTGAAAAAAGAGATTAAATACAAGATTGTCAAGGAATTAGAGGAGGCTTTCCGTCAGAATAATACCTGCTTTTTAATTGATTACAAGCAAATGCCCGTATGGAAAACCGTGGAATTAAGAAAGACGCTTAAAAAAAGTAATTTTAAGCTCAAAGTAGTAAAAAACCGGTTGGCGCTCAGAGCAATTGGCGACCGATTTCCAGAACTCAGGCCTTATTTTCAGAAAAATACAGCTATCGCCTTTGCTGATAAAGATCCTATCGTTCTGGCCAAATTGTTAAAAGATTTTTCTGAGCAGGGAAAGGTCCTGGAGGTCAAGGCAGGACTGGTAGAAGGTAGCTTTCTTTCTCCAGAGATNTTTGGGGAAATTGTTAAGTTACAGTCAAAAATGGATCTAATAGGAAGAATCGGGTATTTAATGGCGTACCCGTTAACTCAGTTCCTGAGAACTTGGCAAACTCCCTTAGTAAATATGGGAAGGTTGTTGAGTTTACTCAAGGAAAAAAAAGAGAGTTGAGGGAATATCCCTTGAACTAAAGCTCATGTAAAGGAGAGAAGATCAATGGAAAAACAAGAAAAACTCACCAAAGAACAGTTTTTCGCTCATCTTGACAATCTAACCGTACTGGAACTCGTTGATTACATCAAGGAGTTTGAGACTCGCTATGGCATTAGCGCGGCAATGGCTGCTCCGGTGGTGATGGCTGGAGCTGGAGCTGCTCAAGCTGAAGCCAAACCGGCTGAGGAAAAAACATCGTTCAATGTAATTTTAAAGGATGTTGGCAGTCAGAAAATTCAGGTTATTAAAGTTGTCCGTGAGGTTACCAATCTTGGCTTGAAAGAAGCTAAGGATTTTGTTGATGCTGCCCCCAAGGTATTAAAAGAAAACGTAAGCAAAGAAGAAGCTGAAGCTATTAAAGCTAAGTTCGCCGAGGTTGGGGCCACAATAGAGATTCAATAACCTTGGTTCGAAAATTAAATTTTTAATGATAAAAGAAAATTTTGACTGTCAAACTCTTTCTGTAGAGAGCAACCATGTTTGAACAACAAAATAATATTTACCGACAGAGGGTCGATTATTCTAAGATTAAGACGGTTTTCCCGTTACCCGACCTTCTGGAAATTCAAAGAAAATCTTATGATGAATTTTTACAGATTGACCTTTTGCCCGAAGAGAGAAAAGACGTTGGACTCCAGGCAGCATTTAAAGACGTTTTTCCTATTACTGATTTTAAAGAGACTACTGAGCTTCAATTCCTGAGTTATACTATTGGAGACTGGGAGTGTAAATGCGGCCGGTTGAAAGGTGTGGAAAATTCCCGTCCCCGCTGTCAAGCGTGCGGAGCCCTGCTGCCGTCGGAGCTGGCTTATAGCGACCGGCCAGTTTGTCCTTATTGTGGTTCTACCAAAGTTGAGCTGCCTCTCTGCGATTATTGTGGAGATAAGGTTAGTCTGAAGATTAAGTACAATCCCCTTGAATGTATTCAAAAAGGTTATACCTATGAAGCCCCATTAAAGCTCAAAGTTCAATTAGTCTCGTGGGAAAAAGACCCTGCTACCAAAACCAGAAGATTAAAGCATATTAAACAGCAGGAAGTCTATTTTGGCAATATTCCCTTAATGACTGAAAAAGGAACTTTTATTTTCAATGGAGTAGAAAGAGTAGTTGTTAGTCAATTGCAAAGATCGCCTGGAATCTTTTTCCGTCCCGGAGAAATAAAGGGACAATTTGTGGGCAAGATTATTCCTTATAGAGGTGCCTGGGTAGAATTTGAAAATGACAGCAAGAATATCCTCTGGGTTCGTCTGGACAGAAAAAAGAAATTTCTGGCAACCGTTTTTCTGCGGGCTCTTGGTTTTGGAACAGATGAAGAAATTATCAAACAATTTTATAAATCATATGTTCTTATACCTGAAGATGGCCAGCTTTACTGGAAAGTTTCTGAAAGTCTTCTGGGGCGAGTAGTGAAGGAAGATATTTACAGCTCAGAAAGCTCACGCTCGCCTGTGGTTAAAGCCGGAGCCACAATTGATCAGGAAATATTGAATAAGTTGCAGGAAAAGAAGATAGAAAAGATAAAAGTTTCTCCCCAGGAGTTGCAAGGAGCTTATTCCCTGACCAGTTCAAAAGGAAAAGTAAAAGTAAACGAGGAACTAACCCCAGAGCAGATTGAGTATTTAACCCAAAAGGGAGAGCCGTTTGAAATCTTCTTCCCGGCTGAAGATGAAGCAGCTCAAATGATTTTAAATACTCTGAAAAAAGATCTGAGGAAAGATCAACAACAAGCTTTAAGTGAAATATACAAGAAGCTGCGACCTGGAGAACCTCATACCGAAGAAAGTGCTAAAGCCCTTTTTGATAATATGTTTTTTAATCCCCAGAAATATAACTTTTCCCGTATCGGACGTTTAAAGTTTAATATCAAACTCGGCCTGGAAAGTGGGGAGAAGGATTTAATAACTGAATCTGAGAAAAAATTTGGACCTGAAGATTTAAGTGATCGCATTCTATCCAAAGAAGATTATGTCAAGGTAATAAGATATCTGCTAAATCTGAAAAATGGAGTAGGTGAGGTAGATGATATAGATCATCTTGGCAACCGCCGGGTAAGACCTGTTGGCGAATTGATGGAGAACGCTTTTCGCATTGGATTGACCAGGATGGAAAGAACCATTAAGGAAAAGATGACTATCAGCTCTGATCTGTCTACGGCTATGCCCCAGGACCTGATTAATTCCAAACCGGTTATTGCAGCTCTAAAAGAATTTTTTGGCAGCTCTCAGCTTTCACAATTTATGGATCAAATCAACACTCTGGCTGAATTAACTCATAAACGAAGGCTAAGCGCTCTTGGACCAGGTGGTTTGAGTCGAGAGAGAGCTGGATTTGAAGTCAGAGATATTCAGGCTTCTCACTATGGCCGAATTTGCCCGATTGAAACTCCAGAAGGCCCGAATATCGGCTTGATTTCATCTCTGAGCTGTTACGCCCGGGTCAATCAATACGGATTTATTGAAACGCCTTACAGGAAGGTAGAAAAAGGTAGAGTGGTGGATTATGTGAAGATAATCCATCCAGGAAATACCGATTATCATATTGGTCAGCTGGTAAGAAAAGATGAAGTAGAAAAAGTAATAGAAAATCTTAAAAACCAGAAAAGCAAATCATTACCAGCTTATGAGCCTTACATTTTTTATTTAACTGCCTGGGAGGAAGAAAAATATAAAATTGCTCAGGCTAATGTAGAAGTTGATTCTCGTGGTTTTATCAAACAGGAGTATGTTAGTGCCCGCGATCGAGGCAATTTTAAAATCCTTCACCGTGAAGAAATTGATTTTATGGATGTTTCCCCCAAACAACTTGTTTCTTTGTCAGCTGCTCTAATTCCTTTTCTGGAACATGATGATGCTAACCGTGCTCTGATGGGTTCTAATATGCAGCGCCAGGCTGTGCCTCTTCTCAAACCTGAAACTCCTCTCATTGGCACCGGGATGGAGGATATTGTTGCCAAAGGTTCTGGAGATGTGGTAATTTGCCGCCGTTCTGGAGTGGTGGAGTTTGTGGATGCAGAAAGGATCATAGTCAGAGTTGATGAAAAGGAAAATAGTCTTTATGAATTGGGGACGGACCTTTATCTTTTAACCAAGTTTTTAAGAACCAATCAGAATACTTGTATAAATCAGCGGCCGATTGTAAGAAAAGGTGACCGGGTAGTTAAGGGTCAAGTTCTGGCTGATGGTTCCTGTACTGATCATGGGGAACTGGCTCTGGGACGGAACATTCTCTGTGCTTTTATGCCCTGGCGAGGATATAATTTTGAAGATGCCATCATTGTTAGTGAAAAATTAATAAAAGAAGATGTCTTTACCTCAATTCATATTGTGGAAGAGATGATTGAGGCCCGCGACACAAAACTTGGGCCGGAAGAAATAACCAGGGATATACCTAATGTTTCAGAAAATCTGCTGCGTAATCTGGATGAAAATGGAATTGTTAGAATTGGTGCATATGTAAAACCGGGAGATATTCTGGTTGGAAAAGTTGCTCCTAAAGGAGAGACCCAGCTTTCGCCCGAAGAAAAGCTGCTGAAAGCTATTTTTGGAGAAAAAGCTTTAGATGTTAAGGATGCTTCTCTCTATTGTCCCCCTGGAGTTGAAGGCACTGTAATTGACATCCGCATCTTTACTCGCCGTGGGCAGGACAAGAATGAGCGGGCTAAGATTATAGAAAAAGAAGAAATTGCCAAAATGAAAAGGAACCTGGAAGATGAGATAACCATCCTGGAAAAAGAAAAATGGCGGCGCATTAAAAATCTCATCAAGGGAGAAACAGTCGGTAAAAACGCTAAAATTAATGGACGAACTATTGAAAAAGGAACCAAGCTTACGGAGAAACTTCTGGAAATTATTGAATTTAAAGACCTGAAAGACCTGGAAGAATTAAAGCTCCCCGCCGAAGCCGATAGAGATGAAAAAATAAAAGACCTCGATAAGAAGGTTAAGCGGCAGATTGAAGCTTTAAAAGCCGAGTTTAAAGAAAAGGTAGAGGCTCTAAAGAAAGGAGATGAGTTATCTCCGGGTGTTATTCAGGCAGTAAAAGTTTTTATTGCCATGAAGAGAAGATTGTCGGTTGGCGATAAGATGTCAGGGCGGCATGGTAATAAAGGGGTTATTGCTAAAATAGTTCCTGAGGAAGATATGCCCAGGTTACCCGATGGAACTCCAGTAGACATTGTCCTTAATCCTCTTGGTGTGCCTTCACGAATGAATCTCGGTCAGATTCTGGAAGCTCATGCCGGGTGGGCGGCCAAAAAGCTTAACCTCTGGCTTTCTACACCTGTTTTTGATGGAGCCAAAGAAGAAGAAATTAAAGAGTTGCTGCATAAAGCAGGACTGCCAGAATCAGGTAAGGTCAGACTTTATGATGGGATTACCGGGGAGCCGTTTGATCAGGAAGTGGCTGTCGGCTTTATTTATATGATGAAACTCTATCACCTGGTTGACGATAAGATTCACGCCAGGTCTACTGGTCCTTATTCACTCATTACTCAGCAGCCACTTGGTGGTAAAGCCCAGTTTGGCGGCCAGAGATTTGGTGAGATGGAGGTCTGGGCTCTTGAGGCTTATGGTGCTGCCTATACATTGCAGGAAATTTTAACGGTAAAATCTGATGATGTTGAAGGCCGAGCTAAAATTTATGAGGCCATTGTCAAAGGTGATCTTGATTTTCAGCCAGGCTTGCCTGAATCGGTTAATGTTTTAATCAGGGAACTTCAGGGCCTGTGCCTTAACATAGAATTACTTAAAGGCGAAAAAGAAGAAGGATTGCCCTGGGGAATTGTTATTTCTCAGGCAACCAAAGGAGAGTCATAATGGAGATCAGGCAATCTTTAAGTTCGAGGGCTAAGATCGATTTTGATCGGGTCAGAATCAGCATTGCCTCTCCAGAGAAAATAAAGAGCTGGTCATGGGGAGAAGTTACCAANCCTGAAACCATCAACTACCGAACATTTAAACCGGAGAAAGATGGTCTGTTTTGCGCCAAGATTTTCGGTCCCATAAATGATTATGAGTGTCTCTGCGGCAAATACAAGCGGATGAAATATAAGGGNATCATCTGCGAAAGGTGTGGAGTTGAAGTTACCAAATCTAAGGTACGTCGGGAAAGAATGGGGCACATTCAATTAGCCTGTCCCGTAGCTCATATCTGGTTTTTTAAAAGTCCACCGAGCCGAATCGGTTTAGTTCTGGATATGACGATTAAAGAGCTGGAAAAAGTTCTTTATTTTGAGTCTTATATTGTAGTAAATGCTGGTGAAACTACTCTTAAAGAAAAGCAGCTCCTCAATGAAGACGAATATCGAGANGCCAGGGAAAAGTGGGGAAATAAGTTTGAAGCCGGAATGGGTGCTGAAGCCATAAAAAAGCTTTTGGAAAAGATCGATATAGATAAGGAAACCGAAAAGCTGCGCCGGGCTATGAAAAAAGAAACTTCTCTGCAAAAAAAGCTTAGATTTGCCAAGAGGCTNAGAGTTTTTAAAGGCTTAAAGAAATCAGGGAATAGACCGGAGTGGATGATTCTGGATGTTATACCAGTAATTCCTCCTGACCTCCGCCCTCTGGTCAGATTGGATGGTGGGCGCTTTGCTACGTCTGACCTCAATGACCTTTATCGTCGGGTAATTAACCGTAATAACCGCTTAAAAAAATTAATTGAACTTAAAGCCCCCGAATTAATTATTAGAAATGAAAAGAGAATGCTTCAGGAAGCTGTGGATGCCCTCTTTGACAACGGGCGCCGCGGCCGGGTTCATTTAGGAGCTAATCGTCGTCCTCTAAAGTCCTTAAGTGAAGCTTTGAGAGGCAAGCAGGGTAGATTCCGCCAGAATCTTCTGGGAAAAAGAGTTGATTATTCTGGGCGCTCGGTNATTGTGGTCGGCCCTGAGTTGAAACTGAACCAATGCGGATTGCCCAAGAAAATGGCTCTGGAGCTTTTCAAGCCATTTATATTCCACAAGCTGGAAAAGGAAGGTCTGGTTGCTTCAGTGAAAGTGGCCAGAGAATGGCACGAACAGGAAAGGCCGGAAGTTTGGGATTGCTTAGAAGAAGTCGTCCGTGAACATCCAGTTCTCCTCAATCGTGCTCCCACTCTNCATCGGTTGGGGATTCAGGCCTTTGAACCCATTCTGGTGGAAGGTAAAGCTATTCAAATTCACCCCCTGGTTTGTGCTGCCTTTAATGCTGATTTTGACGGTGACCAGATGGCGGTTCATGTGCCACTTTCAGTTGAAGCTCAAATCGAGGCCAATACTTTAATGCTTTCAGCCAATAATATTTTGTCTCCAGCTCACGGTCGCCCTCTGGCTATTCCCAGTCAGGATATGGTCCTTGGTTGCTATTACCTTACGCTGGAGCAAAAGAACGAAAAAGGAGAAGGCCGTATTTTTGCTTCTTTTGACGAAGCCCTTCTGGCTTATGAGGCCAAAGAGTTAAGTCTTCATAGCCGGATAAAGGTTCGTTATAGCGGGCCTTTTATGAATCTTAAGACTTTTTATGATGACCAGGCTGTGGTTAGTTGCCCTGTCNGCAACCTTAATAATGAAATTATCGAGACAACCCCCGGCAGAATTATTTTTAACAGCGTTCTACCAAAAGGGTTGCCATTTATCAATGGCATTCTGAAAAAGAAAGGGCTGGAAAGTCTGGTTTATTATGTTTATCTAAAATCCGGGCTGGAGAGAACAACTGAAATGCTCGATAAAATGAAAGAGCTCGGATTTAACTATGCTACCTATGCTGGATTTTCCTTAGGCATTGAGGATTTTCTGATACCCAAAGAAAAGGCTGANATTATAAGCAGAGCGGAAAAAGAAGTTCAGGAAATCGAAAAGCTGTATCGGGAAGGAACTATTTCTTCTGGTGAAAGATTTAACCGGGTGGTGGAAATCTGGACTTCGGTTACGGATAAAGTAACCAATGCCATGATGAATGCCATGAAAAAGGTAAGTTTTGATGAAAAGAAACTCAATCCACTTTATGTCATGGCAGATTCGGGCTCGAGAGGAAACAAGCAACAAATCAGGCAGCTGGCGGCTATGAGAGGCTTGATGAGTAAGCCTTCCGGCGAAATTATTGAAACTCCGATTACTTCTAATCTGCGTGAAGGATTGAACGTTTTACAGTATTTTATTTCCACTCACGGCGCCCGGAAAGGTCTGGCTGATACGGCTTTAAAAACAGCCAATTCAGGCTATCTCACCCGGAAATTAGTGGATGTTTCGCAGGAAGTAATAGTTGACCAGCATGACTGCGGGACACTAAAAGGAATTAATGTCAGTGCTATTGTGGAAAACGGTGAAATTATTGAACCATTTATAGACAGAATTGTCGGACGNATTTCCCTGGAAAGAATCGTTCATCCCGATACCGGTGAAATAATAGTTGATATGAACCAGGAAATAACTGAGGAGATAGCCGAAAAAATTCAAAATCTGGGCATTGAAAGANTTAAAATTCGTTCGGTTCTAACCTGCGAATCCAANCGAGGAGTTTGCCAGTTATGTTATGGCCGGGATATGGCTACTGGCAGACTGGTAGACCTGGGCGAGGCAGTAGGAATTGTTGCGGCTCAATCTATAGGAGAACCTGGAACGCAGCTGACCATGAGAACCTTCCACGTTGGTGGCATCGCTATGAGGGGAGCGGAGAAGTCCAAGCTCGAAGCTAAAAATGATGGTGTCATCAAATTCAATAATTTGAACTGGGTAGTTAATAAGGAAGGCGTCCTGGTGGTTGTCAATCGTAATGCCAGCATTGCCATTCTTGACTATCGTGGCCGAGAAGTAGAACATTATCAGGTTCCCTATGGTGCCAAAGTTCTTTTGAAAGATGGAGAAGCAGTCAAAGCAAGACAGGAATTTGCTGAGTGGGATCCGTTCAGCACATTTATTCTGACAGAAGAAGCAGGTAAGGTAAGGTTCAGAGATGTGGTTTTAGGGATCAGCATGGATGAAATACGAGACGATTTTACCGGGCTTATCACCCAGGTAATCACCGATCCAAAAGACGAAAAACTTCAACCAATGATTGAAATTATTGATCCCAAACATAAAGACGAACAGGGTGAACCAATTATTAAGAAGCGGTATTTTCTGCCTAAAGGGGCCAATTTAGAAGTCAAAGATGGGGAAGAGGTTCATGCCGGTGATATCCTGGCCAAGATCCCTCGAGAAGTGGCCAGGACCAAGGATATTACCGGTGGTTTGCCTCGGGCCGAAGAACTTTTTGAGGCTCGCCGTCCCAAGAATCCGGCGGTCATTTCAGAAATTGACGGTATAGTCCAGATAGGTGACTTGCTCCGCGGCTACCGCCGGATAATAGTTAAAAATGAAAGAGGGGGAGCCAAAGAATATCTGGTTCCTAAAGGAGCCCATTTGTTGGTTTCTGATGGAGAAAAAATTAAAGCTGGTACTCCTCTTATGGACGGGCCCATCAATCCTCACGATATCCTTAAGGTCCTGGGTGAGAAAGAATTAGCTGAATATTTATTACGAGAAGTCCAGGAAGTATACCGGCTACAAGGTGTTACCATTAATGATAAGCATATTGAGATAATTATCAGACAAATGCTCCGGTGGGTTAAGATTGAAGAGGTTGGTGATACTGAATTTCTGGTTGACGAACAGGTTGATAAATTTAAGTTCCAGGAAGAAAACGAAAAGATTATGGAAAAAGGTGGAAAACCAGCAAAAGCCAGACCTTTACTGTTAGGCATCACCAAGAGTGCTCTCAGTACCGATAGTTTCATAGCGGCTGCCTCTTTCCAGGAAACCACCAGAGTTCTGACTGAAGCCGCTCTTTATGGGAAAGTTGATTATCTGAGAAAAATAAAGGAAAACGTTATAATGGGTAGACTAATTCCAGCCGGAACAGGTTTCAGGTACTACCGAAATGTTATGTTGAAGGAAGAAGCTCCGGTCAAGGAAGAAAAAGAAGCAGAAGTCCAAGCTCAAAATTAATGTAAAAAAAAGCAAAATAGCCTGTTATTTTCTTGACAAGTAAGGCTGTTTTTGCTATTCTTCAAGCATATTTTCCGGGAATTTCATCCTGGAAAGAAAAAGTGTAATTTCGGAAATTTATAAAGGAGAATTTTAAGTGCCAACGGTCAATCAGCTGGTAAGGAAAGGCAGAGCACCGAAAAAGTATAAAAGTAAGGCACCTGCTCTGGAAAGCTGTCCTCAAAAAAGAGGAGTCTGCGTAAGGGTTTTTACCACTACACCCAAGAAACCTAATTCAGCTCTGAGAAAAGTAGCCAGAGTCAGGTTGACTAACAACATCGAAGTAACCGCTTATATTCCGGAATTGGTCATAATCTTCAAGAACATTCAATAGTTTTAATCAGAGGCGGAAGAGTTAAGGATTTACCCGGTGTTAGATATCATATTATCCGTGGCACGCTTGATGCTGAAGGCGTTCAGAATAGATTCAAAGGTCGTTCAAGATATGGGGCTAAAAAGCCGAAAGAGAAAAAAGTTTCTTAAAAATAAGCTGATTTAGGAGTGAAAAGATGCCGAGACGCGGAATAATCAGAAAGCGGAAGCCGCAGCCGGACCCAGTTTATAATTCAACTTTGGTTGGAAAATTCATCAATATTGTTATGAAACGAGGAAAGAAGAGTGTAGCCGAGCGCATAGTATATAATACTCTGGAAATATTGAAGCAAAAAGCTAAAGAAGATCCATTGAAAACTCTGGAAAAAGCTATTGATAATGTCCGGCCGCTTCTTGAAACAAAATCAAGAAGAGTGGGTGGAGCCAATTATCAGGTGCCGGTAGAAGTTCCTGAAAATCGTTCGATATCGCTGGGAATGCGTTGGTTGGCTAAATTTGCTCAGGAAAGAAGCGGGAAAAGCATGGAAGAAAAGCTGGCGGCTGAGATTATTGATGCCCTATCGAATAAGGGCGGAGCAGTTAAAAAGAAAGAAGATACTCATAAAATGGCTGAAGCTAACCGGGCTTTTGCACATTATAAATGGTAAATAAAAAATTTATCGGTAAGCTAATTAATTTAGAATTTTTATTTATAAATGGAGAAAAAAGTTCATGCGGTCGTGCCCGATCGAAAGAGTCAGGAATATTGGCTTCATGGCTCATATCGATGCGGGGAAGACTACAACTACGGAACGGATACTTTATTTTACCGGAATTACTTACAAGATGGGAGAAGTAGATGAGGGCACTGCCGTTATGGACTGGATGGTTCAGGAACAGGAACGCGGAATTACTATAACTGCCGCCGCTACTACCTGTTACTGGCGAGACCACCGGATTAATATAATCGACACTCCCGGCCACGTAGATTTCACGGCTGAGGTCGAAAGGTCCTTAAGAGTTCTTGATGGGGCCATTATTATTCTTTGTGCTGTCGGAGGAGTTGAGTCTCAATCGGAGACAGTCTGGAGGCAAGCTGATAAATACCGGGTTCCCCGGATAATATATGTGAATAAAATGGATAGATTAGGTGCTGACCCACAAAGAGCGGTAAATGAAATCCGTACCCGTTTGGGGGCCCGTCCGCTGCCTGTTCAGATCCCCTTAGGAAGTGAGGATAAGTTTGTAGGGGTTATTGACCTGGTGGAAAGAAAAGAAATTATCTGGGAAAGCGATTTGCTCGGGACTGATTTCCAGAAGAAACCTGTTTCTGAAGCTTATCGAGAAGTTGTTGACCTCAAAAGGAAAGAAATGCTTGAGATTTTAAGCGAAGTGGATGATGAGTTAATGAGAAAATACCTGGATGATGAGGAGATTGAACCAGAAGAAATAAAAAAAGCCATCAGAAAAGGGACTATAGAGCTTAAATTTTTCCCTGTTCTTTTTGGCGCTTCATTTCGAAATAAAGGTGTTCATCCTTTACTCGATGCCATAGTTGATTATCTACCATCACCAATTGATATTCCTCCGGTTAAAGGTTATCATCCCAGAACTCATCAGGAAGAAATAAGAAAAGCAGCTGACAACGAGCATTTCTGTGCTTTAGTTTTTAAAATTATGAATGATCCCTTCTTGGGTAACTTGGCTTATTTCCGAGTCTATTCAGGAAAACTTAAAGTTGGAGCTTCGGTTTATAATGCTACGAAGGATCAGGAGGAAAGAGTTATTCGGCTTCTGGAAATGCATGCAAATAAACGCAGGGAAATCAGTGAAGTTTATGCTGGTGATATTGCTGCTTTTGGCGGTCTAAAAAGCTTGTCTACTGGCGATACTCTCTGTTTAAAAAGCCGTCCGATTCTTCTTGAGCCGCCAACTTTCCCCGAGCCGGTGATTTCAGCCACTATTGAACCAAGAAGCAAGGCCGATCATCAGAGATTATTTAGCGCTCTGGAAAAATTCATGGCTGAAGACCCAACCTTTAAAGTTGTCCAGGATCCAATGACCGGTCAAACCCTGGTAAAGGGCATGGGAGAGCTTCATCTGGAAATCATAATGGATAGATTAGTTAGAGAATTTAATGTCCAGGCCAGGCTTGGTCGTCCCCAGGTGGCTTATAAAGAAACAATTACTGCCGAAGCCGAGGCTGAAGGTAAATTCATTCGCCAGATTGGTGGAAAGGGACAGTTTGGCCATTGTTTTTTAAGAGTTGAGCCCCTGGAAAGAGGTAGAGGATTTGAGTTTATTAATCGCTTAAAATCAGGGATCCTGCCGGCCGAATTCATACCTGAGATAGAAAAAGGAATCAGAGAAGCAATGGAAGCCGGGCTGGTGGCTGGTTTTCCAGTAACCGACGTTCGGGTAACTTTACTTGAAGCCAGCTATCATGAAGTTGATTCTATTCCTATTGCTTATAAGATTGCAGCCTCCATGGCTTTCAAAGAAGCTGGAATGAAAGCCAGACCAGTTATTCTTGAACCGGTGATGAAATTAGAGATTGTAACTCCGGACGAATATGTGGGTGGGCTGGTTGGAGATATAAATGCCAGGCGGGGGCGAATTGAAGCTATGGAACTTAAGGGTACCTCTCGAATTATTAAAGCCTTCGTCCCGCTGGCTGAAATGTTCGGTTATGCCACCATTCTGAGGACTATTACTCAGGGGAGAGCCTCATTCACTCTGGAATTTTCCAGATATGAGCAAACTCAACCTGATGTTCAGGAAGAAATAAAAGCCAGAATAGAAGGGAGAATTCCCTTCAGTGAAGCGAGGAGGTAAAAAGACATGGCTAAGGAAAAGTTTG
>JGI24721J26819_10003942_pt1 | contig 15671 bp, 13 predicted proteins | sample YelNatPaOPGAMG01_FD_26819 | JGI IMG/M metagenome (IMG submission 26819)
CTCTATCTCAAGAAACTCCTTGAAAAGGAACCTGTGAAAGTTACAAGGCTTGCGACAGGCATACCAGTCGGTGGGGATCTTGAGTACGCAGATCGACTTACGCTTGCACGTTCGTTCCATGGAAGATCAGTGCTCTGAACCAATGGCTGCTGCTGTTTTTGCACGATCATCGGAGTCTTCCCAGACAGCACAGCAATACGCAAGCGCGGTGTCTATACAGCAACCTTATTCAGCATTGTCTTCATTCATCCTGTATCTTGCGAGTCTAGATTTTATGATATAATATTATCGAAATGACTATGCCAAAACTCAGCTGATTTTACATGAGGGAGATTCCACATGCATGCATCTTCGATTGCTCATGTGCTCAATGCTGAAATTATAACATGCCAGGACCTTGCTGATGATCTTGAGATTATCAGCGCATTCGGTTCGGATATGATGAGCGATGTCATTGCATTTGTGAAAGAACGAGTCGCGCTGCTCACAGGATTGACCAATCCACAAGTCATCCGGATAGCAGAATTAATGGATATCCGATTGATTATTTTTGTGAGAGGCAAAAAACCTTCGAGTGAAATGATCCAGATGGCAAAAGAACAGAGCATTATGCTCATGAGTACTCAAGACAGCATGTTTACCGCATGCGGCAAGCTGTACCAAGCTGGAATAAGAGGAGATATTGCATATCAAGCTCGCTAAAATGCCGCTGGAACATTCCAATTCTGCCTTTCATTCAAGTAGGCAAAATCAGGATGCCGTCTGTGTTAATTGAATATATCATTCCAAAGATGGATTTCTCTGCCGCGGGGAAGGCTTCAACAGACATGAAACGCCGTTTGACCCAGCTCGGCCTTCCTGCAGCCTTGATTAAGCGTATTGCCATCGCGATGTACGAGGCCGAGATGAATGTCGCAATTCATGGGGACGGAGGAAAAGCCGAAGTCGAAATTCTCGAAGATTGCATCTCGACACGCTTCATTGATAAAGGCCCAGGCATTGCAGATATAGAACTCGCCATGCAGGAGGGATTTTCGACGGCCTCGGAAGAAATCCGGAATATGGGGTTTGGCGCTGGCATGGGATTGCCCAACATGAAACGGAATGCAGATGAGCTTGTTATTCAAAGCGAACCAGGGAAAGGCACGACTGTCATTATGCGATTCAGACTCCGACAGGAACTAAAAGTGAATAGTAGCACCACAGAAAATTCAGAAAATAATATCCAGACATTCCACTCCGTGCAGCTGGATGCTGATCTATGCGTAGGATGCACGACATGCATCAAATTCTGCCCTACCAAAGCCATCCGCGTAAGAAACGGCAAAGCGAAAATTTTTGAAGACAGATGCATCGATTGTGGTGAATGTATCCGCCGATGCCCTAAAGGCGCAAAAAAGGCAATCTCTGATCCTTTGTTCATTCTTGATGGATATGATCTCAAAGTCGCTCTCCCAGCTCCGTCCCTCTATGCTCAATTTGGAACAATATATTCACAGTCAGATATATTTGATGCACTGCATCGTATAGGATTTGACGAGGTATTCGATGTTGCATGGGGAGCAATCGTTGTTACAGAAATTACCCGCTCAATTCTCGCCAAGCCTGGTCCAGTCCCCCGCATATCAAGCGCCTGCCCTGTCATCGTCCGGCTGATCCAGCAAAGATTCCCCAGCCTCATACCCAATCTTATGCCCATACTGCCCCCTTCGGAGATTGCAGCCCGTGAAGCAAGGAAGCGCCTTTCAGAAATTCCAAGAAAAATCGGCGTTTTTTTTCTCAGCCCTTGCACCGCCAAAGTAACTGCAGTCCGAATGCCTTTGGGATATTCTAAATCCTCCATTGATGCGGTCATCTCTTTTAGCGATATTTTTCTGCCGCTCAAGCGAGCGCTTGAAGAACGCAAACCTCTGTCCCCAAGCAAAGGATTCAAAACCTCTGTCCCCCAAGCCTTCTCTGGACATAGTCCTATTCTTCCCATGATGGAAAATCTCGAACCAGGAATGGGCTGGGCCCGCTCCGATGGAGAACTCGATGCTCTGCAGATTCCTGATTCTGTTTCCGTCGATGGCATCTCGAACGTCATCGATCTTTTCGAAGCAATAGAAAATGGAAATATTGAATCAATCCGATATATCGAAGCACTTGCATGCCCGGGCGGTTGTGTCGGTGGACCTATGGCGGTCGAAAATCCTCATATCGCGCGCTCGAATATGCGCCAGCGCTGTCAAAAGGACAATCTCGCAGCAGAAGCAAACAGCTCTGTGCTAAAAACAATGAAACCTCCGTCCCCAAAGCTGCCAGAACAAGAAGAACTCCAAGCATACATTTGGACAGAACCGGTATCGCCGAAGCCCGTCCTCGTCCTCGATGCCGATTTTTCGAAGGCTTTAGAAATGGCTGAAAAAATCGACGCAATCCGTGCCAAGCTGCCAGGTATCGATTGCGGCGCATGTGGGGCTCCTGATTGCGACTGCTTTGCTGAGGATATTGTTCGAGGTTTTGCATCGATTGAGGAATGCCGCCTGCTGGAAAGCACGTTTCGCAAAGGCAGAAATGAGAACATTCGCCCAGAAGACCAACAAGCTTGAATGAACGGTGGAATTTTGTTAAAAATACTTCTCTTCCTTACAGAGCAAGAATCTTCATGCTGAAGTTATGCAAATTTGACAAACAGCTATGGAATGAGTATAGTATTTTACGATATGCTTGTGTTTTATATAATATCATGAAAGATATTCCAGCTATTCATGAACAAGATTGAGATCAAACATTCAACAAGAGGGTAATATACTTGAACAAGAAGGATTTTCCTCATATCCATTTCTACGATCAAGACTTCGTCGATATTTATGATAGGACCTGGGCATGGATTGCTGATTGCTGGACAAATGGAGGCAGTCAGACAAAAATCGGCAAGATCAAGTTTTTCTATTACCCAGAAAAGAAAAGGCTTGATTTCCTTGAGCAAGTCTTTTCCAGCTTCTTTCTCGTCTACAGCAATCGAATCTACTCAGCATCAAATGGCCTTGATGCCTTGTATGCGCTTCAAGAACCCGATGGCGCTATTCGAACAGCATATGATATCGAGACAGGGCAAGCTATGACGCCCGCTGATAATCCACTTGGTGTAACTCTTCCTCTTCTGGCGTGGGCAGAATTCAATCTCTACCACAAAACCGCAAATAAGAAGCGCGTAAAAGAAGTAATGCCAGCCCTCAGCAAACATTATAAATGGCTTGAAGAAAATTTTAAAATGCCCAATGGCCTTTTTGCGACACCCTTGTCCTCCACCGGCATGGATAATTCTCCACGGGAGAATGCTCGCTACTTTATCGATTTCAACGCCGCAATAGCAATGAATGCGCTCTATCTTTCTGCGCTTGGAGACATTCTCAACGACAAGGATGCTTCCTTTCTTTATAAGCGCGATTATTTCTCAATCAAAACCCGAATCAATTCAAAAATGTGGAATGCTGATGACGGATTTTATTATGATCTTGATGAAAACGAGAACCAGGTGAAAACCAAGACAATTGGTACCTACTGGATTCTTCTTGCCGAAATCCCGAACGAGGAACGAGCAGAAAAGCTCGTTGCAAAGCTCAAAGATCCCCATTGCTTTGGCACGGAAAATCCCTTCCCCTCCCTCTCTGCCGATCACCCCGCATTCGACCGAAAAGGCCAAGGTTTTCGGGGATCGGTTTTCCCGTGGCTCACTTTTATGGTAATCAAAGGGCTAGAAAAATACTATTTCTATGAACTCGCACGAGATTCAGCAATTCGGCATTTATATTATATCCTTGATTCAATGCATGCGAGCGATCATGAATCGAACCGCCATCACAGCCGTCCCACCGTCTGGAGTGCCTATCAACCTATGAATGAGGGAAAAGCGATCTGGGATGAACATCCAGATTGGCCTCTGCCAAACCATTTCCCTTCCAATGGCCTCTCGACAGTCACTCTGATCATTGAAAATATTATTGGCTTATATATTTCTCTGCCGCGTAAAACCGTCGACTGGATCATACCCAATCTCGAAGTGATGGGCATCGAAAATCTTTCACTCAAGAGAAATATGATTACGATTCTTTCCAGCAAGTCAGGTCGAGGATGGGAGATACATATGGAAAGCGAAAAACTCTATTACTTTACTATAAATGTGCTCGGTAAAAAGAAAAAAACGCTTCCCATCCCTTCAGGCAAATGCTCAATGCTTATAGACAAAATTTGAGCTGACAGACAAGGCATCTTGCTCGTAGATGCACCTTCGAAGAAATCATGGGACTGCGCGCACAGATACCGATCCCATAAGAGCAACGCCGCCAATTTCCAAAATTCCTTGATTGCTGTTCCCAAAAGGAACCCCAGCTCGACTTTTTGCTTCGCCCATTATCGGTACAACAGAAAGATGTACGTGCATTTCCGGCGAAACAATAATGCTCGTCTCGCCCATTATCGCAATTACTTCAATATGCATGCCATAAGCAGGCACCTCGATGTCCCTAAGGTCTATCACCGTCGAGCCCATCAAGGTAATGCTTGAAGCTGACTTCCCCAAAAGCATCCTGCCATTCACTTTCCGTTCCCCCATTATGCAGAGGAAGAAATCTCCAGCCCCTGGAAAAGGATCGAACGCAGAATTGGGGGACAGAGGTTTAAAAGAGGCTTTTGAACTTGAGATACTTTGATTGGGGGACGGAGGTTTATCTGGACGATTAAATGGAGTATTATCATTCTCCGCTTGCGCCGATTCGCATCCAGAGCCAGCAACTATCACCGAGCCNGCNACTATCACCGAATTTAAAATGCTTTGAGGATCAGCCGCTTTTTGCATTTCATCTACGAGTCGCTCAAACTCCTCAAGGGAGATGGCATCTTTAGCATATAAGTTTGCGAGTTGATCAAGCGCTTTCTCGCGAGGGTCTGCAAAGCTTTGCTCATGGCAGCTCCTATTCCTTGCACTTCTGTCTCTCCTTTCTCTGCTCATTGCCCCCTCCTTGGCCTAGATGACTTGATCCGGCTCGACGATTTGAAACATGCGCGATATATCCCTGCACAGCCTCATGGAATGGTAAGGCTGATTTACTCAATTATTGTCCCAATAAACGCTTTTTCATATAAAATATCAGATAGGTTCTGTAAATTTGTGCCAGAAGCAAAAATAACTTTAAGCCCTATTTCTCTGGCTCTGGCAGCAGCGACTGGATCAAAAGGAACATTAGCTCCAGGATTCCAATCTGCCCCTGTCATCTTTATAAGAGAATCAAACGTGATGCGAGTAAGAGGCTTGGCATCAGGATTTATTCGCGGATCAGAATCATATATCTGATTAATATTTGAAAGATTGATTACTTTTTTAGCGCAGAAACGTTCTGCAAGCAGAACTGCATCATAATCGGTTGAAAATCCTGGTTTCCAGCCCGCTGCAACAAGAATGCGCCCATTCGCTTCGAAGCTAGAGGAAGGATCATTGATTATGGGATCAATGCAGAAATCTGCAAAGACCTCTTTGATCAGCTGTGCATTGAGCCTCGTTGCAGCGATTCCAATTCTATCAAGCGCTTCGTTGGCTCGAGCAAAATCTCGCAAACCTCCGTCCCCGTTCACTTCTCTAAAATTCGAGAGAAATTCCCGATAAGCCTTCTGCCAGTTCCGCGCTGCAGCGCCCCCCCCGACAACTATAATTACGCGTCTGTCATCTTCATTTAGCCAAGATAAAAGAATCTTTCTAAATTGCATAAGGAAAATGCCGCTTGGCCCTTCCTGCGGCGCTACAATTGAACCACCTAGCGAAATCACTATATTCATTTCAGCCTCCATAGCGGGGAATCAATTATCTGCATGCAAGAGTCTATCGCACAACCTGGACAATAATTCCGGGAGAAGAGAAAAAGCATAATGACGATGTACCCTCTCGCCATTCTGATGATATTCCCTACCCCATGGACCAACATTGATGACCGGAGTATTCAATGGCTTCTCAAGATATTTATCCAGATCTGGCTCCAGCACCGCAGACTCTTTCTTTACAAATTCGATTGCTTCGCGATCAATTGAAGGTGCAAGGAAGCTCATATCTGAAATCCCGGGGAAATAGGGACGGAGCTTGATTGATTCTCCATAATCCCTGTTAAAGCACATAACCTCATCTTTGATAATCGAAAGAAAACCTTGATCCCGTTCCGAATCAAGTTGGGCTTTTGCATAAAAGGGAGGGGCAAAACCGACGATGGCACTTGGTCCTTCTATTTGGGCATATGACAATAGTTCATGTATGATTTTAAAAGTCTGCTGCACCTTATCTTCAGGGAAGCTCTTCTCAGCAAATATCCTGAGGCGATTTAAAATGCCTGGTACCACTCGCTCAGCGCGCGTTGCTAATTCATGGAATTCAATTATTTCTGAAGAGAATTTGTATGTCATCACGTGTTCGTTCTTTTTTCGAGAAAATGCCGAAGCCCTTTCATATATGAGAGAAATAGAACTATCAAGGGCTTTCTGAACTATTGCTTTGAAGTGATCAAATACCTTTTCCGGATCTTTTTCAAAGGTAAGAACATTAACAGCGCAGAATACATCTGCTGGCATTGTTACATCATATCTNTTACGCATTTCTCGATAATATAAAATAGAAGGTGGCGGCGGTTCTTCTCCTGGTAACAATGCTTTGATATTCATGCTATCGCTATTACATTCAATTTCTCTTGCAAAGACTGCTGAAGCAATTACGGGATTAAACCCATCAAATGGAGACCCCGCATGGGCTGGCTTGCCGACAAATACAGCAAAAGGAAGCAATTTGCTCACCGAACCAAGAAAGACAGCCTTCCCTTCAGCTCCGTCCCCAGAATCTACAGAAGCATCAAGATTGATAATCGCTTCGTAATGAAGTCCATGCTCATTGGCAAAATCGGAGAGCAATTTTTTTGCAGCCTTCATGCCAATAGAGGAGCCTTCTTCATCAGGGACTGCAATAAAAAGAATATTCCCTATGCGCTCATCTTTTTTAAAAAAGCGAAGCATAGCAGAGATACCAGCTGCAAGCCCACTTTTCATATCCAGCATCCCACGGCCGGGGATAAAAGAAGTGCTTTCTAAATCTTTTTTTAAAAGCAGCTCAGCAGAAGAAAGACTAGTCTTTGAGGAAAGCATTTGAAGCATTCGCTTAGAAAGAGCTTCAGGGTCGAAAGCAAAAGGCTCTAATACACCATAGGAATTTGTGTCGACTACATCATAATGGCCAGTAAGAACCACGCATGAAGATCCTTTGCCGGGAGCAAAAGCAAGTACAATTCTACGCTTTTTGCTATCACCTTCTATCGGTACATCATCTATTAATTCCGGATGCAAACTGAAAATTGGCTGCTCTCTTAAAATCGAAACAAGAACATCCGGGAAAGATGATTCGCCTGACGTGTTAGTCACACTGGGAGCTCTGACCAACCTAATTGCAAGAGCTTGAGTGTCATCTATTTCTATCTTATTTTTCATATCGCTGAAACTCTACCATAGCATAAAATCTAATCCAAAGGGCAGTGCTTCGATATGCATAAGAATGCCACAGGAAAGCTATGCAAAGCTATGGGGACAGAGGTTCGCAATATCTAATCGATCTGCAAGATCGGATTGATTTAAGGATGCGATTTAAACCTCCGTCCCCACATGCCAAAATACTACTATCATACTAACGAGAAGCGCTTTCTAATCCTTTCCAGGTTATGATGATTAAAAGTTGTAGAACCATCTGAAGTATATGAAAAAGCAATTAAATCTTGATAAATTTGAGCAGCTTTGTGCCTAACCAATTTCATTGTTGAATTAATAGTACCATTTTGCTCGCTGAATGGCTCTTCCAATATCTGAAATACTGCGGGAATCCATGCTGGCTGAACTCTTTTCGCTCGTGGATCTGTCTTAAAGCGATAAAACTCATTAGTCAGCATACTTAGGAGCTGTTCTGCGGTATTGATTGAATTGCTGCGAATCAAATGTTTTACTTTGTCTTCATCAAGTGCAACTAATGCGATGGTATATTTTTTATGATCACACCAAACCATTATTTGATCGAATACTTCTGTAGATGCCGTAATCGCTTCTTCAATTTCCTCTGGGCTGTATTTTTCACCATCTTCACGAATTAAAAGAGCTTTTTCTCTGCCTACAACCACGAGAAAACCNTCTTCATCAATATAGCCCAAATCACCGGTCCAAAGCCTCCCNTCACGAAGAGCTTCGGCGGTTGCTTCAGGATTTTTATAGTACCCCAACATGACATTCTCACCAGTAATGGTGATATGCCCGATGGTCCCATTTGNAACCTCCGTCCCCATTTCATCCATGATTTTGCACTTTACAGAAGGTGCAATGGCTCCGGATGTCCCGTATTTATGAGTTCTTGGCGAATTTGATGAGATTACTGGAGCTGCTTCTGTCAGTCCATATCCTTGATATACAGGAACACCCAGAGCTGCAAAGAACTGCTGTTGCTTAATATCCAGCAGAGCTCCGCCTCCAACGCAGAATCTTATTGAATTCCCAAACAATGCCTTTTTAACTTTATTGAACACAAGAAATCTCGCTATAAAATATGGAAAGAATGATTTTAACCTATCTAAAAAAGGTGGTGTATGAAAACCATCGCCATGCCATAGAATCCCAGCAGCAATTCCATTCTTGAATATTTTCTCTATGAGACCACCTTTTCCCTCGATCGCTGCAATAATTTTCTTCATAAAATTGCCTGAAAGAGAAGGGACAGTAAGCAGAAAAATAGGATTGCTTTCTTTGAGATTTGTTGGAATGTTTCTGAGGGTAGCAATCCCTCCACCTCGCGAATCAACAAAATATAGAGAAATACCGCATAACATCGCCGTATAAAGACCTACAGTGTGAGCAAATGAGTGATCGACAGGGAGAATCAATAAAGTCCGAAAATAAAGAGGATTATCGAAAAGCTCCACTGCATCATGGCAGTTCGACCAATAGTTCAAATGAGTAAGCATAATGCCTTTTGGATTGCCTGTTGTACCTGAGGTGTAAGATATCGTCACAACATCATTCTCTTTTGTTTCATTTTCTATTGAATCTAATCGTTCTTCATATTCTTTTTTTTCTTTTAGCAAGACTGCCCCTACAGAAAGCGCTTTGTGCAATGTAATAAAAGTATCACTTCGCACTTTGTATCTTTTTAAAATGCTCTGTCCCCATTCAATATCATCATCAAGATATACGATATCAATTTTCTTTAGGCCAGCTATATTGAGAGCATTTGCTAACTTTTCTAGCTGATTGTGTGTAGTACAAATCACTTTTGCCTCAGAATGCTGAATTCTGAATGGTATTTCATCCGGGAGAAGTTTTATAGAAAGAGGGACAGAGATCATGCCCGCAGAAAGCAAACCTAGTTCCGAGATAAGCCATTCCGGCGAACCTTCCGCTATAATTGCAGCTCTGTCCCCAGGTTTGAGGTCATTTGCCAATAGCCAAGCAGCAAATTGACGGGCCTTTTGCCGGACTTCTTTAAAAGTGGTCGGCATATAGCCAGAATCTGTCTTTTTTAGCGCATATGGGATGTCAGGATATTTCTGTTCCGCTTCCTTCAACATTTGCAAAACTGTTCTCTTCATCATATTCCCTTTCTATAAGCAAATAATGATGGTTCATTATTGCATCTGAAAAGATAGGAGTAAATAGCTCTTTAATTTTTGAATTAAATGAGTCAATTCATGCGTCATTAAAGTGTGAGAAGAACAAGAACACTGAAAGATGGAGCTTGGTATCATATAATCGCTAGGATCAATAGGGGTGAATGTATATTCAACAATGAAGAAATAAAACTACTTTTTCTCAAGATTGTCGTAAGGGCTAAAAATAATAAGAAACACCCCTATAGATTTGAAATTGCAAATTTCTGCATTATGGGCAATCACATCCATTTCTTGCTGAAACCGGCACATGGGGAATCCTTATCAAAAATAATGCAATGGATACTTTCAGTTTTTGCAATTCATTATAACAAAAGGGCAAACATAAAAGGACATGTTTGGTATGATCGATTCAAGAGCATTATCATAAATAGTCTGCAGCAATTTATTTCCACATTTGAATATATTACGAATAACCCAATAAAAGCAGGCTTATGTTCAAGCGCATCAGAATATAAATATTGCGGACAATATTTTATTTCTATAAAAGATTTTAGCTTAATAGAGAAGAATCTAGTCTTTTAGCAAAAAGGATAACAAATTGCCAAACAAACGTTGAACTTAGATCTCGATAATTTTAGCTATCGATAGATTATCCTTAGCCTTGTCACATTAGGGATTTCATGAAGACAGCCTTTTTGTTATGCCTGACCGCGATTATCTCCGCAATTATTGATATTGCAATCTCATACTGAGTCTGAGCTCCAATCTCAAGACCAATTGGCGCATTGATTCTATCAATTTGTTCAGTTGAGAAACCGTCTTCAATCAGCTTATTTCGCAACGACACCATCTTCCTTTTCGAACCAAGTATTCCGCAATATGCCCATTCCTTTCCCAGACAATATCGAACAGCTCTTTCATAATTTATTTGAGAATTAATCACTATATAGCTTGATTGATCAATGATTGGGGACAGAGCTTGCTCGAGATTAGGCTCACAAATAATGGAGTCTGCCATTGGGAATGTCTTCTTATTTGCTATGTCAGATCGTTCATCCAGAATGATAATTTTAAAGTCAAGGTTTTGTGCAATTATTGCAGTTGCTAGACTAATATCTTCTGCTCCAATGATAATCAATTTGGGCGGCGGTTCATATACTTCAATAAAAACTTCCATTTTCCTCTTTGTTGAATCGAAAAAAGATTCATCGACCCTCTGAAGCATTTCGTCGATCTTAACAAATTTGCTACACCTCGATGCTAAACAAGCCTTCGCTTGTTCGATCGCCAGCATCTCAAATTCTCTGCTTCCTAATGAACCATAAAATTGGCCACTTTCACACAAAATGAGCTTTTCAGCATTCTGAGGAGCTTGCTGGGGGACGGAGGTTTGTGTATTAACCAAACTTATCACCACGAACCTCCGTCCCTCATTTAGCAATTGCTGCTTTATTCCCAAAAAATCCTCTCCGGCGACCATGTCTCAAAACCTTCTTCAGCCTATTTGATTAACCTATGCATTTCTTCGTTTTTCGGCTATAATAAAAATTGATAAGTCACATTTGATATTTAATTATATCTTTCTCGTTTATGGAAGGTCTTGAATGAGTTATTCCGATCCTACCCACTTGGGTATTATCGCTTGTCCGGGGGCCGAAGCCTTTGCAAATCAGGTCATTCGAAAACTATCGGGTATCTACAAGCATCGCTTTGCACGAAAAGCTCAAGCGATTGCCAATCGCTATCACATTACTCCCGAACTAGTCATAAGAAAAATCAATTTTGCAAATGACTGCAACACTGGAATGCTTTTTCTCCCGGGCAACACAGACCGCTATCGTCCACCTCAGTTCAAAATCAATGTTCGTCATACCTTTTTCGCGAATGGTGAAATTAAAACCGAAATCCTTGAGTCAATCCGTGGCAGAAATATTTATATTTTTCAAGATATCGAAAACCATCAGCCTGTTTCTTTCAATGATGGAACAGTACATAAAGTACTCTCTGTCAATGATCATATTTTTAATCTCTTTGTAGCCGTAGACGCTGCTATGCAAGCCGGTGCCGCAGAAATCAATCTCGTGCTTCCAATCTATCCTTATTCTCGACAACACAAAAAAAAAGGAAGAGAAGGTCTGACTGCCGCTCGAATAGGGAAAATGCTTGAAAGCCTGGGCGTCAACCGCATAATAACGCTAGACATTCATTCCAAAGAGATCGAGAATGCCTTTGATCGACTTAGAATGGAAAACCTTCATGCCTCTTTTCAAATCATCGATAAACTGATGTCCATCGTCGATATTGCAAAAGAAGAAATGGTTGTTCTAGCTCCCGATACTGGTGCTGTCGATCGAAATAAATTCTATGCAAATGCTCTGCAAAAACCTTTGGCATTGCTTTATAAAGAAAGAGATTATTCAAAAGTCAGCAAAAATGCTACAGATTCAAATATCAGTGAAATACGTCTTCTTGGCGATGTCACAAACAAAGTTGTATTTATGGCTGATGATATGATTGGTACTGGCGGAACTCTCATAAAAGCAATGAGATATTTAAAAGATCTCGGAGCAACAAAAGTAATCTGCGCCGTCAGTCTTCCACTCTTTTCAGGCAATGCTATCGATGATTTTGATGCCGCCTATAAAGAAGGCCTTTTCTTCAGAATCATAGGTACAAATGCCATTTATCATAATGAATTATTGAAAAAGGAATGGTATATCCAAAGTGATGTTACAGGCCTTTTTGCCCAGGTAATCAGCTTGTTGCATCATAATAGATCCTTGAGTTCTCTGCTGGATAATAGAGATGTTGTAGCGCGCTTGATTAAGCGGAAGCTTGAGAGCAATTCGAGCGCGAAATNAGTACTAAGCAATCCGTTGAGTGATCAGAGGGACGGAGCTTCAAACAGCATTGATGATGTCATCCCATACGGAGCAGCTGATAAACAATGAAACTTTTCCTCCGTCCCCGCTTCCATCGAGCAGGAGTACTAGCTTTTGATCTTGATGGAACACTCTATCATAATCCAGAGTATTTAAAGTTTCAGGAAGAATCGCAGATTGAGCAATTGGCTGATTATTTNCATATTTCTAATCAAGCAGCTTCTGTCCTTATATCGCAAAGAAAAAAGCTAAGAAAAGAAAAGCACCTGCCTCCTACAAGCCTTGCGAATATCTTTAAAGAAATTGGAGTTCCTGATGATCTCATCATAGCATGGAGAAAGAGAAAGCTCCGTCCCCATAACTGGCTTGCTCCCGATCCGTCATTGTACGCATCACTCAATGCTCTAAAAAGACACTATCAATTAGCTCTAATAACAAATAATCCTCGTATAATTGCAGAAGAAAGTTTGGAGGCTTTAGGAGTTGCTTCTCTCATAACTACAATTATAGCTCTGGACGATACAGGAAAATCAAAGCCAGATCCAGCTCCTTTTCAATTCCTTCTCCAAAGCATCAACCAAGCAGCAGAAAATTGCATTGTTATTGGAGATAGGTATGATATCGATATCCATCCAGCCCTGAATGAAGGAATGAGCGGCATTTTAATTGACAATACTAAAGAAATCTATTTGCTGCCCAAATTGCTGCTTCCATGAAATTAGATTGTATTCCATTTCTTAAACCAAGATAAAAGGCTTGATGGGGGACGGAGGTTTTTATTTGATTCACCTCTGTCCCCGAAAAATAAAAAGTTGAATGCCCGCACAACAAGAAACATTTCCGATAAGCAATCCTTCATTCTTTAGCAACCAAGTCGCTCTACAAAAAATATCAGCGCTGTACTCTTCCTGACGCATCACCACTGAGCAGCTTTTCAACTTCTCCTGGCTCTATCAAGGCAAAATCTCCTGGAATTGAGTGTTTCAAGCATGAAAGTGCAACTGCGTATTCAAGCGCGGGTTTTGGCTCACCGTATTTTATTAGGCCAAATATGAGACCGGCAGAGAAGCTGTCCCCAGATCCGACTCTATCCACAATATCTGCGATATGATATTTGCGTGATATAAACCTCTGTCCCTTAGCGACTATCATCCCAGACCAGTCATTGCTATCTGCTGAATGGCTTTCGCGCAGGGTAACTGCAGCCATAGATACGTTGGGAAAAACATTCAGTGTGCTTTCGCACATTGTTTGGTATTCATCAATATCCAGCTTTCCGTTGCTGGCTTCTTTCGGCCCATTGATACCTAATGACTTTTGATAATCNTCTTCATTCCCAATCAGAATATCGGCACTACCTGCAATCTCCGACATTACAGCACGAGCTTCAATTCCATAGTTCCATAGNTTTGCTCGATAATTCAGATCGAACGAGACCATAAGTCCCATTTTTTTTGCTGTCTGTACCGCGAAAATTGTGGCATCAGCGCATTTTTGGGATACAGCTGGTGTAATGCCTGAAACATGAAACCATTTTGCACCTTTAAAAGCTTCCCCCCAATCAATATCACTTGGCTCTATTTCCGATACCGTTGAATAAGCACGATCATAGATGACATTGCTAGGACGCTGATTTGCTCCATTTTCAAAAAAATAAATGCCTATTCGGCCTTTCTTGAATTTAATGCTAGAAACATCGACACCGTGAGAGCGCAATTCTCTCATGCATTCATGCCCAATTTGATTGTCAGGAAGCAAAGTCACAAATCGAGCAGGAATGCCAAGTCGCGCGAGAGCAACCGCTACATTCGCTTCGCTCCCTCCAAAAGTCGCCTCGAGAAGCGGCGATTGAAACAATCGCTCCTGCCCTGGAGATTTCAATCTTAGCATTATTTCGCCAAAGGTAACGACGCTCATTGTTTTTCTCCTCGCAAATGCATAATGCTATTCAACCAGACGAATTCGGCCATAAAAGCTTGGTATTTCGATTTCTGCAGCAACCATGCTCTGTCCCTTCATGACTTCTGAACCAGGCACATAAGAAAATCCTTCAGCTTGGAGCATTGCCAAAGAACGGGGTAGAGAAGTTGTTTTCACTTCGATTGTAGCTTTGTCCCCCATCTTAGACGCCGCATCAGACTTCTCCCAATTCAAACCTCCGTCCCCGCTTTGTCTATCTCGGCCTCTGTCCCCATGCTGCAACGGCAAAAATCCAAGCATTGTCCTGCGTGCTGACCTGATAAGCCCCTCTATTGCTTCGAACTTTCCCGCCTCGATGAGATCCGTTGGCACAATCCACGAACCGCCGCACGCCACCACATTTTTGCACGCCAGGTACTCGTTTATGTTGCTTTCCTGAACGCCGCCGGTAGGAATGAAAGAAACCTGAGGATAGACCGATTCAAAGGCCTTGAGCGCCTTGGTTCCTCCGGAAACTTCGGCCGGAAAGAATTTGAGGATTGAAAGCCCCATCCCCATGGCCTGCTCGATCAGCGATGGCGTATTGACTCCGGGAAACACCGGCACACCCTTCCTGAGACAGTATTCGACGATCACAGGATTNAACCCAGGCGATACAATAAATGCCGCTCCCGCATCAAGCGCCGCATCGACCTCCTCGCGGGCAGTCACCGTTCCAGCCCCGACCACAATATCTGCATGGCGCACAGCAATATGCTGAATGACGGCAGGCGCCGCTCTGGTACGGAACGTTACCTCCGCAATGTGCAGGCCGCCTGCCCTCAGCGCATTCGCCAGTCCATCCGCCTTGTCCGGTGACTCGATCTTGATGACCGGAATGATTGCCGTCTCATAAAAAAGCGTTTTGAAATCGATCATCATAGCCTCCTTGTCAATCTGCCTTGAAGCGCAGAGCCAGAGCTCGCTTACACATTTACACCGCCACCTTGACGACCACCTTGGTGGCCGCCGCCGCTGCCTCGCCACAGCGCAGACACGGCATATGAGCATCCTCAGGGAACAACACCGCCACCACGCCAGGCTTAAGATGAACGACATGCACCGGTCCGCCTGCCGGCATCGAAAAGAATTCGATATCAGGCTTGTATGCCTCAATAACTTCAAGGCCCTCTGCCGGCGTCACGTGGATAAGCTCCTCTCCACCTGCAAGCATCTG
>JGI24721J26819_10003961_pt1 | contig 15618 bp, 10 predicted proteins | sample YelNatPaOPGAMG01_FD_26819 | JGI IMG/M metagenome (IMG submission 26819)
TACATGCAGTATGATGGTGGCTGAGATGAAATCCGCCGCCCTACTATTATGCTGTATTCCGTTTTTCGTGGCTCCGCACGCGCAAGCCGCGGATGCCTCTGGCGTACAGACGGTCTACCTGCTGCCGATGGCCAACGGCCTGGACCAGTATCTGGCCAGCCGGCTGGTGTCGAGCGGCGTGTTTCACGTGACGACGGACCCTCAGAAAGCGGATGCGGTGTTCACCGATCGCCTCGGTGAGGCCTTCGAGCGGCGGCTGGAGGAGCTGCTGCCGGCGCCGGCGGAGACGGCCGCCGGGCAGGCCAGCCGCGACGAGGGCGCCGTGCGGATTTCCTCGATCTCCCGAGCCAAAGGCACGGTCTTCCTCGTCGATGTGCACAGCCGGGCCGTGCTCTGGTCCGCTTACGAGCGTCCACGTAACTCCACGCCGGCCGAGCTCGACCGGACCGCGCGGCGGATCGTCGATGCCTTGAAGAAGCCCGCTAGGAAGTAGCGCCGCTCCTCTTAGCGCGGACAACTTCCCGGTAGGAATCCACGAGTCGCCGGGTCAGGACGCCGATATCCCAGTGCTGCTCGACGTGAGCGCGGGCGCGCCGCGCCAACTGCGATGCCAGCTCCGGATCCTGGAAGAGGCGAATGATGCGGGCGGCGAACTCCTCCGGCGTGCCGGCCAAGGCGCAGATTTCGCCATCCTGGGAGGTGAGCCCCTCGGCCCCCAGCGGCGTGGACACGGCCGGGATCCCGCAGGCGAAGGCCTCCAGGAGCTTCACGCGGACGCCCGAACCGCTGAGCACCGGGCAGACAAAGACCGCGTACCGGCCCAAGACGCTGCGTATGTCGTCCACCGCTCCCAAGAGTTCAATTCCCTCCAGACTGGGAAAGGCGTGAGGCGGGGGTGGGTCGGAGCCGGCGATGATGAGCCGGGCGGAAGGCTCGGCCGAGCGGACGGCGGGAAGGACTTCGCCGGTGAACCACCGCAGCGCGGCCTGATTGGGCAGGTGCCGGAAACTGCCCACGAACAGCATCGTCAAGGGCTCGCGGCCGCCGTCTCGGAAGGGGTAGCTGGCGACGTCAATCCCCGCCCGGAGGCCAGCCTGAATCCTGGGAGCAATCGAAGGAACGTAAGCAGCCAGGAATTCGCGGTTCGCCTCGGTGCAGACCTGAACCTGATCGAAGCGCCCGAGCACGCGGGTTTCGTAATACAAGGCGCGCAGGTACTCCCAGGCGGCTTGCAGTTTGGGGGTCAAGCCCAGCAGATGCGGGATGCTGCGGGCTACGGATTGGAAATAAACGTCGTGCTCGAACAGGACGCAAGCGAGCTGCCGGAACTGGCAGGCATAGTGGGCGAGCGGCGTGTACTCCAGCTGAACCAAGTCGATCTGGCGAGTGTAGATCTGCCGGTGAATCAGCCACTCCAGATCCGGGTGCGCGAACTCCCGGACCGCATGAGGCACGCTGGAAGCCGGCGCACGGCGGTGCGGATTTACCTTCAGCGGAAATTCGGCGGAGGCGCACAGCGAGCGCAGCTCCTCATGCGGCGGCCGTTCGTGCGGGTAGTGCATCAAGGCGATGAGATGGACTTCGCACAGCCGCGCGAGTTCCCGCAGAGTCTGAAGCATGAACACCGCGCCGCCGTGGACGGGCGGCAGGATGGGGTAAGGGGAGACGAACAGGACCCGCAGCGGCTTGGGATCGGCAGACGCGGGCGTAAACCGGTCCCGGAAGTAGCCGCCCAGGGGACGCCGGAAGGCTTCCGTATCATCCACCACCGCCAGCGAACGCGCCCGGATGCGGGACCGCATGGCCCCCGGCAACTGGAGGGAAGCGCGCCATAAGCCGCGCAAGGTGGGCCGCTGGGGCGCTTCGCCGAGAATTTCGCTGAGCCAGCCTCCGGTCAGCGTGTAGAAAAAGTGCCCGACCAGCCGCGGCCATTCGTGAATGTTCTTCCAAGTCCAAAGCAGGAAGTTCTTCGCAAGAACGTCGCGGATCTGCTGCTCGGAAAAGCGCCGGCCGATGGTGCCGCGGTGCTCATGATAGACGATGCTCTTGGGTTGATACAGGACTTTCCAGCCCCGCTTCCAGGCGAGAAAGCCGAGGTCCGTGTCCTCCAGGTAGAACGGCGCCAGCAAAGGGTCGAAACCGCCGAGCTGGAGAAACTTCCGGCGGTCGTAGGCAGTGGAGCCGCCCCCGCCGTAAAAACAGGGATAGAGATCTCGGATTTCCTCGTCGATCCTGTGGCCCACGCGCAGACCTCCGTTTTCCCACCAGCCTTGGGACAAGCCGGTTTCTTCACGGCGCTTGGACGGATCCGAGAAGAAGATCTGGCACGAGACGGAGAAGACCTTCTCATCGGTGAAGCCATCCAACAGCGGCGCCAGGAAGTCCGGCTCGACGCGCATGTCGTTATTTAGGAGCACCACGATGTCATTCCGCGCCTGCCGGAAACCGGCGTTGGAGCCGCCTCCGAAACCGAGATTGACCGGCAGTTCAAGGACTTGGACCGAGGGGAAACGCCGCCGGACGAATTCCGCCGTNCCATCGGAGGAGGCGTTGTCCACCACGATGATCTCGTTGGCGGGATTGACGGAGAGGGCCTCGACGACGCTGGGCAGGTACTGCTCCAGCAAATGGCGGCCATTCCAAGTCGGGATGACGACCGAGGCGGCGCGGGTGTCGGGCCGCGAGTCGGGCGGAAGCGGACGGCGGCGGCGCAGCAGCGACAGCAGGTCGGCTGCGGCCAGCGCCATTGCGGCAAGCAGAATGAGAACCGGAGCGGCTAGAACGAGCGGCAAAGCGCGGCAGAAGCGCAACAGGCGGGTCATCCTATTTGTCTTGGAGCCGGGGACCGACACCCAATTTGGTTCCCAGCTTGATCCAACGCGAGGTGCGAACGGCGTTCAATACGCCTTCCAGATGTTGGAGCCGGGCGTCCAGATCCTGCGCCCACCGGGTACGCTCGGCCAACAAGCGTTCCGTTTCGTGGAGGACCTCGACAGCGTGAGCCAGCTCGCGCACCTTCGCTTCAAGTTCGGCGCTGGTGCGTTGCGCCCAATCCGCCTTTTGGCGGCAATCCGCTTCCAGCTCGGCTAGCCGCTCTTCATAGATCGCGGCTTGCCTGGCGATTTCGGCTTGCAGAGTGGCGATTTGGTTTTCGTAGCCGGAGGCGTGGCGGGCCATCTCCTGCTGAAGCTGCCGGATCTGCTCTTCGTAGCCGGAGGCTGTTTGGGCCAGCCGGGATTGCAGCTCCGCGATCTGACTCTCNTAGCCGGAGGCTTGCGCTTCCATCTCGGCCTTCTGAGCCTGGGAGATTTCGATGAGGCGGTCGCGTTCAGAGGTGCGTTCGGCCAGTTGGGCTTCGAGGCTGGCGATGTGTTTATCGCGTTCCCGGAGGACATTGCCGGCCTCGGGAATATAAAGAAACGCAGGCGCTCCTGTTTGTTTGCCCAGCGCGCAGACCGCAACAAAGAAGTGGGCTTCTCCGGGGCGGGGGGCGGCGTCCGCCAGGCGGGCTTCGACCCCTGAAGCGCTCTGCACGGGCACAAACACAAACCCGTCGGCGTGATTTTGCAGATACAGCGCCACCTGCGGGAATACCGCCTGCAACTCCTCGCGGAATTCTTCAAAGTCGAACTCGTGGCGATGAAAGGGATTGGGCCCGGTAAGAGCTCGGGTTTCGGCGTAGGTGTGGCGGTTGGGAGTGGAGATGACGCACTGCCCGGCAGGGCTCAGGACCCGGCGCAGTTCGCACAGGAAAGAACGCCAGTCGTCAAGATGCTCGATGAGTTCGAAGGATACGGCCAGGTCAAACGCCCCATCGCGGAAAGGGAGCCGGGCGCAATCGGCTTGAACGAACTCCAAATTCGGCGCTCCGTACCGGCGGCGCGCGTATGCCACCGCTTCGGCGGATAAATCAGTTCCCACCACCTGGACCGCGGCCCGGGCCAGTTCAGCGGCGCCGTAGCCGGTTCCGCAGCCCGCATCGAGAACCCGCCGCCGCCGCGCGAGCCGGCTGGCAAAAACATACCGGCTGAAATGCTCGTTCCAGAGGTCCGGATCCACTTGACCGGGCACGACCCGTTCGCCGGTGAACTCCATCATCGGGCCGCTCCGTTTGGCTGCCGGGCGGCGAGGCGCCCATTCAGCTCGACCCAGGCGTCGAAATGCAGGAATCCGTAGACGGATTCCCGGCTGCGGGCCATTTCCAGCACAAGGGCGTTGTCAATCCAGTCGCACATGCGGTAGTCGGCGAGCGTCCCGTCGGCGATGGCCGGCGAGAAGGAGAAGGAACCAGGATACAACTCCGGCAATTGGACGTGGAAATCGGCGGTGTAAACATCGCCCGGGTTCATCGCAGGCACCGCAACGCCCAGGCGGGCGGTATTGTGCCGGAAAGATCCATCCCCAGGTGGTTCCGCATCATGAAGCCGATGATCGGGGAGGCTACCCGCTCATGGGCGCGGACGCTGATGCGGACCACGATGGACGAGAGAGGCTCCAGCATCGGCAGGGGACGTCCCTGAGCATCCAGCACGGTGATGCCGATGACCTCGGCCCGGCCGTCGCCGTAGCGGTGATCGATGTTCGGAATGTGCTCCACCACCTCCGGGGCGCGCACCGCTTGAGAGGAAGGCGCGGCCGCCGGAACCCTGTGCTGATGAACATAGGCCGAGTCCTTTTCCGACATGGCCGCCATGAACCGCTCCACCACCTTATCCGTCCGCCCCAACTCCCGGACCCGGCCCTGATCGAGCCACAGGGTGCGGTCGCCTAGAGCTTTCACGTCTGGGATCGAGTGCGAGACGAAAAGAATTGTGACGCCGCGCGAGCGCAATTCGTGGACCTTGCGCATGCAGCGCTGGCGGAAGTAAATGTCGCCAACCGCCAGCGCCTCGTCGACCAGCAGAATTTCGGGGTCGACGTGAATGGCGACGGCAAAGGCCAGGCGCACGGCCATGCCGCTGGAGTAGGTCTTGACCGGCTGGTCCATGAAGCTGCCGATCTCGGCGAAGTCGGCGATGTCGCGGAAACGGCGGTCGATCTCGGCCTTTGAGAAACCGAGGATGGCGGCGTTCAGGTAGACGTTGTCGCGGCCGGTAAACTCGGGGTTGAATCCGGAACCGAGCTCGAGCAGAGCCGAGACCCGGCCGTTCACCTGCACTTGGCCGGAAGTGGGGGCGAGGATGCCGGCCACGATTTGCAGCAGCGTGCTCTTGCCGGAGCCGTTTTCCCCGATGATGCAGAAAGTCTCTCCCCGCCGCACTTCGAAGCTCACGTCGCGCAGCGCCCAGAAATCCCGCCGGTATTGGCGGCGGTTCAGGGTGAGGAGCTCCTTCAGCCTGTCCCCAGGCGAGTCATAGATGGGATAGCTTTTGGAAACTCCTTGGAACTCGACGGAATACACGCGGCTGCCTGTTCAATAGACCAGAAACACTTCGAATGTAATCAACGGGTGGGGGGAGTGTCAAACGCAGGGGCAAGAATTGCGAAGGGCGGCCGCTGGGCCTCTCTGCCGTCCCTGTCGCGCCGGTCTCACTCCCGCTCGCGAGGGCTCTCGGCTGTCTTGCTTTTCTTCGCGGTGCTTCTGCCGCCACGCCTGCGGCCCCAGCGGGCCGGTCCTCGGCGCGTCAAGCTTCCAGCCTGGCAATCAGAGGGTCCAGTAGCCGCCCTCTCATGTGGACGTTCTCTATGGACTTCCTCCTTACAAGTTTGCTATCTCCCACACCCTCGGGAGACTCGCTCATGACCCCTCCTTGTCGGAGGAGCCGGAAACCATGTTTCCATCCATAATATGAATCCGAGCTGCGAATTTGTCAAGAGAAGAATTTGCCCTATTTCGCTCTAGGGTAAAGCACACGCCGGCAGTTCGGAGCGGCGCACCACATTGCGGCGCAAAGGCTCTGCGGCGGGATACACTGAAAAGTGATCCGCACGATTATCTTCGACCTCGGAAAGGTCCTCATCCCCTTTGACTGGCAGCGCGGGTACCAGGCGCTGGCGGCGCACAGCCCCTATCCACCCGAAGAGATCCGGGCGCGCATCAAAGCGACTGACCTCTTTGAGAGCTTTGAGCGGGGGAAAATCCAGCCGGAGGAAGTGGCCGAAAAGATCACGGAATTGCTTCATTTAAACGGATTGAGCTTTGCGCAGTTCCGGGAAGTTTGGAGCAGCATCTTCTTGCCCGAGACCATCCTTCCCGATGAGATGCTCGGCGCCTTGCATCAAAAGCACCGGCTTCTGCTGCTTTCTAATACGGACGCGATCCACTACGGTTGGGTCGCCGAGAAGTATCCCATCCTGCGCCATTTCGACGGAGCTGTGCTCTCTTTCGAGGTGGGGAGCCGCAAGCCCGAGCCGGCCATTTATCAGGCGGCCATCGAGCGGGCGGGGTGCGCCCCCGAGGAGATTTTCTTCACCGACGATCTGGAGGTGAACGTCGAAGGAGCGCGGCGCATGGGCATCGACGCTGTGACCTTTCAGAGCCGCGAACAATTGGAGCAGGAGCTGCGGGCGCGCGGCGTTCGATGGTGAAGACCAGTTCGTCCGGCGCTTACAGCAGGCTGGTATCCAGGCCATTCGGTGGGACTTCGTCAGACGCCGNGCTTCCGGTCTCTGGCTCTTGCTGAAGGAAGATCAGGAGCTTCTCGGGCGAGCCGTCGAAAAGCGTGTCCACCAAATCCTTGACCGCCAAAGAACGCACCGTGTCTTGCCCCAGCAGGGGCGAGTACAGGAACATGCGGCCTTTCTTGCGGCGGGCGGCGCCGCCTTTGCGGACCAGGCGGTCCAACAAGGTCATCACCGTCGTATACGCCAGCGGCTTGGCCGGCGCTAGGTCGTCCTGCACCTGTTTGACGCTGGCTTCTCCCAGCCGCCACAGGGATTTCAGACACTCCAGCTCCAGGGGCGGCGGAACCGGCCGGGGAGGCGCCGGGCGGCGCATTAGCCCTCCGGGGCCGGCTCAGGGCCGTGTAAGGCGCTCAGGAGCTTTTCGCCGAACGCCGTGGTTCGTTTCGGCGGGCTCGCCGGAGCGGCCTTCGCTTTGGTTGCAGCTTGGGGCGCGGGAGGTTCCGATCGCCCATTTTCCAGATAACGGTCCATCTTGAGCACACTGCGCTCTAAAGGAGCGCTAAAGCCCGTCCATTCTCCCTCCACGTGATTGTCCCGCGCAACCAGCGAATGCATGCAGCCCATCTTGGCGTCCAGGTCGTCCAGAGCGTGCAGCACCAGCGCCTCAGGGAACATCGGCTCCTTCGGGGAGCCGAATTCCAAATGCCCGTGATGGCTCAGGATCATGTGTTCCAGCAGGGTGCGCAGCTTGGGGGGAAAATCCGGGAGGGAGCGGAGCTTTTCGTCCAGCATCCGCAGGCCGAGCACGATGTGGCCCAGAAGCTGGCCCTCGGTGGTGTAGCTGACGCTGCGGCTGTAGTCGAGCTCGTAGATCTTGCCGATGTCATGCAATAAAGCGCCCGCCAGCAGCAGGTCCAGGTCGAGGTCCTTGTAGTGGGACGCGGCGAAGCGGCATAAAGCGCACAGCGAAAGGGTGTGTTCCAAGAGCCCGCCGAGATAAGCATGGTGCACGCTCTTGGCTGCGGGCGCCTTGCGGTACAGCGCGGCGATCTGCTCNTCTCCAAAGACCGACTCGAGCAGGGCGCGCAAGTGGCGATTCTGCACGCCGGCGACGATGCCGCGCAGCTCGGCGAACATCTCCTCGGGATCCCGGGCCGAGACCGGAAAAAAATCTTCCAGCTCCACGTCCGACTCGCTCAGCCGCTGGACCTTGTGGATGGTGAACTGAGGCCGGTTTTGATAAACGATGAGCTGTCCTTTGACCCGCACGAAATCGTCGCGGTCGAAGGTGTCCATGACCTCGGCCACGTTCTCCCACATCTTGGCGTCCAGCTCGCCGGTGCGGTCCCCCAGCACCAGCGAAAGGTACGGTTCGCCGCTTTTCTTCTGGCGCACCTCTTTGGAGTGAACCAGGAAAGTGGCGGTGACGGGCTGATTCAGAGGCAGATCGCTGGCGTAGAGAGATTTCATTCCTTTGGAGAGATTTTAGCGAGAAGCGCTGGTGGATGTGTCGCTGGTTTTGGTTCCGGGCATGGGTACGAGCCAAAGCAGGCGCTTGCGCCGAACCTGAGCCGCCACTTCCTCGCGGGTGACCGTCTCGGGCTTCAGTTGAGCCGGATCCATCCAGCGGGTGTCCTTCCCCGGCGCGGCCCCCGTGTCCACATATCCGTCGCGGATCTCCAGAAACGCGGCCAGGCGCAGATTCGTGAGATATGGCCGGGCTGCGGCTTGGAACCGCGGCTCCCAAAGCCGGGCGTTGATCTCATTCTCGACCTCCTCGAAGGAAGCCAGCCCGGCCCGGTGTTTCTCGTCAATCCGTAAAATCTGTATGGCTCCGGGAATCCGAATTGGGTCGGACACATACCCCCGGTCGTGCTGCTTCACCATTTCAGCGATGTCCGCGCGGAGCTCGGAGATCCGCAAAGAGGGCAAGCGGCCCTGGTTCTCGGCCGCCTGGGGATCTTCCGAGGTCTCCTTCGCCAGATCGCTGAATCTTTCCCCCTGGCGGGCGCGCTCGACGATGGAGCGAGCCTTCTTTTCGATCGCCTCGATTTCCTGGTCGCTCTTCCCGGCGGTGGAGAACAGGATCTGGCTCAGAAACACCCGGTCCTCCCGGATGAACTCGTCCTTGTGTTCCTCGTAGTACTTCTGCGCCTCCGCGCGCGACACCACAATCTTGGAGCCGATCTCCTGCTGCATCAGCCTCTGCGTCATGAGGTATTCGCGCATCTGCTGGCGAAAGTCCTCATACGGCATGCCCGTTTCGCGGGACACCATGGCCTGAAACTCCTCGGGATTTAGGATCTTCGCCTGCCGTTGCATCTCCGCCAGTTGTTTGGTGAGCTCGCTTTCGACGCTGATGCCGGCTTCCTTGGCTTTTTGCACCATCAGCAGATGGTCGATGCGGTCGCGCAGCAAGTGCGGGACTCGTTCGGCCATCGCCTGCTCCAGTTGCGCCCCGCTCAAGCCCTGTTGGCGCAGATTCGCCTCCAGCTCCCGGCGGCTGCGCTCCAGATCTCCGCGGGTGACGATGTCGCCGTTGACTTTGGCGATGATCTGCTCCACGATGCGGACGTCGGCCGCCGGCGCCGCCCAAGCGAACAAGGCCAGGCAAAAAATGCTAACCCGCACGTTCATACTTTTATTGTATCGAGCGGACCGCTCTCCCTGCCCGCCGCCCGCTTCAAGCCGCCTTCAGCCGCTCCAGGCACACCCTGAGGCTCGCCATCACCTGCGGCGCGCCGCCGCCGTCCACAGGCAGCCGCAGAACCCCGGCGGGAGTGAACTGCGCCCCCGGGGTACGGCGAAGCAGATCCATTAAGACGCCGGGAGAGACCGGCGCGCCCGGGTGAAACTTCAGGTTTAGGAAACCCTGCCGCCGCTCCACCGACTCGATGCCCAGCGATTCGGCGGCGGACTTCAGCAAACTGAATTCGGCCAAGTCCCGCACAGCTTGCGGCGGTGGACCGTAGCGGTCCTCCAATTCGGCCAGGATCTGCTCGGCCTGCTCCCGTGTCGAGGCTTCCGCCAAGCGGCGGTAAACCCGCAGGCGCTGGTGCTCTTCGGAAATGTAGTCCGCCGGGATCCTCAAATCCAATCCAAGGTTGAGACTGGCTCGGACTTCCGGACGGATGGGCTCGCCCCGGAGCTCCTGCACCGTCTCCTCGAGCAACTTCACATACATGTCAAAGCCCACCGCATTGATGTGGCCGTGCTGTTCTCCTCCCAACAGGTTGCCCGCTCCTCTTAGCTCCAAGTCCAGCGCGGCAATCTTAAAACCCGCGCCTAATTCACTGAACTCCTTTAGAGCCGCCAGGCGCTTCCGGGCNGTCTCGCTCAGCTCTGTGTCGGCGGGAACCAGCAGGTAAGCATAGGCGCGCCGGTTGGATCTTCCGACTCGCCCGCGCAGTTGGTAAAGCTCTGACAGGCCGTAGTTTTGCGCGTTTTCTATAATTATCGTATTAGCCAGCGGTATATCCAGCCCATTTTCGATAATCGTAGTACATAGCAATAGGTCGCATTCATGCCGCATGAAGGCGAGCATGACCCGTTCCAGTTCGGATTCACCCATTTGGCCGTGGCCGACGCGGATCCGGCACTGGGGAACAAGCTGCTGGATCTCGGCGGCGCGGCTCCAGATCGTATCCACCCGGTTGTGAACGAAGTAGACTTGCCCGCCCCGGCTCAGTTCCTGCTCGATGGCGGCGCGAATCAGGGCTGGATCGAAGCGCGCAACGACGGTGTGGATCGCCAGGCGGTCCTTGGGGGGCGTCTCGATGACCGACATGTCGCGCAGCCCCGCCAGCGACATGTGGAGCGTGCGCGGGATGGGGGTGGCGGTCATGGTGAGCACGTCCACGTTCTTCTTGAGCTGCTTGAGACGCTCTTTGTGGGAGACGCCGAACCGCTGCTCTTCATCCACGATCAGCAAGCCGAGGTCGGCGAACTGAACGTCCTTCGATAGCAGCCGGTGCGTGCCGATCAGGATGTCGACCTTGCCGGCGGATAAATCCTCCAGGATGGCGGCGCGTTGCTTGGCCGGCACGAAGCGGCTCAGCATCTCNACNCGGACNGGGAAGGGGGCGAAGCGGCGGCGGAACGTCTCGAAGTGCTGGAAAGCGAGGACGGTGGTCGGAGCCAGCACCGCGACCTGCCGGCCGTCGCCCAGGGCTTTGAAGGCGGCGCGCATGGCGACTTCGGTCTTGCCGAAGCCGACGTCCCCGCATAGCAGGCGGTCCATGGGCTGATCGCTCTCCATGTCGCGCTTAATGTCGCGGATGGCGTTGAGCTGGTCCGGCGTTTCGGTAAACTCGAACGCGTCTTCGAACTCCCGCTGCCAGTTGCTGTCGGGGGAGAAGCGGAATCCCTGAGCGAGCTTCCTTTCCGCGTAGAGCTTCAGAAGCTCCTCGGCCATGTCTCGCATCCGGGCCTTGACGCGTTTCTTCGTACGCTCCCAGGTCACGCCGCCCAGCTTGTCCAGGGGCGGCGCCCCGTCGCCAGACCCGCGGAACCGCTGAACCAAGTCCATCCGGGTGAGCGGGACGTAAAGCTTCGCGCCGCCGGCGTACTCGAGCAGCAGGTACTCGCCTGCGCCCTCCCCCTGAGCGATCTCCCGCAGGCCGAGGAAGCGGCCGATGCCGTGTTGGGAATGAACCACCAGGTCACCCGGCTTCAAGTCCGCGAGGTCGGCGGAAAAGGCGCCCAGCGGACGCTCCGCCGGACGAGCCACGAACTCGGAGGCCTCGAAAAGGTCTTCCCAACCGAAGATGGCCAGCGCCGGATCGGACAGAACCGTGCCGTGCCGGATCCGGCCTTTGGCCAGGAAAACCCCTGCGGGACCGCCTCCCTGCCAGGCGCGGCTGGCCAAATACCCGGACGAAGTTCCCTCTCCCTCGGAGCCGATTTGGAACGGAATGGAATACTCCTGGAAAATGTCGGCCAGCCTCTCCAGCTCCCCGCGCGCCGGGGCAAAAAACACGGCCCGCCCTCCGCCCTCGATGAAGTTCCTCACTTCCGCTGCGGCCACGCGCATGTTGCCGCGGAAGCGCATCGTGGGCCGGGTCGAGATCTCCAAAGACTCCGCCGGCGCGTCCAACGCCAATTCGGCCAAGAAGATCTGCGGGGCGTGCTCGAATTCCCGTTGCAACTCATCCCAGCGGAGGAACAAGCGTTCGGGGGGACACACCTGGGCGGCGCCTTCCTGCTCCAACCGCTCCCACAACTTGTAGGCGGCTGTAACCAGGCGCTGCGGCTCAAGCCACAAGGTGATGGCGGACTTTTGGAACGACGCCAGCGAGGCGGTGCGGGGCCGCACCATCGGCGTCCAGAACTCCCAGCCGGGAAACTCCGCCTCCTCTCCCACAGCCGCCGGGCGAGCGGCCAGTTCCCGGATTTCGGCAAGCAAAGCCGGCGTCTTTGGGAACTCCAGCATGGGCAGCAGCGTGCATTGATCGGTCTTGACCACAGAGCGTTGAGTGGAGACGTCGAACAGACGGATCGACTCCACCAAGTCGCCGAGAAACTCGATCCGCACAGGCCGTGGCGATTCGGGGCTGAAGACATCCAAGATGCCGCCGCGGACGCAGTACTCCCCCACCATCTCCACCGGGTCGCGGCGCTGGTAGCCGATGGAGGCCAAATGCCGCGCCACCTCCTCGAAGGGGACCTCCTCGCCCACCTGAAGAGAGAGAGCCAGTTGCCGGTAATAGTCCGGCTCCTCGGTCCGAACCATCGCGGCCCGGATGGGAACGATGGTGAGCGGCGCCTGGGATGCGGCCAGACGCCAAAACGCTACGGCGCGCTGCTGGCTGACGGCGGAGTGCGGCGACAGCCCCTGGTGGGGAAGAACGTCCCACTCCGGCAGCAGTTGCGGCCGTTCCGCGCCCGTGGCGCTCACCAGCACGTTGAAGAAAGCGGTGGCGCTCTCCAGCAGCGGCTCCGCCTCCGCCTGGCTGGCCGCCAATACATACAGCGGCCTGCCGGTGTACTGGTGGAGGAGAACGGCGTACAGCGCGGCGGCCGTGGGAGTCAGTCCCACCAGCCAGAGTTGGGGCGCGGATTCGCTCTCGATGCGGCGCAGCAGGCGCTGAAAAGAGGGATGGCGGGCGGCGGCCGCCAGCAAGTCGCGAAACTCCGGATGGGTCAAGGCGAAACCGTTTCCGCGGGGCGCCGCAGGATCTCCTCTACAATTCCCGTTGTCGAATAACCGGGTTCCAGCGGCAGCGCCAGCACCTGGCCTCCGGCGGCCTCCACCTCCTCGCGTCCGGCGATGAAATGGGCCCAGTCCGCGCCCTTGATGAGCACGTCCGGCAGCACGGCCGCGATGAGTTCGCGCGGGGTGTCCTCGTCGAAGAGCGTGACGGCGTCCACGGCCTCCAGGGCCATGGCCTGCGCCACGCGCTCCTGTTGGGAAAGCAGCGGGCGGGACGGCCCTTTCAGGCGCTGAACGCTGGCGTCCGTGTTCAGGGCCAGGATCAGCACGTCGCCCATCGAGCGTGCCCGCTCGAGCAGACGCACATGGCCGGGGTGAAGCAGGTCATAGCAGCCGTTGGTGAACACAACCCGCTTGCCCTGCCGTTTCCAGCCGCTGCGCGCGGCTACGAGTTCCTCGCGGCTGTAGAACCGAGCCCTGGGGAGCCCCACTCCTTCATTTTAGAGCAGGGGGCCGGCCGTCATCTGGCTGGCGCCGGAAAGCCACCCGGGGCAGTTCACCTGCTGGAAGTTTCTTTGCAATTCGGCCTAAACGCGGCTCAACTCAGCGGTCCGAGGAAGCAAGGAGCTAGGTTCTGCCCTGCGGCGGCCAAGGGCGGCGAGTAAGAGCCCCGGGCGGCGCCGGGGGACACAGCGAGCGGGCGCGGGCCGCCAGAACCTGCCCGGCAGGACGCGGCCAGCGGGACGGGCAAGCCCGGCAGCGGCCCAGCCTCGGAGCAAGCGCAAGCCCCGGTGCGGGCAAGATGGAGCCTTCAAAAAACTGGATTGAAGATTTTACGAGCTTGGTATCTTGTAGGGGCCGCATCCCTCGCGTATAATTGAGGCCGTTAGTGCAGACGAGAGCACTCCGCCGGGTGTGCGCACGCATCGGCCCCGGCGGGAAAGGCGAACCGGGAGCGGAAGAGGATGAAAAAGATCATTGCGTTGACCACGGTGCTGTGGCTGGCCGGCCAAGGCTACAGCGCAGAGACACCCAAGATCGAAAAGGACACCGAGTTCCGGGTGAAGCTGCTGGCCCCGCTGAGCACGCAGACCAACCGGAAGGGGGACAAGATCACCGCCCAAGTGGTGAGCCCGGAGGCGTTCGCGGGATGGATAATGGAAGGCGAGGTCCGGGAATCGAAGAGTGGAGGCAAGATCACTGGCACCAGTGTGCTGAACTTCACCTTCCACACCTTGGTGCAAGGCGAGCAAAAGATTCCGGTCAGCGCCCAGATCAAATCTTTTTACAACTCCAAAGGGCAGGCCGACGTGGACGAGGAAGGCCGCGTGATTCAGAAGAAGAGCAACGTCGGCAAGGCCGCCATCGCTACCGGCGCAGGGGCGCTTCTGGGCGGCATCCTGGGCGGGGCCAAGGGCGCGGCGATCGGCGCCGGGGTGGGCGGCGCGGCTTCGTTGCTCTTGATCCAGGTGGCGGCCAAAGGGGCGAACGTCGAATTCGCGGCGGGCAGCGAGGTGCTGCTCTCCGTTCAGGAGCGCCGCTGAGCGGGCGCGCAGAAGCAGCGGAAGACAACGTCACCGGCGGAGCCCGCCTGTGACGTAACATGAAGTTTGGGCTACAGCACATCCTACGCCGGTCCTAGCCGCCTGCGCTGGCCGGTCTTTTATCTTGCCGTTGCCTTCACGACGCTGGCGACATTGCTGTTGGAGCTGTCGCTGACGCGGATTTTCTCCGTCATTTTCCACTATCACTTCGCCTTCCTGGCGATTTCCATCGCGCTGTTCGGATTGGGGGCCGGCGGGGTATTCGCGTATGTGGTGTCGGGGTGGCGCTGGAACTTGTACTTGAAGCTCGGAACGATTTCCGCGCTGAATGCTGTGGTGGTGGTGTTCTCGCTGGCGGCGAGCCTTTCGGTGCGGGAGACGGCGGGCTTTTGGACGCTGGCGGCGGTGTATTTCCCGAGCACACTGCCGTTTTTCCTGGCCGGGGTGGTGGTCTCGACCGCGATCGCGGAGGCGATCGAGCGGGTCGGGCGCGTGTATTTCTTCGATCTGGTGGGCGCGGGCGCGGGCTGTCTGCTCCTGGTGCCGTTGCTAAATGCCTTTGGCGGGCCGAACACGGTGCTGGCGGCGGCGGTATTCTATGCGGCGGCGGCGGCCTTGTGGTACAGCCGGGCGGGGGAGGTGGCGGGACGTGCGGTGAGCGTCGCGCTGGCGCTGGCGCTGCTGGTGCTATTGGGCTATAACGCCCGGTTCCGCCTCATAGACGTCAAGTACGCCAAGGGCAAGGAGCTGACCAACGAATCGTTCGTAAAGTGGAACAGCTATTCCCGGGTGGCGGTCACGGCGGACCAATCGCTGATCGTGATCGACGCCGACGCCTCCACCGGCGTAGCCTCCTTCGACTTTGACCATTTGAGCGCCGCGGACCGCCGCCGCCTGCTTTACGAAGGGCCAGGGCTGCCGTATTTGCTGCGTCCGGGGGCAAAGACGCTGATTCTGGGAGCGGGCGGCGGCTGGGATGTGGCGCGGGCGTTGGCCGGCGGCAGCCGGGACGTGACGGCGGTGGAGATCAACCCGATCATCGCCGAGACGCTGATGCGGGGAAGGCTGCGGGAATACAGCCGCGGGTTGTATTTCCGCCCGGAGGTGCGCCTGGAGGTGGCCGAGGGCCGGAGTTTCGTCAAGCGCAGCCGGGAGAAGTACCAGGTGATCCAGGCGACGCTGGTGGATACCTGGGCTTCGACGGCGGCGGGCGCCTATGCGCTGACCGAGAATTACCTTTACACGACGAACGCATTTGCCGATTACCTGAACCACCTGAGCGATGACGGTCTGTTGGTTTTCACGCGGTGGGGGCTGGAGCCGCCCCGGGAGTCGCTGCGGCTGTTGTCGCTGGCGCGG
>JGI24721J26819_10003974_pt1 | contig 15585 bp, 14 predicted proteins | sample YelNatPaOPGAMG01_FD_26819 | JGI IMG/M metagenome (IMG submission 26819)
GTTAACCAGAGGGCAAGGTCTTTGGCAGAAACGCCTTCCCTGAATTTTCCCTTCAGGATGATCTTCATGCTCTCGGGTACACGAAACCATGTTTCTCCTTTTTTCCAGAGCCCTGCGGCTTCTGTCCTGTCAATTCCGGCGGCAAGGGCATTGAAAGCGCCGGCCGTGCAGGTATGGCTGTCGCTCCCGGTAATGATCATTCCCGGACGTGCATGGAGGGACGAAAGTTCGTGGCATATTCCTTCTCCGGCATCATGAAACCGTTTGATGTTCTGCTCCCTGACCAGACGGCGTATGGCCTGGTAATCATTGGCCAGTTTGCCGGTTGTGGGAGGGGCATTGTGGTCCAGAACCACCAGAAGGCGGTCAGGGAAGGCTACTTTTGTTCCTCCCATTTTTTCGAATGTCTTGCTTATACTCATGGTGTTGTCGTGGGTGAGCACCAGGTCAGGCTGGCGGAATACAATACTGCCTGCCGATGCACCCAGTATTTTTTCTGCAAAGGTTTTTCCGGGCATATTTCTGTTTTTTTGCTAAAAATAGCCCGTATTTTGCTCATTTTATCAAGGGCAGGATATATTCTGCAGCAGATTATCCCACTATTATCATACCAAGCATTTCTTTCATACCGCCTATAGGATTTTCAGCATTTTACCAATTGGGCTGATATTGTTTTGAAATGAGTTATGTTATATTAAAAACAAATAAAATATAACAAAAAAGAGGAGATGAAGTTAGTGATTAAGATATTAAATAATTATAAATCAAAAATATAATAATATTTTGAGTTTGTTTTCAAAAATTTCGTTGTTATAAAAATATTAAAATAGATTGAACATAAATTTTCCGTGATTGTTTATAATTCAAGTTTAACTTAAAAACTAATACTATGAAAAAACTACACTCTTTTCTGATTGTGTTGGTTGCGGCCTCGCTGTTTTTTACCAATAGTGCAAAGTCGCAAACAACCGTAGTCGACATCATTGCTGGCAGTCCAGATCACACCACCCTGAAAGCTGCTGTGATAGCGGCCGGCCTTGCCGATGATCTTTCGGGTACGGGGCCATTTACCGTATTTGCTCCCACGGATGCAGCTTTTGCCGCACTTCCTGCAGGGACTCTGGAATCCTTGCTGGCCGATCCGACAGGGGCCCTGGCCAACATTTTGCTGTACCATGTCGTAGGAGCCAAAGCCATGTCGACCGATCTGTCCAACGGACAGGAAATTACCACCCTTTCAGGGAAGAAAGTTACTGTTACGATCAATGATAATGGTGTGTTTATTAACAATGCCAAAGTAACGGTGGCCGACATTCAGGCCGACAACGGAGTTGTGCATGTGATTGATGCGGTTTTGGTGCCTCCAAGTGGTATTATCAACCAATTCAGCGATGCACGTCATCTGGTCATTTATCCCAATCCGGCATCGGGCAAGTTTATGATTTCCGGAACGAAGAATAGCGCCCTCAGCGGCCAGCTGACCATTGTTTCCCTGAATGGAAAAACCATTCTCAGAAAGAACATAACCAGTACTTCCGAATCCATTGACATAACATCAGTACCAGGAGGTGCTTACTTTGTGACCCTTGATTCTCAGGAAGGAAAATTCGTCGGAAAACTGATTGTTAAGTAAGGTTTGGTTTATCGTTTCAGAAAGGCTGGCTCAAATTTTGAGACAGCCTTTTTTTATATTGTCAGTTTGCCATTCAAGTCGATTGATAGCGTGATGGATACCGTATGGCCGATAAAGGGGGCAAAAGACTTCGTAAATAGCCCTTTAGTGTAAGGAGGGCCTGCAGTGAATTGCAATGAAATTGACCGCGAAAAAATCCTACATCAGAAAAATGTTGTTCTTTCTGCACATGGTGATCATTTCCTCAGGCCAGATGCTTGCCTGCACTTCCCCTATATGGGCTTTTCTGAGGAAATACATACAGATACGCGACTGTCCGATACCGCCGCCGATGGACTGCGGCAATTCGCCGTTCAGAAGCCGTTTATGCCAGTATAACTCCTTCCTTTCTTCGCAATTATTCATTTTCAGCTGGTATAGCATGGCTTCGGGATTGACGCGGATACCCATGGAGGAAATTTCAAAGGCATCGTTCAGAACCGGATTCCATATAATAATGTCGCCGTTCAGGCCCCTGAAGCCGTTGGCAGTTTCTGTGCTCCAGTCATCATAGTCAGGCGCGCGACCGTCATGTCGCTCGCCGTTTTTCAGGGGATGGCCGATGCCGATAATGAACACGGCGCCATATTCCCTGGCGGCCTTGTATTCTCTTTCCTTCGGNGTGAGGGAAGGATACTTGTCGAGCAACTCCTCGGAATGAACGAAAGTGATTTCCTCCGGCAGAATGGGCCGTATATGGGGGTAGTTTTCGAACACTACGAACTCGGTACGTTTGAGTACGGCATAGATTTTTCTTACAATGTACTTGAGAAAATCAAGGTTGCGCTGGTTATGGTTCATAACACGTTCCCAGTCCCATTGATCAACATAGATGGAATGCAGGTTATCCAGGTCTTCATCAGGCCTGAGGGCATTCATGTCGGTGTAAATTCCGAAGTTCTCTTCAATCTGATAGTCCGCCAGGGCCATACGCTTCCATTTAGCCAGGGAATGAACCACTTCGGCTACCCTGTCGTTCATGGAGCGAATGGGAAAACTTACCGGCCTTTCTACTCCGTTCAGATCATCATTAATCCCTGTGCCTTTCATTACGATAATCGGAGCCGTTACCCGGCGCAACTGCAGTTCTGACGAAAGAGCCGTTTCAAAAAAATCCTTTACCAGCTTGATGGCTTTTTCGGTTTGTTTGAGGTTCAGAAGTGGCTGGTATCCTTCCGGGATGGTCAGTTTCATGGTTTCTCCTGTAATATTCCGCCTCTAAAATAGATATCCCTTTGCACTTCTGAAAATTTTGTACCAAAAATTTTCTTATTGTTTTCAAGGTTGGTTATTTCCCCTGTAGCAAAGTTGACGCGTATTCTGTCGCCTGTTTTCAGGTCGGTTTCCTGTATACCGGGGCAGCTGACGATCGGGAACCCGGCATTAATGGCATTCCGCTCATAGATGGGAGCAAAGGATTCGGCAACAATGCACTGAATGCCCAGTGCAATAAAACAGTCAACAGCCTGTTGCCGTGAGCTTCCGGCTCCGAAATTCTTCCCGGTAACAATGATGTCTCCGGGCCGGGCATTTTTTGCGAAGTCTTCGAATCCCGCCAGGTTGCCAAAGGCATATTTGCCCATTTCCTCGCGGTTTGTAATGGTCAGGTGCCGGTTGTGAAAAATCATGTCGGTATCAATATTGTCCTTGTCGATACGCCATATTTTTCCTTCAGCAACCATGGATTTTTCTTTTTCCTGTTTCTTGTCCGGTTCCGGTCTTTTTTCCTTTTTTTCCGGGGGAAGGGTTTTAAATACAGCCGGCTGGNTTGGGATCTGGTGGGGGAAAGTTATGTAGCCGGCCACTGCCGAAGCAGCTACAATAGAGGGAGAGGCGAGGTAAACTTCTCCTTTGCCCTGTTTTCCGGGGAAGTTTCTGTTACCCGTGCTGAGGGTTACTTCGCCCGGTCCGTTTTGCCCCACCTGTCCTGCCGCACATCCGGCACAGCCCGGATTGGAAACCAGTGCCCCCGCTTCCTGAAAAATGCGGAGAATCCCTTCATCCAAACATTGCCTCCAGATGGCTGAGGTGGCAGGTACTACCTTCAGTACAACACCGGGGGCAACTTTTCTGCCTTTCAGGATGGCTGCCGCTGTGCGCATGTCTTCCATCCGTCCGTTGGTACAGCTTCCGATAAAACCTGAATCAATCTTTTTGCCGGCAACTTCGGCCACCGGCACCGTATTCTCCGGATTGCCNGGCAGAGAGATTCTNTNTGTAAAGGATGAGGCCTCAACAGTATATACCTCATCATAATGTGCATCTTCGTCGGCAAGCACCGGAATGCATTTTTTCCCTGAGCGGGCTGAGCAGTAGGAGAGAACTTCTTCGCCGGGAGGAAGGAGGAAAATGAGAGCGCTCATCTCGGTTGCCATCGAAGCAATGGTAATCCGGGCATCGAGGGAAAGCTTTTCGATGGCCTCCCCGGTCAGCTCTACCGATGCGCCGAGAAGGGTATTGGCGCCAAACCGGTCAAGGAGATTCAGAACAATGTCTTTAGCCGTTATTTCCTTTTTCCATTCTCCCCTGATGTCAATTTTTACCGAGCGGGGAACCCTGAACCACGTTTTGCCATGTGCCCATATGGCAGCTATGTCCATATCGCCCATTCCCTGTCCGAATGCTCCAATGGCACCAAGAATGTTGGCATGAGAATCGGTCGAAACAGCCGTAAAGCCCGGAAGCACAAGCCCCTCATCAATGAGTATGTGGGTGCCTATCCCGGCATTGATGTCATAAAGCTGAATACCATTTTCCCTGGCAAATAGCCTGCACAGATGCTGGTTGGCGGCGTATTTCTGGTCAGAACCGGTGGGATTGCAGTCAAAGGTAAAGATGGTTCGGGCAGGATCGGCAATTGCGAGATGGTTTTCGCGGAGATGCTGAACCACATTGGCACCCCCGAAATCGCGGGCCACGCGTGTGTCAATGGCAATTTCAACTATATCTCCCGGTTGTACTTTTTCTTTTCCGGCATGTGAGGCAAGGATTTTTTCTACTACTGTAAGTCCCATAAGCTGAAAGTTTACCTTCAAATCTACTACATTCCNGCGGTGCGGCCAATATGTTGTACAGCGTAAAACAGCAGGAGCAAACAATCTTTTCCGGTTACAGCCGGTTCATCCCCTCACCACCAGGAATCCTTTCAGAATTCAATTTTCAGTCCGTCGTATGCCAGCATTACATTGGGCGGTAATTCCCTGCTAACCTCCTCATGCAGGCCCATCTGGTGGCTGATGTGGGTGATGTACCCGCGTTTGGGGCTGAATTCGCTGATGAGTTCAATGGCCTCGCCCAGACTGAAATGGGAAATATGTTTCTGTTTACGAAGACCGGAAATAACCATATACCGGGTGCCGGCTATTTTTTCTTTCTCTTCTTCGGGAATGTAATTGGCATCGGTGATGTAGGTAAAGTCTCCGATCCGGAAACCCAGAACCGGAAGCTGATAATGGATAGCCCGTATGGGAATGATCGAAAGATTCCGAATCATAAAGGGTTCTGTGCCAATGGNATGAACTTCAATCTGCGGAACGCCGGGATACTTTTTCTCGGCAAACACATAGGCAAACTCCATTTTCAGAGAGCGAATGACCGCTTCTTCGGCATATACATCCATAGGCCGTTGCTTCAGGTAATTGAACGACCGGATATCGTCCAGTCCGGCCGTATGATCCTTATGTTCATGGGTAAACAGGATGGCATCGACATTGGTTACGTGCTCCCTGAGCATCTGGGTTCTGAAGTCCGGCCCCGTGTCGATGACAATGTTCAGCCCGTTTTCTTCAATCATAACCGACGACCGCAGGCGTTTATCCCTCGGGTCAAATGACCTGCATACCTGGCAGGGGCATGCAATGACCGGCACTCCCTGTGATGTCCCTGTTCCCAGAAATGTAACCTTCACCTGAAATTTCTTTTGTTTAACTGCACAAAGCCGTTGCTTCCGCTTTTTTCTCTTTGTAAAGTTGCAAAAATAATTGCAGGAACAATTTAATCAAAATAACTTATCGGTAAAAGGATATTTTGGAACGAAGCGATTCAGCATCCCCGGCAGGAAGTATCTCAGCCGTCTGGCGCCGGGCGGCATTGGCTGAGGGTGAAAAAGCCCCGGCTCACCGGCATAATATTTTCTGTAAGCTAAACCGGTATATCAGGTTTTGAGGCATTCCTGCGGAATGTGCCGGAAATTTTTTTTCATTCAACGATCTGGAAAAAGGATTTGCGTAATTTAGTGCGGTCGTATTGTTGCCATGCCGGAAGAAGTGATAACAAACAGCCCTGTACTTTACCTGGTTCCTGCCCCTTTGGTTTCCGACCAGCCGCCGCGTTATTTCGGGGAGTTTTTTTTCGAATTACTGGATAAAATCCGGTTATTTATTGTTGAAGATGAACGCTCCGCCAGGAAAAACCTCAGGAACATGGGATTCAAAGGAAGCTTTGATACCCTTCCCATGATGGTATTGAATGAACATTCTCCCCGCACCGTAATTCCTGATCTGATCCAGGCCGTTACAGAGCACCGGACAGTTGCGCTGATGTCTGATGCGGGCCTGCCTGCCATGGCTGATCCGGGAGAGGAACTTGTACGGGCCGCCCATAAGGCCGGTATCCGCGTGATTCCTTTGCCCGGGCCTTCTTCCGTTTTTCTTGCCCTGATCGCATCGGGGCTGAATGCGGAACAATTTTCCTTTCACGGATACCTGCCTGTTAAGGAAAACGAGCGGATTCGCCGACTGAAGCAGTTGGAACAGACAGCGGGAAATACCGGCTACACGCAAATATTCATGGAAACGCCTTACCGCAATCAACAGATGGTGGAAAGCCTGCTGAAAGTTTTGCAGGCCGATACCCTGCTCTGCATCGCGGCTGATATCACATCTCCTTCAGAGGAAATACGAACCATGTCGGTGGCAGAATGGAAAAAAAAGCCCCCTGAAGTAAACAGGAGGCTTTGTGTTTTTCTGATCGGAAGGTAATCAGTCAACCCGTTCCAGAACATACAATAAGGTACTGTATGGGGGTATAACCTGAAAACCTGATTTTCCGTAAGCTTTGTACCAGGGGATAATAATCCGGCATTTTTCGCCTTTCCGGGTCAGACGGATTCCTTTGTCCCATCCTTCAATATAGCCAGCTGAACCAACCGAATAGGAAAAGGGTGCATCAGAGCTATTCTCAGCAAGCTTACGGCCATCTATCAGATACAATTTATAGTTTACTTTCACAATGGTTCCGGTAGTTGGAGGATCGCCTGTACCGGCCTTGTCAATAATATGATACAATCCATCGGCTGTTGAATCGGCCACTGTTATTGATGTGGTATCGAGGTATGCAGCAATCTGCTCCCTTTCAAATGCATCCGGGTTTTTAATCACACGCAGAAGTTCTATATTGTAGATCAGGGTAGAGTAAGGCGAAACTCCCAGCCAGGGCATGCCGAGACCTCCGTATGATAGACTGCTGGGAATAATCATCGTGGCCTTGCTTCCTTCCTTCATCATCAGTATGCCTTCCTGAAGGCCTTTTTCATACCGGTTTTCCTGAAGAATGTATTTCTGTGGGCCATACAGATAATATTCCTGGACTATGCCGTTATCGATGGCTGTTTGCTTATCACTGGTAGCAACAATTTTGTCAGAGATGATTTTCAGGGTGTAGTTCATCAGAACCATATCCCCCATAACGGGCTGAATCCCCGTACCGGTGTCGGTTTCAATATAGTACAACCCGCTGGCCGTAGGCTGGACCGTTATGTTATGATCGGAAAGATATTTAACCAGCAGGCGCTGTTCATTGGCTTTCAGCTCATCGGNATTATCGCTCTTATTGCAGGCCGTAAAAAGCACAGAAAAAACTGTCAGCGAGGCCACGAAGAAAAAAAGACTCTTTTTCATAATCCTTTGGTTTGTTGTTCAAATTTTTTGAATCAGTGTTTGCAAATATACACTAATCAGACGCAAATTCCTTTGTTCGGGTTGCGTCAGCTTCAGGATTTCGGTAAACAGGTCATTGAGCCGGAATGATCCGAAGCACCCTGAGTTCATAAACCAGTGATGCTCTGCCGGGTATTTTGTTCTGATCGCCGGTGAGGCCATGAGCCAGGTAAGGCGGTAACACCAGCCGGGCACTGTCGCCCTGATGAAGCAGAAGAATGGCTTCCTCCAGGCCTGATTCCACACCGCCCTGACCGATAAGAAATTCTTTCAGCCCGTCCTTGCCCGAACTGTAACAAAGGGTTCCGTCGAGAAGACTGACTTTATAGGAAAGAACAGCCATGCACCCTTTGCATCCAGCAGGTCCGTGCCCGTGTTCGATAATTTCGTACCATAATCCCGTTGCGGTTTGCTGCATTTTCCAGCCCTGGCGTTCGATAAACCTGCGGATCGCCTTGTGATCTTTTTCTACAAGATACCTGTTTACCCGCACCAGATCGTCTTCTGTGAACGGCTTCCTGGTATTTTCCTCAGGAGCGGGGTTTTTACAGCCGGCAACGATCAGAAGGAAAATGGTCAGTACTAAGGTGCACGTCTTAATCCCTGATTTCATCCTTATGTTGTTGAATCATCTCGGTAAATTTCTGAACGGCAGCATCCAGCGGCAGAGGATATTCCCCGCCGGCAGCGTGAAAATGTCCACCACCTGAAAAATAGCGGCTGGCAAAGGTGTTGACGGCAAAACTGCCCCTTGAGCGAAACGAAATTTTTACATGGTCATCCTTTTCCGTAAAAAGTGCTGTTACCAGCGTCCCCCGGATGGAAAAAGGAAGGTTCACAAATCCTTCCGTATCGCCGGGTTCATGATGGAAGTCTTCCAGTTCTTTACGGGTAAGAGCAATATAGGCTGTTCGGCACCCGGGAATCACTTTCATTTTTTGATGCAGGCAGTATCCCATGAGCCGCATCCTCTGCTCGGAATAGAAATCGTACACATTCCGGTACACCGTATCCTTGTTAAAGGGATACTGCAGAAGTTGTGCCGTAATTTCAAAGGTACGGGGGCGCGATGCATTGTAACTGAAACAGCCCGTATCGGTCATAATTCCTGTAAACAGATTAACGGCAATGTCGGTATCAATCAATTCCGCATCTCCGCATCTCATGATCAGATCGTAGATCAGCTCGGCGGTCGAACTTCGTTCCGTATCCGATATCACGAGTATGGCCGGAAGGTCGGGATCGGGATGATGGTCGATGAGAACGGAAGGAATACGGGATGCAAAAACGCAGGGTTCCATTTTCTTCAGACGGTTCCTGACATTGAAGTCCACCAGAATCAGTAAATCAGAAGCCTGAATTACCCTGGCACAGGCTTCGGGGTCGCGGTCGTAAAAAACCACCTGGTCATGGCCCGGCAACCATTGCAGGAAAGCCGGGTCTGTATTGGGAATAAGAACAGGTACTTTGTTCTTCGTTTTTTTCTGAAGATACAGGGCCATCCCCAGAGCAGAACCAACGGCATCCCCGTCAGGGTCAAAATGGGTAATCACTGCCGGACGGCGTGCTGATTCGGTTAGCTCCCTGAATTTCTGAACAAATTCCTCCTTCATTATCTGTCAATAACGTTTGGTACAAAAATACCAAACGTACAGGTTTTTTACGAATTGAGCAACAGGAAGAAGAATTCTCCCTTCAACTGGCCCGACTGAAACAAAAATGTTTATTTTTGGGAAAAACGCTGTGAACAATGAACGGACGTTATACCCTTACAATCATTAAGCCCGGTGCGGTACGGAGCAATCACACGGGAGCCATTCTCGGCAAGATTTCGGAAGCAGGATTTCGGTTGGCTGCCCTGAAGATGCTGCAGATGACAGAGGCACAGGCCCGTGCCTTTTATGCTGTGCACGAAGGGAAACCATTCTACGAAGGCCTTGTACAATATATGATTTCCGGCCCGGTGGTGGTGGCCATCCTCGAAAAGGAAGATGCTGTGGAAGCCTACCGTAATTTCATCGGTTCTACCGACCCTTCAAAGGCTGCTGCCGGAACCATCAGGCAGCTTTACGGAAACGATGTTCGCGACAATGCAGTGCATGGATCCGACAGCGATGAACATGCCCAGTTTGAATGCAATTTCTTTTTTCCGCTTTACGAACGTTTCCCTGAAGTAAAATAAAATCAGGCAAACCATCCGAAGATCGTTTGCCTGATCCAATAAACCAGATTCTCAATTGAGTTTTTCAATTGAAGAATTTGGAATAAATACTTCCTGAAGCACCCTGTGAGAAATTACCTGGAGAGTTCGATCACTGTCTTGAGCGTGTAAGTTACATTCTCTTCAGTAATTGTCTGAGTAGCTTCCCCGACCAGCTTCTTTTTTTCCTTGGTGGTGAGTTTCAGGTCAAGGGTTTCATTTTCCGTAACTACGGTTAAATTGCTCCCGCTTAATGTCCAGGTAAACGTTCCGTTTTCATTATCAACACCTGTTCCTCCGTCTTTGAACTCTATCCAGCCCAGATCATTATCCGGAGAATCTACCTGCGAATAGGTCTGAACCAGGGTCGACCCCTGATAATAACTCACGGTGATCTTGTCAATGTTCCATTTGCCAATAATGGAAAATTCGTCGTCTTTACTGCAGCCCAGAAGCAGTAAAGCCAACATTCCGAAAAGCATTGCGAAACGGATTTTTTTCATGATACAAGGGTTTTGGTTAATAATGCATTTTAAAGATACTTCATTTCCACTTAACGAAAGAATGTTTTTTAAGGTTTCTGTTTGGTAATATTTTTTGACGAAAGGGAAAATTCTGCATATTTACAAAAGCAAATTTTTGTTCAATGGCAGATACGGTTCGATATGAATTNAAACGGCGGCTGAATGTTTTCGATTCCACCATGCTGGTGATGGGATCGATGATTGGGTCGGGTATCTTTATTGTAAGTGCCGATATGGCCCGCGAGCTTGCTTCACCCGGCTGGTTGCTGGTGGCCTGGGCTCTGACGGGCNTTATGACGGTGATTGCAGCAATAAGCTATGGTGAGCTTGCCGCCATGATGCCTCAGGCCGGCGGTATCTATGTGTACCTCAGGGAAGCCTATTCCCCTTTGTTCGGATTTCTCTACGGATGGACCTTGTTTCTGGTTATACAGACCGGCACAATTGCCGCAGTGGGTATGGCTTTTGCCAAATACCTCGGTGTGCTGATTCCTTCTATTTCCGAAGCCAACATTCTGCTGGATCTCGGTGTGGTGAAAGTAACAGCCGTTCACTTTGTGGCCATTGCATCCATTGTTTTTCTTACCTGGGTCAATATGAGGGGGGTAGAGGAAGGAAAATGGGTGCAGAATATCTTTACCTTCACCAAAGCTGCCATTTTGATTCTTTTTGTTCTTATTGGTTTCTGGGTGTTACGGGGCACAGGCATTGCAGACCAAAATCCGCAGGGAATATGGAATACCCGGGGAAGCAACCCTTCCGATCCTCTATCATCCATCACCGGATTTGCCCTGATGGCAACCCTTGCCACGGCCATGGTCGGAAGCCTTTTTTCGGCTGATGCATGGTACAATGTAACCTTTGCTTCGGCCGAAGTGATCAATCCGAAAAAGACCATCCCTGTCAGCCTGTTTCTCGGTACAGTAATCGTTACACTTCTCTATTTTCTTGTAAATGTGGTGTACCTGAAATCCCTTCCGTTGCGGGGCGATCCGGAAGGCCTTACGGCGGCAGCCCGGGGTATCCAGTACGCTGCCGAAGACAGGGTGGGTACTGCTTCCATGTACCAGATTCTCGGAAAACCGGCTGAAATCATTATGGCCCTGGCAGTGGTTATTTCAACTTTCGGTTGCAACAATGGTATTATTCTTACCGGGGCCAGGGTTTACTATGCCATGGCACAGGACGGACTTTTCTTCCGGAGGACGGGTATATTGAGCCGCCGTAATGTTCCTGCCATCGGGCTGGCTGTTCAGGGTGTGTGGGGTATCCTTCTTTGTCTTTCCGGCACGTACAGCGATTTGCTCGACTATGTCATCTTTGCCGTTATGATCTTTAATGTCCTGATTATTTCAGCCATATACATTCTCCGCAAAAAACGCCCCGAAGCAGAACGTCCGTACAGGGCCTTTGGTTATCCTGTATTGCCTGCGGTGTATGTGGTTTTCTCCCTTTTTGTCATGCTGATGCTCCTTTTCTATAAGCCGAAATTTACCTGGCCGGGATTGATCATTGTTCTTATCGGCATTCCGGTGTATTTCCTGTGGAAAAGATCGGCAGAAAAATCTCCGGCCAGATAAACGGCAGTGTGTTCAAAGATCCGGGCAATGAAAAAATATTGCATGTTCCGCTTTTATGCAGAACTGAATGATTTTCTGAGGCCGAAGTACCGGCAAAAGGCTTTCCCCTACCTTTTCAACGGCAATCCGTCGGTGAAGGATGCCATCCAGGCTATCGGTGTACCGCATACCGAAGTGGATCTCATTCTGGTTAACGGGAATTCAGTTTCCTTCGGTCATCATCTTCAGCCCGGGGATCAGATATCGGTTTATCCTGTTTTTGAAACACTGGATATTTCGGATGTTACTCATCTCAGGCCCCGGCCTCTGCGTAAACCGAAATTTGTGCTGGATGTCCACCTGGGAAGGCTGGCCAGGTACCTGCGTCTGGCCGGATTCGATACAGTCTATGAAAATTCCCTCGGCGACAGGGAGATTATTGATATTGCCCGTTCCCAGAAACGCATCATCCTGACCCGCGACCTCGGAATACTGAAAAATGACCGTGTTACCCACGGCTACTTCATCAGGTCCGATAATCCCCGCACCCAGATTCAGGAGGTGGTAAACTATTTTTCATTGCACAAACTGGCCCAACCGTTTTCCCGCTGTACCCGCTGCAACGGAAAGGTTAAACGGATTTCGCGGAAAGAAGCCGAACCCAGGGTCAGTAAACGTACGTTCCGGTTTTATCGCCGCTTTTATTGCTGTACCTCCTGCGGAAAAATCTACTGGGAAGGTTCCCATGTAGGCCGCATGCAGAAATTTCTCAGTGAATTGCTAACTCCCGCAGGTTTGCTACATCAGGATGGCATTGAAAAGTAATTTGTAGTTTCCCTGCATGGAAGCCCTGAATACCGGTGAAAAGGAGAAAAGCACCAACTGTCCTTTTCCTTTGGTAATCAATACTGCCGTGGGAAGTTCTGATAAAAGCTCTTCCTTGTTGCAGTATCCGCTCATAAGGATATCCTTTTCGGGGAAACTGCCGATCACCCGGCGGTCCATATCGAACCCGGGTACAAACGTCCGGAAAGCCGGCCGGCCACGGTAAAAAACTCCGGCTGATGCAGGCATTCCATACGTCAGGGGATGATCGGGAAGAAAATTGACTTTCATCAGAGAACCGGGGCAGACCAGTCCCGACCTGGATAAATTCTCCGAAATATCGCGGAAGGGGAGGACAAACTCTTCTTTTTCTTCCTTCACCGTTTTATCACTGACGGTATCATTCTCATTAATTTCGAGCATTCCTTCAAACAAACTGACAGATCTTCCCCAGGCGACAATCCTTCCTCCTTTGTTCATAAACCTGAGCACTTTTTCCAATCCGTTCTTGCCCATTCCTTTTGCATACTCAGGAGGATAATCGGCTGTCATATAGCTGTCGCTTCCTCCTCTGTATTTTCCTTCCATCAGAATCGATTTATTCTGGTCGGGAAATATCAGTATATCGGCTTTGATTTCCTTTTTGGGGTCGGCAAGGTCCGACGGNCGTATAACTTNATAGGGTATATGGTACTGGTCCAGTAGGAAGCGGGTCCATCCGGCATCCATATCATGNAACCAGCTTTCGACCAGTGCTACGGAAGGAAGCCTGACCGGTTGAAGAGAAGGAAGATTTTTACGATCGGTAAAAACCGGTTCGAACGTCAGCGATTGAACCAGTTTGTTCAGGGCATCGTAGGTTTCTTTTCCGGCTGAAATGACAAAACTGCCCGACGGATAAACATTTTCTCCCATGGTAACCGCTGTACCGGTTCTCTCTACTTTCAGCCCGCCGGTCAGGGCGCTGAAAGCTGCAGAAAAACTGCCGTTGTTGGCTGCACTGAGCAATACGGTATTTTTTCCGGAGGGCACTGATTTCGATATCCTCAGCGTATAGGGTATGGAAACCTTCCTGAGGGAAGCATCGAGCAGGGCATCTGTTTTCGGAATTTCCGTGCATTTCAATGATCTGTGCAGGGGCAATGACCAGGAGGTTATGTCGTAGGGCTGAATCATTTCCCCTCCGGGGGTGTAGTGTCGTTCGGGAAAGGCTTGTTTTTCCATCACCTCTTTGATGAAAGGCCGGAACGGCTGGGCGAGAGGTATGGCAATGTCGCCTTTGTGAAACAACAGGTTGTTGATCTTCACGTCCGAAGCAAGTTCGTAAACATCAATTCCATGCTCGTCCAGAAGGTTTACCAGGTTGACCAGTTCGCTCTGATCGGGCTGGCCGGCAGGAAGAATGTAATAGGCAGGCGACATGCTGCGGCCATTGGCCACTTCTTTTCTGCACAAGTCATTGCGCAGTCTGAGGATATCAGCGTGGTACACGGCGGCTGTTCTGAGCAGTGACCAGGTAGATTCTATTTCGTACTGAACGATATCGCCCAGTCTCCACCATCCGCCGGGCCAGGGCAGGGGCATGTTGATGCTCTTTTTGTAATCGCCCAGCCCTTTGCCGTCAACCTGCAGTTCGTTCTTCTCAATCCACACAGGAGAGGCTACATTGGCACTGGCACATTCGGTCAGCATGCCGATCATGTTTTTCCAGATGGCCGTTTCCGTAGAACCCGGCCAGTAATCGTCGAACAGGTATTCCTGGGTCACGCCCGCCAGACCGGCGTCGGTCATGTCTTTGGCCATGGCTGAGCCAAATACCCGCATCCAGTTCCATATTGCTTCGTTCACATTTTCGGCAATCGGATCATGCGGAGGAGGCGCAAAATAACGCACATCCGTAGCCCCCATCTGGTGCTTCTCAATCATTACCTGGGGAAACCATTTTTTGCTGTACAACTGGTTAATGGCCCTGGTATCTTCCTGCGAAAGGGAAATGAAATCCCGGTTGTTGTCGTGCCCCACATATTTGTGATAAACTCCCGGAAGGGAGCATCCTTCATATTTGGTTCCTTTGTATTTGCGGTAATTTTCAACAACCATCTGCATTCCGTCAGGATTATGGCAGGGAACCATCATAAACACCACCTGGTCAAGCCACTCTTTCATACCGGGCTTCTTCAGGTTGACCAGATCCCAGGCTATAATCGGTGCGGCCTGCGACGGGCCAACCTCTTCGGAATGCATGGAGAGGGTTGCCAGAACAAATACCTTTCCTTCGCTGATCAACTGATTCCTTTCCTGTTCGCTCAGGTTTGCCTCCAGTGCAAGCTTCCGGTTTATCTTTCCCAGCTGGTCAAGATGCTGGATGTTCTTCTCGGAAGAAATAAACACCACATACATTTTCTTTCCCAGCGGGCTTACACCGATTTCTTCCATCTTCATGAGCGGAGATTGTTCATCCAGCTTGCTGAAGTAGGCAATCAGCTGTTGTAATCGATAAGCTCCCGGTCAGTTCCCGGTTGAAAACCAAAATACTTTGAGGGTTCAAGATTACCCGGAATTTGTCCCCGGCCGGTGAAAGCTGTAACCAGGAAAAGGAAAGCGTACAGGAAAATTTTTTTATTCATATCAGCAGATTTTGTTGCCTGCTAATATACATCTTTTGCCCGCATCCGCGCACAGGCCTTTATGCGGGCTTTACTTTGCCTGTAATTCCAACATTCCGGCAGAAAGCGAAGGTTTTTTTGCCTTTCCCGCGATAAAAAATTTTTCAGAACCATATTTCAAAAAAACATAAGCCCTGAAAGGGCGACATTATTGTAGAATCAAGCCAGAGAAGAAAATCCGGAGCCCTGAAGGGGCGGCATTA
>JGI24721J26819_10003981_pt1 | contig 15572 bp, 13 predicted proteins | sample YelNatPaOPGAMG01_FD_26819 | JGI IMG/M metagenome (IMG submission 26819)
GCTGTCCAAAAAAAGATTGGTGTAGGGAGCGGTTAGATGCTCCTAAGTTTTTCCTCGTACTTTTTCTTCAGCTCCTCATACTTTTCCCTTGTTATCCGCCCAAACTCGTACTCCTTCTCAAGCGCTTTCAAGTCCTCTTGAACGCTCTTAATTTCCTTAAACTTTCTCAAAATGTCTTCCACGATCGTCCTAACATGCATTGGGTCAGAGACTCCGATCATGGCAACGGATCCAGCATACTGTCCCGGAGTACTGTACACTAGGTCACCGTAGTTCAATATTCTTGAAATAAACCCCTGCCTAACCATGACACCGGTTATCCACTCGTTTCTTATCTCGAAAACCCTTCTCCCGACAATACCGTATTTTGTGTACATTCTGTGGCTTGTTATAAAATATTCTGTAGCCTTAACCCTCAAGAAGGCGATGATGAAGAAGATTATTCCGAAGCCGAAGATCCAGATTGTTAGAATCCCTAGAAGGATTAGAAGCCAGTTCGCTTTCCAGCTGAGCCTACCATACCAGTAGGGACGCTCCCCTTCCATGAGAGTGAAGCCGCTTGGAACGTTAACGGACATCCAGTTCAATCCCATTAACTCAAGCCTAATATTTAAGCTGTTTTGCCAAAAACTTTTATATTTTCTCCGACAACAATAACTTTATGCCCTCAAAGTCAGATACCATACTCTACATCGCATTAATTTTAAGCATAATGTTNCTAGCATNCGTTGTTTACACAAAACTTTATCCGACTGCAGGCGCTCCCGAATTAATAAAAACCGCGACCNCCCCGTCTACGGTAACTTTAACCTTGACAAAAACNGTTACAACAACGTCTGCATTCACAAGCAAACCTGGAACAATAAACGTCGAATTAAGTGCAAACATACTTTCCTACATTTCTGAAGTAAGCCTCTCTTTAGCAAATTATGANAATCGACCCTACCATTTTGTTAGGTTCGAGCTCGTAGACGCACAGTCAAAGACTGTAGCATATTCCCTCGAAATTGACGTAAACTTGCTTAAGGGGCCTTCGTCTAAACGCTTTGACGTTTCCATACCTAAGGGTGTACTACAGCAGGGAAGAACATACATTATCGCACTATATACCGATGACGGTTTCAGGGTGGCTACCACGGCTGGAGCGTAGGAAGACTGAAGCATCTGCTTGTTCACTTTATTTTTGTCTGACGCCAGTAGAGGAGTGCAGCAAANAGCAGTAGAACTAGGCCCATTTGAACAAGTGTCATGCTATCGTACAGGAACTCGCTTCCGGGAAACAGTCTGCTCAAATAGTCTACCATTATCAGAAATTCAGCAAACTCTAGCAAGAAAGCCTGAAATCGTTCTGCTAACTCATGTTCCTCTAACGTGGTTCCCTAAACGTTTTCTCTAAACCTGCAGAAGACCTTACCAAAAAAAGGTTGGAGTGGTGGTGAACGCTCCACCACTTTATGCGAGATCGAATGTCATGCTCTGATGTCACTTGGTTCCCCAGAACATTAGAGTATATGATGTTCCATCGTATTTTAGCCAGAAGATCGGTGCGAACGAAGCCTCTAGAGGGGAAGTGGTCTGTGAATAGTCTCCCCACTGATATACGTCTATTGAAGCTTGGTGGGTGAGAAGGTTCGCTGCCCCCCATGCTCCGGAAGAATATTTGCTGTAGAATATTTTTGTAGCGTATCGTCCGCTGGGATAGTTCGCCCAGAAGCAGTAGAGGTTTCCGTCGACGGAAACTGATGAGATAAAAGAGGCTCCTTCGACTTCATCATGGTAGAGTGTAGTCTTCGTCCAAGGTGTAGAAAACGTTCTACTCTAGCCTTATGTTTTTAGTAGTTAACGATAAGGTTTCGCCATTATGGCTCCCAAAATCTGTTGTAGATATTTTTTGAACACTACTAGGCCCTTTATAGTCCCTGAAGTCAGTTCGCACAAAAATCTTATGTAGGGATAAAAACTTTAATATTGACTTCATCTAAACAAAGGTTGGGGGGCCTCTTGGACAAGAATTTTTTATCCATGATGATATCTCAAGATATTAAGGCAGCTACTAGAGCATTTGAAATTGAAGACTTTGAATTCATGAATATTTTGGGAAATCGTATAATGAGCAACGCTCTTTTCGGTGACGATAGTAAATTGGCTTTACCTGGATTTTTCTTGAAGCATGTAGCTATAGTTTATATGTGGTTAAAGGCCTATCTTCCATCTTCTAAGTTTTCTGAAGCAAAGAAAGTGGGTAAGGAATATCTTGTCACTCTATCAGATTTTTCAAATGAACGTGAAGATAAATTATGGGAAAATTTTCATAAGTTTAATAATGGCATAAGAAAGTACACAATTACTGACATTGAAGCAGAGGCTTATACGGAAAACCCGAAAATTACACATGATATCTTTAAATGGCTAATTAAATACCTTAATGATAAAAAAGATGTCTTGCTTTGTCCAAACAATCTTTTCATAAAGGGTATTCTAAATGAGATGGAGAGAGTTTCTAAAGTGCATGGTTGTGAGTTAACGGATACTTATGCTATTTCCCTTCTTACTGCACTCGACAGGTATTTCGATTATTTCCAAATTGCATATGGAACACTTACAGGGGAAGTCGATAAAGATAAAGTTAGAAGTATGGTTTTTCCATACATTGGAAAAATTACAGAATTGTTTTCTTCAGAGAACGTTAAACCTGAAGACATAAACAGTATTTTGTGGGAGCTAATAAAGGGTTGGCGTGAATTCTTCATCCAATACATGGAGTTACCACGTAGGGCTTCTGAAAAGCTTATAGAGTTACCGGAGGAGTATAGGAAGAAGTTAGCAGAACATATAGCAAAAGCTTTAGAGAAAGAAGTAAAGCTATAAGAGATATAGGGTGACAATATGGCGACATTATTAGCTGAGGTCGCTTTAAGGTTAGCCGATCTTTATCCTAATTTATCTTCTGAAGAAATATCTGACGTTATCATTAGCTCAATAGAGTCCGAACCCATGCTCCGCGAAATTTTTGAAACTATGGCGCTTCCTACTAAATGGGAAAGGGCATTTGCGGAACTAAAGGCCAAACGAGCCCGACATCAAAAAGCAACAGAGATTAAGCAGAAAATAGAACTTATCTCATTTTATGAAAGACTTAAACATATGATGCCTCCTACAGAGTCCTCATATTCTAAACCTACCATTACATGCGATGGAGAAGTTGTTCAGGAAACCCCTCTACCACAGCCCAATAATGCTAACTTAATGATTCAGAGAAGAGTGGCTGTAAGACCTTACATAGAACTGCGTTTACCAAAAAGCGTAGAGAGCGGTAGCTGGTTAAAGTTTATTAGTGCACCAGCGTTAGTTACCATTAAAGGGCCACTTACTTCATCATCTAAAATTTTAGAGGAAGTCGGTAAAGTAGTGAAAAGTGGACAAATTTTATCATTTGATGATATTGAGAAGATTGATAGATTATTAAGTTTCACTGACGATGAGTCAGTCCTGAGTGAAGTGCTTTCAGTTCTAGATATGGACTTAAAATTGAGAAGTAAAAAATTCCATGTAGATTGCATCCAAGAGTTATACCGTGGCGAAAATTTATTGCCCGAAGATATACAGACACCCCGTCCGAAACAAGGTTGCATTAAAGACATGATTTACGAAAAGATCAGGGCTATAGTTTTACACGAATACAGTAGGCTTCATGAACTTACGGCTTTGGAATTTATAGACGGAAAGATTACGTACGACGAATACGTGAACAAGACTAGGGAGTGTGCCATAATTGCCAGTAGGATTTATCCAAGGTAGGTTTAACTACTCTTTAGACGTATTTGATGAGCCTGTAAAGAAGGCTTTAGAAAAGCAAATAGAAGATTTGGGATACAATCCTCGTGAACTTCTCCCAGTTATGGAAGTTGCGATCGAGGAGGCAAAAAAGATTGTTGATAAGGAAAAAATACCTCTTTCAACTCGAATTTTAAGAGCGGAAATAGAAAAACATGCCTATACCTATATCCATGGGGTTCTAAAACAAAGTAAAAAGTGGAAGTTGGCCCGTGAATGTATTAGATCTTACTGTTCCGTCTTTTTAGTCGGAGCTGGGATTTCTTTTGAAAGTGGTGTGCCTCTGACCAAATGCTTAGAGGATTTACTAAAATTTTGTGGTGCAAAAGATTACGACGATTTAAGGATTGATGAAAAAAAATGTTATAATTTTAAATCAGAATTCCGAAAAATATGCGACAGGAAAGATGTAGGTGCTTCGCACAAATTGATAGTGAAAAACTTTCCAAAATTCATTCTAGAGATCATTTGCTTAAACTGGGATAACCTCATAGAGAGAGCAGCAAAAGAATTAGGCAAGAGCATTAATAAGGTGAACGAAGATGTAGCGGTCAGAGATGAAAGACATCTATGGAAATTTCATGGCGATATAGAAAATATAAAGAGGAGCAATATAAAGGGAAAAGGAGGATGGATATTTCCAAATGAGGGTGGATATGTGTTTAATTGCTTTCTCGACTACATAAAAAGAACCGAGTTGGAAAATAGCATGTTCACCTTCATTATAGTTGGCTATAGCGAGGGAGAAGAAAAAATTTATGATAACATAATAAGTCATTTTGAGAAAAAGATCCCAAGGCCAACTTTTAGAATAGGTTTAAATCTAAAAAGATTAGGCGAAGAAAAATACATTGTTGGACCTGCTGATTTTATTCTCAAACAAGTGTTACCGATCGAATAATTCAACGATTATCCTGCAGATTACTTTTTAATGAAGCAGTCCAACTCGAGCACGCCACGCTGGAGATAATCGTGATAAAGGATAAGGCTGCTACATTTCCCATTCGGGTTTAACATTAGGTGGCAACATGAAATGTGTATTCATTAGTGTGGATTTGATAGTTGTCGGATCAATTAAAGGATGCATGAACCCCTGAACTGAAGAGATTTCTTATGACTGCATAAACTTTTGCCACGCTCTAATGTTATCCAACATAAGCCTACACTTTTCTTCTAAATGAGCCATTTGTTGTTGAATGTAGGCTTTAAGCTCACTATCCTTTTTGCACAGGCTCCAAAGTTTTGAAGCTTCATCTGGGTCCTCTATTGTAAAATAGAAATTGTATTGTAACCTATCCAAAACCGCTTTGCAGGATTCGTCGGATGCAACTTCAATTTCTTTAATTGCCTTCTCAAGCTCAACCATCTTCTGGAACGGGTTATCGGTTTCAGAGATCTGTTGAAAGAAAGATTTTATTACCTTAAACGTTTTATGAGGATCAAGTGGCAGGTTTTCGACTGGCGAAGGCGTAAAAAGGTTGTTTAAAAGGTCCTCTAGAAGGCTGAACTCCCTTAGCAAAGCAGCCTCAAGCCTTTTCTTGAAAAGATCAATTTGTCCATGTTCTTTAAAAAACTCTTTTTTGCCTAAAACATATGGCAACATATTATTATATTTTGGGTCAAATTCGAAGGTGCTCGGATCCTGTACCACCGCCAGTGCCAGGAGCAAACCAAAAGGGGTTAGAGTAAAGTATGTTGGAGGCCTGCCCTTGTCAACCACCTTCTCTTTCTCCAATTTTACCAGGTTATACCATATCATACGCTTTAGGCATGCGAGAAGTGTCTTGTTTGAGACTTTAATGCGTAAGAGATCAGAGTAGCTTATTTTATCCTTTTTTGCAATCTCGCATAAGATCCTTGTTTCTGGGCTCTGGTCGATTTTGTGTACTTTGAACCTATATTCGCACACAAAATTTTATTTGTTAGCAAATTTTATTAAGTTTGTGGTGGTATATATATGAGAAACCTGCTTTACATGGCGCTTGAAAGGCTTTCAATAATTTCAACATCTCTAAAAAAGTAAATGAAGGTGACTTTATATGAGAAAGAAAAAACATTCTTTCATTTTTGCTCTTTTTATGACACTATATTCTATTTGGAATGTGATAAAAGGTTTGTCCCAAGAATTTAGCATACCTATTCCAATACTGTTGGTAATAATTTTAATAATCTATCTTGTTTGGAGAGAGCAAGATTAAAGGCAGGGAGAAAAAAAATAGTTTTTCTTCTTGAATTGAGAAAATTGTCTTCTAAGGATTTCCTGCTTTTTGAGGGGGTAGAGTTTTAGTCTGTTGTGCCGCATGCTTTCGCGTATTCGGATACCAGGTTTTCTGTGGCCGAGGCTATGCTGTCGACCTTTTCCAGCCTTATCTGCAGGTCGGAGAGTAGGGCTGATGCTTCATCCATGATGCTTTTGTCGTTTAAGAATATCGAGTTTTGGACATATGTTGCTGCAACTATGAAGGCGCAAGTTTTCTCAACAAACGTTTCATCTAATTCTCTTCCACCTACGATGTCCTTGAACCTTTCAAGCTCCCGTGAAAGCGTATCCTCCCTCTTGACTGTGAAGAGTTCTATGGGGTTTCCCTCGCATACGATTTTTTCTGAAATGAGGGTTTTCCTTGGACTGTTTTTGAGCGAAAGCATGTCTTCAAGCGCTCTCGCCCTCGTGTTCAACATTTCGGCCACAACCTTAACTGTCTCTTCAACCTTTTCCTTCAAACGACGTGCTGGTTTAAGCAGCGCCTCTGAAACTTTTTCCAGATCTCCGATTTTTTCAGCGAACATTATTATGTCCTCGACCTCTATTGCCGTCATGTCCTCTCTCACAGTAACCTTGGTTTTCGGTCCGAAGCTTCTGCTTGTAATCGGCTTCCGTTCAGGCTTCCTGTGCAGGAAGCCCTTCTTGAGGGAATAGAATTGGATTGTTCCCGCTTCCTCGTCCACCACGATTTCTGCGGGAGAATACTCTTTTCCCTCAAACTTTACGGCCTTGAGTGTGAACTCTACCATTTTATCGCCTCAACCCCTATGTCTGGCACATTCTTCAGGCTCTCCTCATATCCTTCTCTGAAGGCTTCGAAAAGTTCTCTGGCGCTGACACCGTATAAGGCTAGGAGGTCTGAGAAAATGTCTTCGCGTGCAAAGTTTCTAGCGTCCACGCTCAGGGGGTGGCCGAATGCCTTTTCAACGTAGTTGAGGAACTCTTCCCTCGCTTCGCTGAAGCCTTCCCCCATCCAAGCTAGAAGGTATGCTGTCCTCACCTGCTTCTGTGAAATGTTTAAGAGCGTCTGGTGTGAGAGCACCTCTATACAGTTTGAAGGCGTCGAGTAGATTTTATCGCTTGCCGTAAAAAGCGGCGCCATCGTGTGCGCCCAGACGCCAAATTTTGCGTCCAGCATCATAAAGTTCAGGACGTCCTCGAACACTNCACAAGCTTTCGAGAGCACGTGCGCGAGCGCTTCTTCTCCCATGAGCATGCCCTTGCCTTTAACGTAGAAGCCCAGCCTCTTCAGAAGGCTTCTTGAAACTATGATCGAGGGGACCATCTTCTTTTCTAGAACGTGCAGGCTTACAAAGTTCAGGTTCTGAACCATCACAGCCTTCGTCTCATCGTCAACTACTCCTGCTACAACGGTTTTAGGGTTTTCTGGAAGGCTCCTTAGAAGGCTGACCGAAAGGGGGTTGCTTAAGTCGACTACCGCGAGCCTAGGCTGCTCCACATCATATAATATTATGTTAAGCCAGGTTCTGAGCTTTTCAGCGTATTCCCTATAGTATTCGAGCCAGCTTCCTCCGAAGACGGTTTTAAGCGTGAGCTCCCTCTCACCTTCGACCACCCTGTCCCCCAGCCTCACTTCAGCAGCGTACGATTCTCTTGCCTCAGGCCTTTTTAAGCCCATGCTTAAGATCGCGATCCTCTCAGAAACCACTTTAACCTTGGGGATTCTGGAGAAAACGTCAACTTCACTCTTGTAGGAGACAGGTTTGCCGCATACGCTACAGTAGAGCCTTAAGCCGGCCTCATGTCCAGCTTCACATTTCACTCAATATCACCTCCTTTTCTTCGTCGTACACGGCTTTCCTGTTTAGCGCGTACATGCTTGCGAAAACCTTTGCAGCACCCCTTTCGAACGGGAGGTCTTTAACCTCAATCCTGCCGTTCGAGGAAAGCATGTCCTCGATAACCCTTTCCGCCGCAATATAAGATGATATTATGATGAGGCTGTTTTCGTCAGCCTTCTTCGCCTCATTAAAGTCCTTGAGCAAGGCTAATGTTTCGCCAAGTATTTCCTGAACTTGGTTTGCGGTCGGCTTCGAGTCCCTTACCTTTTCGAGGAGTGAGTTAAGCTTCATGACGTACGATGCTGACTCTATCCTGACAAGCTTCGAAACCTCGAAGCCGCCGACCATCCCCACAACCTCCTCCGCCTCGGACTTGGCGCTGGAAACTGTTGCCTCGACAGCCTCCAGCGTTCCAGACAACACCTTCTCTATCACCGACGGCTTCACGCTGGCCAAGAGTGCTGCCAGCTCCCTGACCTCGGCTGAAGTGGACGCTGGAGCCAAGCCTTCGAGCTCTCGAAGCATTTCCCTCAAGTTTTCCGCAACCTTATTCAGCTGTCCGCTGACGCTTTCGAAGAAGCTGTAAATGTAGTCCTCGAAAACTATCTTCATGGCTGAAGCGTACTCGTGTGATGAAAGCATGGGTGANGGGTCCGTTGGCTTAACNTCGACACCCCTCTCGAAAACCGAAGAGTATGCTTCAAACTCTTTAAGGTACATGCTGTATCCTTCCCTAACATCCCTTTCCACTGAGCCGACGAGCCTTACATAGTAGTCTGACAGCTCCTTCAGCGAAAGCGTGTCCCCTGGAGGGCTAATATCGGTTAGCCTAAAGTCCAGCTTCACCTCGCTGAGGTAGCTGTTATATGTTTCCACGAGAGCTCTTAGGGTGTTCGCTTCACTCACTATGGTCGCCCTAACCTTTTCTGGAACCTTTTCAAGCTCGCCTACAGCGTCCGAGAGAGCCTTCACCCACGTCGTGAGAAGCTCCTTTCCAGCCGTATCCATGCCCTTTCTCACAAACTGTATGAGTGAAGCATGCTTCTCAAGCTCTCCTTCTATTTCAGCGAAACCTATGAACGTCTCCTTTCCAACGTTTAAGGCATCTTCTGCGGCGCCAAGCTTCTCCGTAGCCTTCGAAAGGAGGGTCGCCAGTTCAGCCCTCAACCTTTCAACCTCCTCCATTTTCGCAATAGCATATTCTCTTCCAGCGAAAACCAGNCCNAGGGCCGCTGAAGCCAGTATCATGTGAAGGGATACTGTTCCAACCTCAACCTGGTAGTAGCCTAGCTGGGGGATAGAGAAGAATGTTATGAAGGCTATGAAGACGATGGGGGTTAGCAGGGACGAGATGAGGGGAAGCATGTACTCTAGAGCGGGAACCCTTTCGCCTACAACATTCTCTATCCACCTTCTGGAAGCGCTCACGACACCGGCCACTTCAGAGGAAATTGTGAACGTGACGCTCAACATGAACCATGGAACTATGAGGGTTAAAATTTTCGTCAAGAGGATGTCTGACAGCAAGCCTGCTTTATCGTAGAAGAAGCCGCTGGGGAAGCCTGTTACAAAAAAGTTGAGGCTCGAAAGCGGGGGCCTGAATCCTTCAGCCAGGTAGCTTAGTTGGGTGAACAGTATTGGCGCCTGAGCTGAAGGATCCTGTAGAAAATATAGTGCGTTGTTTAAGGCTATGAAAGGTATGCTCGAGAAAATAAAGGATGAAGCGATAGAGCTCATGTTAGCCGTCTTCCCTATCGCCGCGGCCGCGATTATCGTGACAACCGAAAGATAATAGTATGGTGTCAGAAGGAGTGCGACTGACGTTATAGCGAGCGCGCTCGACACAGGATTTTCTCCACGAGAGAGTAGGGTGAACACTGGAACCACCAAGATTATGAAGAGCACCATCAGGCCCAGAGACCCCTTCATGAGAAGCTGGAGGACCCCCAGTCCAAGGCAATGGTAGAATGTGGAGCCGAGGAAGATTAGTGCGACAATCTTGGACGCTGTAGCCAAGCTTTTGTAGGCGGCTAATCCAACGAGTGCTGCAAAGATTATGTAGACGAGCTGAATCCTTGGGAGAAGCGGTATGCACGAGAGGACGACGTATGTTGCTATCGCGTCAATTACTGCACCCGTAACCCTGTCAGCTTTAGCCCTCACGCCAGCCTTCGGCGTCATGGGGACGTCAACTTTTGAGCAAGGGCCCTAAGCTCTTCCTCTGTATGGTAGCCTTGCTCCAGCAGGAAGCTTCTGAACATCACCTTCTCACCTCTCCTAACGCTTTCGCTTTCGCTCTTCATTGACGGGAAATTTTCTATCTGGTCTATTCTCGCCTTAGCGAAGACCACTAGGAATGTTATAACCCAGGGGTCGATTTGGGAAATCTGCTTTATCACTATGCTCTTGCTGGCTTCGACCGTCGAGTAAACGTTGAGCATACCCCTCAAAGTTTCCTGAAGCTCCTGGTCCCAGAGCCCTTGAGGGATCCCAACAGTAACCCATATGAGGTCGGTCCTGTAGTCGCTTGAAAGGCCCGCGTAGCTTGGTATGCTGAAAACTCTAAGGTAGCTTTTCACGATGTTCTTGAACCTGTCCCTGTCGAGGATCTCCCTGAGCACGTTCTCGCTCTTAAGGGAATCCTCCTGCTCGCCGAGGATCCGCTCCATTATCTTCAGCTGCTCGACTTCACTCAGCTCCACCACCCTCTCATAGTAGCTTGTCGTAGTCGTCATCCTGCTTAACGTCGAGTTCAGTTCATCGGCTCTGGCCACTATAGAGCTTAAAAGCCTACGATATTCCGAAGCTATCTCCAACCCCTTTTCGAGGTCCGAAACATCCTTAAGCTCCTTCTGTGAAACCTCTCTCTCCCCCTTCAGGTACTCGAGCTCTGTCTTCAGGGAAGAAATTTTTGCGTCAACCTCTTTAACGTTCTCCATTATCCTCCTCCTTCTGCCGCTTAAGTCGATCCTTATCTTCTTCGCCTCCCTCTCCAGCCTCTCCTTGTCCATTTCGCTTTCGGCGAGAAGCTTCTCGGCCGCCTCAAGCTTGGATGAGATTGTGTTGAACTCCTCCTCAACCCTCTTTTTAATGATCCTCACTTCTGGAAGGTACTGGTCCCAAAGCTTTATCTCCGTTTCAGGCTGCATAAGCATGTATCCTGCAACCTTGAAAAGGGGTGTGAGCTCGACCTCGGAGATCGATGCAGCCCTCTTGCCCTCCTCGCTGCGCTCCCTCCCAAATCTTACTGCAACCTCGTCCGACAATGTTTTAGCCCTAATATATGCGGAAACTATGTCGACGGCCGCCCCAGCCAGCGAAAGGAGGTTCATCATGGACCTGACCTGCCTTATGTGGCTTGTAGTGAAAAGCTTGGCGGCTGAAAGGCTTTCCTCAAGGTCCTTTAGGGTGCCCTGAAGGTTTCTGGAGAGCTCCTCGTGCGACTGCTCGAGTTGGGTAAGCTTCTCCATCCAGCTGCTCAGCCTGCTCACTACACCATATTCGGTCGAATCTTCTGAAAACTTCATAGACTTCAGGACGGGTTCATATTTTCCAACATAGTATGACATGAACTGGGAGACGCCCCTAAGTTGCCTCCTCATTTCAGCATCATATTTTCCTCCCCTCCTCACTATGTCGTTGACCTGAGCCTCGAACGTTTCCTCAGAATAGCTGCCTGTAGAGATAAGGTGCTTCCTTAGAAGGTCTTTCGCTTCATCCTCCCTGCGCCTTATCAGCTCACATATCGTCTTCAGCTCCAGGTTTTTTACTGCAATAAAGGCTCCTATGGACTCAGTCCACCTAAGATATTCCTTGAAATAGTTTATGTACCCTTCAACGGGATACCTTATCTTCAAGTATCCGAGCGTGTGCACCCAGTTGGGTCCAAAATCGTTGTTTGTGCCGACCATGCTGAGCATGTCGGCGAGGTCGAAGCTCATGAGCACGTTTATCATGTCAACTATTATTGCGTCAAGCTCCCTTTTAGCCGCCAGAAGACTGTTCCTGTGATTGTACACGGGATCAAGGGGTAAGAAGAAGAAGGCGTTGAAGGGGTTCATGTAGGCTTGCCCGAACCTTTTCGCAATCCTGTCGTTTAGGCTTCGGTCGAAGAGGAAGGATGCCTCGTTAAGCGCCATATAGGGTGCAGGCCCCCTCGCGAGTAGGTCGTCAGCGTTCGTTGGAAGCACCGCTAAACCTATGATGGGAATGGCTGAGCCGAGCTTCATCCTCAGATGCCTCGCTAGGTCGAAGACGAGGCCTCCTCCTGTTCCACCGCCTAGGCCGAAGACTATCATAACTATGGGCTGAAACTTTGAAGACAGGACGTTGTCCTTGAAAACCGAGAGGGCGTTGGCCAGCTCAGAGTAGTGGTAGTAGTTTAGGTTGTAGACAGCCTTGCTTAACGCCCTCATCCTTCCAACCCCTCCGGCCAAGGGGGGAATGGAAAGGGAGGAGGAAATCCACGGCCTGTAGGCTTCAGCCACAATACCGTCCTTGTAAAGGTAAGAGTTGAACCTTTCGAGGAACTCGAAAAGCGAGTCGGGGGTTGTGAACTTTATGTTCACGGCCCTCACCGAGAGCCTGTTCAGCGGCACACCCTTGGCCCTAAGAGATTCTGAAACGTTCTTGTACGACTGCATTAGGCTCGCAAGGTCTCCGTCGGCGACGTCTATTGCCAAGCATGCCATGCTGAAGTCTTCGGAGGAAAGCTTTTGGTTGAGCCTCTCGCTCTCTATTATCGTCTGGATGACGTTAGCTCCTGTGCCACCTAATCCGATGATATGTATGCTGGAATAGTTTTGTGGAACGCTCACTTCAGCTCACCCAACCTTTTTTTGAGCGACTCGATCTCTTCAGCCAGGCTCTTATCGTATCTGGCCGCCTTAACCTGCAACCCCGAAAGGACGCTTCTCGCCGCGTCAACTTTGCCCTCCAGCTCCGCAACCCTTCCACCCCTCCTCAAATACATTACCANCAGCACTGCAGCCAGGGCCGCTAAGGCTACAGTTGAAGCCTGAAANACGNTCATCACGGTCCCGCTTGGAGGGGCTGGAAAATTGTTTGGGTCAACAACCTTGATAAGGTCTAGAGCCTGGTCGACGAGCCCAAGCTGGAAAAGGCTCTGGGCCCTGGCGAGGATAGCGTCCACGAGGCCGCTGTAGGAGGAGCTTATCTTCCCCTGGCTGACCAGCGAAGACCTCTGAGCCTTCTCGTTCAAGTAGCTTTGAATGGACTGGTCGCTGACGTTAACGGTTAGGGAGCCGACAACGTCTCCTCCCACGATCTTTACGGAGACGAGCTCAACGTTCCTTCTCTCAAAATGTAGGACTACGCCTTCGACAGCACGCTGTGTTAGAGAAGCTGGAACGGAGAAGACTGTTGAAAGGGTTAAAGTTCCCTGAACCTGCGAAAAACTTTGAACCCTGGAGCCTGCGACAAAATTCGACGGATTATATCCAGGGTAGCCGCTTGAAAGCACATACCAGTACTGTGCGCCACTCAACTCCATCGAAGGGTCAAGGGAAACCTGAAACGTGTTCGAGGAAACAGTGTACGGCACACTTATCACAACAGTAACATTATACGTGTGGCCTGAGACAAGAGGCTGCCCCGATGGAACAGCAATCTTATCCGTTAAATCGTAAACATGATACGATGAAATCCAGTTAGTCTGTTGAGCGAACGCTTGAGGATAAGAGATGAAAACAGCAAGCATGCAGGCGAATACGACAACGAAATATCTTGACATAAGCTAAGATATTATGAAAATTGATTAATAAACTTTTTTATCACGTAAAGTTTTTCTCCTTTTGTTGCAGGCAGTATCAAAAGCATTTCAACAAGTATCCTCGACAAACCTCGCCTTTTCATCGAAAGGGTGTATCATGCAACCTTTTAAGAAGAGAAAAGGTTCTTCATATTTTGGACGTTTCCGCTCAACCCTATTCTGTCACGGTTCCAATTTTAAGCAAATGCTTCAAATTATCAAGAGTAGCAGGCTTCTGCCAGCTTAAGCCTGCATTTGCGGCACTTAGTGGACTAGGACTTCATCCTCTCGCGCTGTTAGCCGATGCTAAAAAAATAAAGCACCTGCTTAAATCTTTAGACCCTGTCTCCGCTATACGTGAACCGTACAGTTTACGTAAAAGTGGCGTTCGTACGCTGTCTGACGCCCACCATACGCGTGGACAGTCTACTGTCTGCCATGCTATGTAAAACTGTGCCGAAAACTGTGGGAACAGGACTGTTCCACAAAAAGAGTTGTGGGGGTGACGCTACTGTTTCCGGCGTCTGATCTTTTTGAATGCGATGGCTGCTGCTAATGCCGCCGCCGTTGCGATCGCTGCTGTGGCTACAATGTTTCCAACATGCACTGTGCTACCTTGTACACTATAGTCCATTAGGCTTGATGAGACTTCAACAGAATAGTTTTGAGAGAATCCTNGAGCCTGTGTTTTAAGCACATGCTTTCCGCTTCCAGCCGGAGACGCTGTCATCCCGTTGACTTTGACTACAGCATCTTCCACCGGCGCCCCATCTGACTCGTACTTTACCCAGACAGTGTACTCGATTGAGCCCGGTGAAACTGTCGCAGATTCTACGGTGCAGACGATCCTATCGAATGTTACGGGAACACTGTTGGACTTGAAGGCTGTCAACCCAAACTTTCTGTCAAAGACTTTTGCAACACTATAGTGGACTGTTCCGACATCGTATGAGATGAGGTCATGGTTTAGCGTCCATGTTCCATCAAGTTTTTGGCCGTCGAACTCGTACACTCCACTGACCTTGAGCTTGGCAGGTGTGCCAACACGCACTCTACTGCATTCAGCCTCCACCGTGAAAACTATCCTATCAAACACTACTGTAACACTATTTGATTCGAACGTTTTGAGACCGTAGAGCCTGTCAACGATCCTTGAAACAGTGTAAGTGTATCTTCCTACACTGTTCTGGGTGAGTGTACAATTGTATTCTATGATCCCGTCAAAGGATAGGCTGTCGAAGGCGTAGAAGCCTCTAGCCCTTATCTCAGCCTCTTCTCCAACGTTAAACCTCTCTTTTTCAACGGAAAGGCTGATCACAACCTTATCGAATACGACTGGAACAGTATCTGATTCGAAGACTGTTAGACCGTACATGCTGTCGTTAACTCTCGCTATCCTGTAAAGGTATCTTCCAACCCTGTCCTGGACGAGGCTGCCGTTGAACTCGTACACTCCATAGAATGGTGTCTGGTCGAAGGCGTAGGCTCCATCAACTCTTATTTCAGCCTTGGAGCCGACGTCGAACCTTTCTCTTGCAGGCGTCAGCTTGAACACTATCTTGTCGAACACTACGGTAACATTGTTTGACTCGAAAGCCTTTAGCCCGAACCTTCTGTCAACCATGGAGGCTACAGTGTAAACGTTTGCTCCCACAGTATTTCTTGTCAAGCTAGCGCTTAAGGTGAAGGTTCCATTGAATGGTGAAAGGTCGTAGGCGTACCATGCTTCCACATTAACTTGGGCAGTGGATCCGACATCGATTCTAGACTTTCCGCTGGAGACTTTGAAAACCACCTTATCGAATACAACGTAGGCTGGAGAAGCTTTCACCTCAACACTCTGTATGCTGAAAAGTGGGTCGCTTACGGACACTATACTGTACCAGACCTTTCCAACAGAATA
>JGI24721J26819_10004017_pt1 | contig 15484 bp, 18 predicted proteins | sample YelNatPaOPGAMG01_FD_26819 | JGI IMG/M metagenome (IMG submission 26819)
ATCATACGTACCAATGCGCCGTTCGGTTGGGATAATGAATGGTCCTGCAGCGCCAGCCGTAAAGAAAACAGTCATCGCCAAAAGGCGCGCTAACCCTTCCGCAGCTCCTAGTTCTCGTCTTACCGAAAACGAAAAAAACATAAAAAACGGCATTAGAAACCCAAACATAATCATACCTGGCCTAAGGTAATAAACACGTACATCTTTTACAGCTACTGTCCAGGCTTGTGCCAATTCATTTTTAATTCGTTCGATATTCATTGGCGGCCTCCTTTCATCCCGCGCCGCGTGGGCTTTTTTTCGAGTGATTCATTTGTTACAATGCCAACTTGTTTTCCGGTTATTTCTAGGAAAACATCTTCTAGGCTCGGACCAAGAGTATTCAAACTGACAATGCGCATTTCATTTACCTCGGCATAATGTACGATTTGCGGTAAAAGCATGGATGGATCTTCGGTGTACAATCGTATTTTGTCTCCTACTTTGACTTGAACCGTCACTCCAGGTAAAGATGTTAACCCTTGTATTTTTTCTGGTAANGGATTGTCAAAAGCTACCTCCACGGATTGTACACGGCGAAAATTCGCTTTAAGTTTTTCGGGTGTGTCAATNGCGGCAATTTTTCCGTGGGAAATAATTGCCACACGCTCACATAATTGATTAGCTTCTTCTATTTGACATAATTGATTAGCTTCTTCTATTTGATGAGTAGTCATAAAGATGGTTGTTCCCTCCGAATTCATGCGCCTGATCAATTCCCAAATGGCATGGATACTCTGCGCATCTAAGCCAGGGGTTGGTTCATCCAAAAAAAGAAGAGATGGCTTGTGAATGATTGCCATTGCAATACTTAACCTTCTGCGCATCCCTTTTGAAAAGTTCTCGGCTTTTTCGTTACGTTTTTCATAAAGCCCAAATGTTTCGAGCAATTCCTGTGCGCGTTTTTCCCGCTCGTGACGTGGTACACGGTAGAGGCTGGCGGTGAACATTAGGTTGTCCCATGCAGTCAGTTCTGTGTAGACGTTGGACTCTTCGGGAACCAAACCGATTTGCCGTTTGGCGGGATAAGAGTCACGGGCGAGATCATGTCCATTGATCAAAATGCGCCCCTCTGTCGGTGTTAGCAAAGTGGTTAACATCCTCTGGGTGGTTGTTTTTCCAGCTCCATTTGGGCCGAGGAAACCAAATATCTCACCTTGCTTAACCATAAAATTAATATGGTCCACCGCAAGAACACCTTGCTCCGAGCGTGCGGTGGGGTAATATTTGGTCAGATTTTCTACTTCAATCGCATTATTCATCATTACTCCTTGAGATAATTGTGAAAATATCCTTCTCTTTCTTGCCGAGTAGTTCTGGTCGGAATAATCTTCTTTGAAAGTGCTCTTGACCCAAGAACAGATATTGTCGCTCTAGTGGGGCTGCTAAAATAGGTGATTCGCTTCTTTGAGTTCGATGGCAGTGAATAGCAGCCATCTTTGCTTCCCAGACAGCTGATACATTTACTGTGCAAGTGATTTCATTATCTGGGACGGTATGGATCTGCGTCATGTCAAGCGTCTCGGCCAGCGAACGCGGCACAGCCAGGGTGTAGAGTGCTCTCACTCCTTCGGCGCGGCGAAAGGTTTCGGCGGCAAAGCGCCCAATGGCTATGTGATCGGGATGACCTGAGACACCGTCGGGCCCATAAGAGAGTATGATTTGTGGGCGTACATCGCGTACGATTGCCAGGATTTCAGAAACGATTCTTTCGGGGTCGGCTTCCGAAAGGTGACCATCCTGATAGTCGAGCAAAATCGGTGGCTGGATTCCCAGCGCCGCGCAGGCGCAGCGCAGTTCATTTTCGCGCACAGAAGGTAATTCTTCAGGCGTACATATTGGAGGAAAGCCGCATGACCCGGCCTGTCCACGTGTGGCGGTCAAAACCTGCACGCGCACGCCGCGCCGTGCTAACAATGCCAGCGTCCCGCCGCAACGGAAGGCCTCGTCATCGGGGTGGGCGAAGACGGCAAGGATGTTTAATTCTTTCATATTTACACATTTCTTAGCTGCTTTGTATTGTCAAAACGCGTGACTGTTCCTTAGCTAACAGCATACGCTCTACTCCAGCTGGTATGACAATTAGCGAACCAGAATTTAATAATTGAATTTCCTCACCTGTAACAATTAACTCTCCTTTTCCAGATAACATCAAATATATCACCTGATTTGTCATCGTGCAGGGACCAACTATCTGATTTACCTCTAAACACAATAGCGATATTAGTAAATTTTCCAATTGATAGAGTGGAATTGGTTTTACTTCTTTCGCGGAAACCTTTTGCATCGATTCGGTGTCAATGACTTGCATACTCATTAAAAATTTTCTCCTTTCGGGATAAATTGATCATTTTCGGCATATTGCAGAGCCCGCTCCAGAAGGGTTAATAATGTTTCTTGCTCTTGGTTTGTAAGCCCTGCTAATAGGCGCTGAAATTTTTGGAGATGTGAATTTTGGATTTGACGTTGTAATGCTTGACCGCGCCGAGTAAGAAAAAATTGGATTGAGCGNCCATCCAGAGGATGAGGCTTTCTTTCCACTAACCTATTCTCTTCTAGTTTTCGTATTCCAACACTTACAGTTGGGGCAGTCAACCTCAAGCCATTCGCAACATCTTGTAAATTACAACCCGGTGAGTTTGCTATAAAGTCCAATAAGGATATTTGGGCAGGTGAGATTGGCGCATTTTCTAGCGAATGGGTATCCAGTCCTAATGTTCTTACCCGTTTCATGAGTTTGAAGAATTTTTCTTCGGCTAATTCATTTTTGTTTTGCATCATCATTACTCTAGAAATTTAGTTAGACTAACTAATAATATCACAATAAATATATTACGTCAAGGGTAACGCAAAGGTCATCCTTCAGACCATACGACAAAAGTCGTATACAACAAACTAAGTTGCCAATAAACTATTACTACAAATGATTTTTATCAGTTAAGGATTAAGAGTTGAATGAACGATCCACTTTTGCGTAAAACCATCCTTTCCTGCATAGCAGAGGATGAAAGAATTGCAATCAAGAAATTANGTGTAGGAGTATCCAATGGGATTGTTCATTTAGCTGGCATAGCTGCATCAATCGAAGAGAGGGAGTTAGCTGCAGAGATTGCTGCAGCAATACCCGCAGTGCGCGGGGTTGTTAACCGCATTGAGGCACCAGAAGCTCCTCAACCGGCCCGGGTAATTGATCTAAATTTTGATGAAAAGTTACCTCATTTAGAGAGACCTAACCATGTTGGGACAGAGAGAAGAATCGAATATGGGAATTAGAATTATTGTGTTCAGCTTAATTACTTTCTTCCATGACTTGTTCAGCGCCATCTGGATGGGTGGTTTGATTGTCACGGTATGTGCTTACCTGCCAGCAGTCAAAGAGGCGCTGGGTGCAGGTCCGCAAGTGAAGAAGGTGATGGCCGCCTTCCAGAAGCGGCAAAGTTTATGGGTTTATATTAGCATGGCGGGCTTGATTGTAACTGGTTTATTGATGTCCAATCGCAGTCCGCAATTCGAGGGTCTGTTTACATTTAGAAATCCATACTCCGCTTTATTATCGATTAAACACATCCTGGTCATAGGGATGATTGCTATTTCCCTTTATCGAACTTTGGTTCTGGGGAAAAAACCCTCGGGTATGACTCCCGATAAAGAACGCTTGAGTATGCAATTACTACTGGTCAATGCAGTTTTGGCGGTGTCCGTCCTGTTAACCAGTGGTTTTGTAGCAGCGCTTGCGAGGTAATGAGCAGGCGGATGATGAAAAAACCTCTCGGTATAAATGTCTGTATGACATGATCAATTTTTCTAAAGGAGAAAAAAGATGAAAGATAATTTTAAATTAGGTGCCTGGTTATCTGCTATCGGTATCTTGATTGGATTGCTGTTTTTCTATCTCATTGCAAAACAATATAACTTGGTCATCGATGCTCATGCTGCGGTTGGGCGCACTGATGAAGCAACCTCAGTCAGGATTACTTTTGCAGTTTTAGGCTGGCTGGGAATTAGCACTACTGCAATATGGGTTGCGGTACTTTATGGTTTTCTGCAAAAGGAAAAATGGGCTTGGTTTTGGGGAACGGTGGCGGCAACCATCCAATTATTGACCGGCTTTTTCCCCGCTATTCCCTCCATGGATAGTCATCTGCCTATGCCCACTTTAAGTGTTTTTGGAGTGGCGTTGATCCTTTGGTTTGGCATGATCTTAATCGGGGATATAGATAAAAAAATCATTGCCCTGACTTTTGTGGCTGGATTGGCGTATGTGTTGACATTCATTGATGGCGTAGCTCCGATTTCCAAATATACCACCTCGCATAATAATCCCTTTTGGAATGCGATGTATGTGATGACTCAGCAGGTGAGCTGGTGGGGATCAGCGGCTTGGGCGGTTTTCATTTTTGCGGTCTTGAAGAAAAAACCTTGGGCTCTCCCAGTTGGTTTGTTCGCTGGCACGATGTCCATGTTGGCGGGATATCCGCTAGGGCTTCATAATGCCTTTGTGGAAGTGCATCGTTTCTCGATGTTTTTGCCGGCGCCTTTGCTGAGCAGCCTTTTGGTTCTCTATTTACTTTTGCCAGGAACCCATAGGATGATCGAGGATTGGACGGCAAAATCAAAAAAAGAGCAGGCTGATTTGTGACTTTTGTCACAGTAATGATTCGGTTCATGTGCCATAATCTATCATAATTGCTTTATCTTCATTTTTTGTGGAAAAGGAAAGGATAATGCCATGAACCTATTTACGCTCAATAACCTGTTCTTATTGCTCACTGGTCTCCTTGCTATTTATTTACTGTGGGTTTTTTATAATCATTGGAAGCAGAGCAAAGCTTTGTATGATGTCTACTATATGCTGGGCTTTCTGGTTTTGCTCGTGTCGGGCTTGCTCCTCATCTTCCTCGGCTTTGGAATCTTGGGTACGCCCTTAGTATTGACCGTTGCCAGCTTAATCCCACTCGGTATATCGATGGGTATTACCGAGCAATTTTACCCATCCTGGAAAAAAGCGTTTAAATGGTTTGCCTTGATCGGCATTCTGGCGATCGCCGTTGCCAGCCTCGGCAACCTTGTCTTGTTGCGAAAAATCTCTGTGCCATTATTTCATGGCGTTGCTGGTTTGGTGATCTTTTTAGGGCCATTCTTCGCCAAGGGAGCGCCAAAAGGTTTCTGGTGGGTTGGCATTGGTGGTTTATTGATCGGTCTGGGTGGAATTGCCTTAGCGTTTATCTCTGTTGGGAAACAGCTTTTATTTTTCAGCCCAGATTTCGTAATGGCAATACTTGCTCCCTTACTGGTCTTGATGACCGCTGCCTTTGCACTGGGTTTTTCGAAAGAGAAATGATTGGATATTTCGATTGGCCGAATAATGTGTGATTCAAAAAAGGGAAAGAGTATTGAATATACAATCATGAATTTATCTTTTGTCAAAGACAGAATACCTGCTTAAAGGTATTATTAATGCAGGCATAGAACATTCTTAGGAGTATAACGATGCCTTTTCTGAAATCGCGTTTATCATATCTTTTTGGGACAACCAAAGGGCTGATCCTTGTGGCAATTGCCATGATTGCGATGGAGACGGCTCTTTTCGGTATGCTTTCAGGACCAATGGCAGAGTTGGGTGTACGAGATGTCGTCGTCCGAGTTTTTGGTATGAGTCTGCTGCCAGGTGAGCGAGAAGGGCGCATCATCATCTTATACCACTCGATCGCCATGGCTGTGGTCGCCATCGAAACCTACATGATAACGGGCATCCTTCAAATGGGGGAGTTCTATAAAAAAGCAGTGCGCGTATTAATCACGGTGGGTTACCTTTTTGCGATGGTTTTTGGGATGATTTTTGCGTATTGGGGGCACATCTGGGTTTTTCATGGCCTCTATATCACCGGTTTAGCGTTGATCTTTTTTGCCGGCGTTTTACTGACCATTGCGCTTTGGCCCTGGAATAAGGCTTATTATCAACCTGATCCAGCCTTTGCGCGCTCTAAATCAGGGGTAGATATAGAGCGGGCGGCATTCTTTGCTACCGCATTGACCACTGTGATTTCTTCTATTTTTGGGGCGGTGCCGGGTTCCTACTTTGGCAACGGTTTCGAAGTCTTTATGGCGGAGAATGTCATCCGCCTCCCTGAAAAAACTACCATGCAATATTCCATCATTGGTCACTTGCATATCATGTTAGCGCTGATCGCCATCATGATTACATTGATTATTGGACGCTGGTTGAATTTCAAGGGCATTTTGCATAAAATTGCCATGCCGCTCATGATCTTGGGTACGATTGTTTTGAACTTGGGTGTTTGGGGTGTCGCCACCCCGCTTGAACCGATTGCACACATGATTATCTATGTTGGTGCGACGCCCTCGATGGTAGCTGCGTTGCTGCTGTTGATTTGGAGCTGGGATAAATTAATCAAAGAGGGGACAGCCCATCTCAAAAAGCCAAATTTCATCCAAAAGCTAGCAGCCCTTGTGCATGACCCGCTTAAATTTGGGCCCACCTGGCAAATGCTCTTTATGAACTTCACTACCAGCGGGATCGGTATATTTATGGCGATAAAGCTCGATGAAATCTTTCGCCTTTGGCCTGCCCGTGAGGAACGGATTGAATTAACCGGGCACTGGCATGCCCTCTCGGCGATCATTGCAACAATAATCCTGATGTACTATGGCGATATGATCGGGTTAAAAGGCAAAATCCGTCAGCTCTATGGCTGGTCGATTATCTTTTTCTCGGATGTTGCGTTGGCAGGGGTTACGGTCTTTGAGATGAAGCGGTTATTTATTTCGGAAGCGCTTCAGCAGCCATTAGTAAATATGTTGATGTATGCTATTGACTTCGGGCTTGGTTTACTGTTAGTAGTACTGGCAGTGGTCATGGTGTGGCGCTTATTGGATTTGTTCAAACCGAAAGGACGCTGGACAGAAGAAGCCAATCAGGAACTGCTGCAGGAGGTGTTGAAATGAAAAAACTGAAATACCTCCTCATGGTGTTGCTCTTCGGTTTGTTATCCGCCTGTGCTTCTGTTAATCTGGATGCCCCCGTACCAATTTACGATACCGGTGTGGACTCCAATGCTTGGGTGGCTGTGCCAGCTGGAGAATTTCTGTTCAGTCAATATAACGATCCAATAAAGATAGATCATGATTATGAGATCATGGTAACCGATGTAACCGTTGCGCAATACATTGCTTTTGTCAATCAAGCGCTGGCTGAAGGTAAAGTTAAAACAGGTGATTTCCAGAATAACCCAGCCTTGTTGGGTTTCTATCCTGGAGATCCCTTCCATGGCGTCAAACACGAAATTCGGATTGATGCAGCGGATTACATTCTTATTCCCTTAAACGATCCGGCTTCTCCTTTCACTTTTGATGGAAAGCAATTTAAGGTCAAAGAAGGTTGGGAGAATCACCCAATGACCAATGTGTCTTGGTTTGGCGCCTGGAGTTATTGTGGATACTATGGCTGGCGATTGCCTACGGAAGTAGAATGGGAAAAAGCTGCACGAGGAGTGGATGGCCGTCCTTATCCTTGGGGATGGGAGATCGCTTTAAATAACGCTAATTTTTACGCTAGTCGAGATCCATTTGAAAACATGAGCTCTTTTGGTTCGCGCACCAGTCCAGTTGGTTTTTACAATGGAAAAACCTACGATGGCTATCTCACCCTTGATTCCCCCAGCCCTTATGGATTGTACGACATGGCGGGGAATGTCTGGCAGTGGTTGGGAGATGTGCAACCTCAGGAAGGTTTTAGCGATCGACTGATGCATGGCGGGTCGAAGGATACATACGATAAGGATCTGCGCGCTTGGGTACGAAACAGCGCACCACCGATGTATTACAGCCCCGGCGTTGGTTTTCGCTGCGTGCGATAGAAATGTACTCGATGGGTAAATTTACGAGTATACTTATGGGTAAGCGAGAAGGATTGTGCGAATAAGGTTTTATTATTGTTTACACAGAATGGTGGCGTGGAGGTAGAAATCGTTATGCAATGGTTATTCTCCAAAATAAAACAGTATTTGCCGCTGATTAAATCCTTGCAAACGGGATTACTGCTGGCAACCGGCCTGGCTGGCTATATGACTGCTCGTTGCCCGATTTTTCATCTTGGGACTTTGGCGGGATTAACGGGCAGCCTTTTCCTGGCAATTAGCGGAAGCACCGTCTTGAATATGTGGTGGGATCGCGATATTGATGCACGCATGGGGCGTACCAGCCGGCGGCCTTCTGCTAGCGGAATCGTATCTCCACAGGAAACACTCGTCCTTGGATTGGTTTTGTCGGCACTTGGGGTGAGCTGGGCGCTGGTGATGAATAGATTGTATGGATTGGTGGTATTTAGCGGGTTGTTCTTTGATGTGGTTGTTTATACAATCTGGTTGAAAAGACGTACTTGCTGGAGTATTGTATGGGGTGGCATATCGGGGGGGATGCCTATCCTCGCCGGGAGAGTGCTGGGAATGGGTCAAATAGATTGGGTGGGCATCTTGTTGAGTTTAGCCATTTTATTTTGGATTCCCACCCACATCCTCACCTTTTCCATTCGTTATGCAAACGAATATGAACGCGCTGGCATCCCAACCTTTCCATCTACCTACGGTGTGAAAGCGACACAAATCATCATCGCTGTTTCGAGTGTGTTTGCGGCGTTGGCAATTGGAATTGCAGGGATCTTGATTGGCGTACAGTGGGGTTTTGTGCGCTTGCTCGCAGTGCTTTCCAGCGGGTTGTTTGTTTTAGCTGTAGCGCTGCTGGTTAAACCCTCCGACCAGGCTAATTTTAGTCTGTTCAAATATGCTTCTCTGTATATGTTAAGTGCGATGATTTTGTTATCGATATATCCCTGAAGCAAAAAGACTGCCATCGTTATCGTCCAGTGTGTAAATTATCAAGTAATAAGGAATGAGAAAAGGTTATATCGGTTTGATTAGCCAGGGACAATTTCTATTCAGTCAAGGAATTTGAATGAAAAAGAACATACATCGCGTCTTATTGCTGATCACCGCTTTACTCGCAGCTTGGCAAATAGCGGTAGGGATCAATGATGCCGCGACGTTGCCTATGATTGCCTATACCATCGGGTTTGGGGTTTTATTGGTAGCGTGTTTATTATTGATTATTTTGGGTTTGGATGTGTTGGATAGCCCGATAGTGGTGATTGTTTCCACAATCATCCCGCTTAGCATCTCCTTGGGATTAATGTGGGAACACATCGCTTCATTGCGGATGGTTTATTTATGGTTTGCCTTGCTTGGTTTTTTAGCCATCATCCTGACGAGGACATTGCCTGTATCGAAGAAGGTAGCGGTAATTGTTCTAGCAGTCGTGCATGGGTTAGCGGGCTTGACTATTTTTCTTTTACCCATCACTTTGGTGTTGAATCACCAAAGCCCGCCTGGTTTCGCAATGGTTGGAGTGGGAGGAGCTCTGATTGGGTTAGGTGGCTTATTACTCTCTTTTCTAAAAGTAGGGAAGCCTATTCTCTCCCGTCAAGTCATTTTGACTCTCCTGCCGGCAATTTTGTTGCTCATGACCCTGGCATTTGTGTTGGGTTTTAGTGTGCTTTAAATATGGCGCGGAATCAAAAAAAAACGGGTGTGCTTTTATGGTTGGTACGAATTGGGGGTCTGGAATTCTTTTAAAACCAATACGTTAAAAAGCATCAAATAGACACCGCACCAGATTCACTTCTATGGGGGAAGTGGAAGTGAAAGCACCCCATAGGAAGTGTGGTGTGGTTTGATTGAGGCAGAAAAGTATTAAGGTCAGTCCACAATGAATAATTTTGCTCCCACATCGGTATGGGATCGGTGAGGTTCCGCATTGTCAGCGACCTGATAACTCATCCCTGGTTTAAGGACGAATTTCCGTCCATCTTGCAACTCGGTATGCAGTTCACCTTCCAGACAAAGTAAAATGTGTCCCTTTGAACACCAGTGGTCAGCAAAATAACCAGGGGTATATTCGACCATACGCACGCGGATATTGGAAAAATTTTGTGTGCGCCAGATTGCCATACCGCGCTCACCCTTGTGTTCCGTTGGTTCGATTTTGTCCCAGTCGGTAATTCCAAAAGGAATGTCATGCATTTCCATCACTAAACCTCCTCAATAGGTTTATCAATACTATAACTCATTTTTCCTGATTAGTTATTGAAGTAGTGAGAGTAATTTAGAGGAGAAACCATTTATTAGGGTTGCTGAGGAGTTATAGATGGACGAAAGCTCACTGCCGGTGAATGAAAATTTAAATCGATTTTCAAGGGAGATTCTTTTGAGTAGGGATTTAGAAGAGGAGATGAGAATTCTTGCGCATCCATCCAGAAAACTCAAATTCGAGTAAAATGAGCAACGCATTGAGAAGACACCGATGCTGCAAAGAATGAATTCCGGTAAAACATCTGCGCGTCCAATGAATTGGGTTACCCTTTTGGCAGTGTTATACTCTCTGGGTTTAATGAGCTGGTTTCTCGCGTACCTTTTGTGGGGCGACCGCTGGAGCTGGCTTTCATTGCTCAATATGTTTGCCTTGTATTTATTTATCCCCCTGCCATTTTTGAGTATCCTTCTCCTGCGCAATCCCCCGCCCTGGCTGAACTGGCTAATGATTTTAAATTGGCTCGTTTTCATTGGGTTATGGGGAAAGGCATTCCTTCCGAAAATTTCTGCTCCAGCAACCCAACCAACTCTCAAGCTCCTGACCTATAATGTTTTGGGATATAACCCAGGCAGTCTGGCGCAGATTGAAACGATCCGGCAAGCCAATGCAGATGTGGTTACCTTGCAAGAATTAAATACTGAACTGGCGCTGCTCATCACCAAGGAGTTGAGCGGTCAATACCCTTATCAAATACTTGACGCTGAAGTTGGGGTAAATGGGATGGGCACGTTAAGTAAATTTCCCTTACGTCGAATAGGAGCCGTTCCCGATTTGGGCTGGGTCGGGCAGCCTCAGTGGCTAGAGCTAGACTGGAGGGGCTGTAAGATTACTTTGTTCAATTTTCACATGGCTCCCACAAATTCATTTGCCTTCGACCATGTGCAAGAAACCAACCGGCTNCGGCAGGAGGAAGCGCGCTGGTTAGTGGCACAGATACAACCATACCAGCCCGCTATTTTGGCGGGCGATTCGAACAGNGCCCCATTTAGCGATTCGTATCGCATTCTGGCACGATCTGCACAGGATGCTTGGCTAGCGGCAGGTTGGGGATTGGGACATACTTTTCCAGGGCGAAGTGGACCAGGTAGTTCACGCCCGGAATTATTTGGTTTGGCAGTGCCAAAATGGTTATTACGGATTGATTATATTTTCGCAACACCACCTTTACGTGCCTCTTCCGCTCGCTTAGCCCCCTTTGATGGTGTATCCGATCACCGGGGCGTGATTGCCGAATTCATTTTACTGGAGAAAGATACGGTAACAGGGAGTAGATGATATTTTAGGAAACAGCGCTGGCATTATAAGAATTCCTGCTGGTTTATATTCAATGCTACCTACTACTACTCATAACATAATTGCGCACAAAATTTTTCATCTTCGCATATCACGGTTCGGTGGTATATTAAAATTTCACTATGATATCTCACGCAGGTACCCTAAATAAAAATCCTTGATGACTCGTTCGTGATGAAGTATGTCTGACCCATCTATAAAAGAACACTCTTCAAATTCAATAAAACAAGAATGGCTGAATTTAACCCAAACCGCGCAGTTATTAGGAGTTCATCCCGGAACGTTACGGGTTTGGGCAAACCAAGGGGTAATCCCGGTGCACCGTACCAAGGGCGGGCATCGGCGTTTTAATCGTGCTGAAATTGAACTATGGCAGCAGACCCAANCGGAAAGTCAAAAAATGAATATGGATAGTTTGATACAAAGTGCCATTCGCACCACCCGCCTGCATGTCTCTGAGGGAAGTTTAAGCAAAGAGGATTGGTATAACAAGCTCGATGACGAAGCTCGTGAGCAATATCGTTTAGCGGGACGACATCTTTATCAAGGATTATTAAACTATCTCAACGCTTCCGATGCCTCCAATTTCAAAGAAGCACATGCCTTAGGTTATGAATATGCACTCCGCGCCAGACGCTATCAGTTAAATATTGTCGAGGCAGCTCAGGCTTTTTATTTTTTTCGCAATATGTTGACAGAAGCAATGTTGACGGTGTACGAAAATGCAGCAGTTCATTCTCCCTCTGCCTGGAGCCAGATGTTTCGCAAAACAAGCGCCTTCACCGATCAAATCATGATTGCTCTCTTGGAAACCTTTCAAGCTTATGAGCGCAATGGCAAAGGCTGACCCTTATTATGGATATTTTTCTGCTTCCACCCACATTTGTCGGCCGTTGGTTGATATATGTACCCAGCCGTTTTTATCGCTGCGCAAAACATTTTGTCCTTCTAAAGATTGAATCATCTCTATATCCGGCAATCCGCTCCATTCCCCTTTCGCTGCATTGATTAAAATAAGGTTTGGTTGTAATCGTGCCAACAAAGTGCTGGGATTTAACCATTCAGCTCCGCGATTGGCGAGCAACCAGACGGTGACAGGCGGGAAGGTTGCGCTTTGTAATACTTCATCGCGTGTATTTGAATCAAACCCGATGGGTAAAAATGCGCGGAATTGATCCCATTCGAGCAACAACAGCGCACCAGATTTGTTCGTGGCAATGACTTTCAATCGGATACCAGTGCCTAAATCCAACTCTTGATTTGGCTGAGCCAGGATGATCGGCACTTGCTGATTCTTGAGTTCTTCTTGCAATGCTGCGGCACTGACACTCACCCCGTTTGGGATAGCCCACCAGGCACGAGCAACACGTTGGCGTTCCACCAGCTCCGGCAATGCCGAAAGTTGATTGTCATAAACACCGGCAATGATCAGCCAATCAATCTTACGCCAGGTGATTGGCATCCACTTATCCAGGGCACTGAGCAGATTGGATTTGGAAGGCCCGCCATCAATTAAGGCATAGCGCCCTTGTGGCGTTTGGATGAGAAGCGCTTCACCGGAGCGGGTGGATTGATTGACATCAAGGAGGATAAGGTGCAATAAACCATCCGGTTTTCGGCTCACTGTTTGCCAAGTCAAAGATGCGATGATGGACAAACTAACAATCGCAAAAATGGGGGAAATTTGTTTAATAAAACTGTTCAGAGATTGCCAGGCAAATGTGAGGATGAGTAATGTGAGGTAGAAAAGGGCGACAATGTAAAGGGGCAGGGGATTAAGCAGGATGGAATTATATGGGACATTGCCGAATAGCTCAACCATTCGGATCGTATAAGCAACAACGGGATACGCAACATAAGCCAGTAATTGACCGAGCGGTTGAAAAACCATCCCACCCAAGAGGGCGATCCCGCTTAATACCATCAGGAGAGGCTGAACCGGTAATATCAAAGGGTTGGCAATCAGAGATATAAGCGAAAGCCGTTGAAAGTGGTATAAGATGATAGGTAGGGTGGTCAACTGAGCTGCGAGTGTAAATAAAAGCCATTCGCTGCTCGCTGAGCCAATTTGCTGGGCACGCTGCATGGGTAATAATCGTTCCAGGAAAAGAATCCACTTCTCTGTTAGAGGGGTTGCATAGAGTACTAATCCCAGGGTTGCCGCGAAGGAGAGCTGAAAGGACACATCCCATAAGATAGATGGTTGAAAAGCCGCCATGAGAGCCGCAAGAAATGTTAGGCTATTGATACCGCTTTGGCGGCGTCCAATTTGAGCAGCGAGGAGCGTTAAACCACCCATCAGTGCTGCCCGCACCACACTGGCATTCGCGCCTACCAGGATAGTGTAAAGAGCAATCAGCGAGAAGGATACCAATGCGCCGCGCCAACGGCCCAATAAGCGGCTGAAAATAGCCATGAATAACCCAGCCAAAAGCGTAATATTGAAACCGGATATCGCTATGATATGGGCAGTGCCACTATTGATAAAGGCATCTTGCAGATATTTGGGAATCCCGCTCTCGATTCCCAAAAGGATGCCGCATAACAACGCAGCTTGTGGTTCAGGAAAAATCTGTTTGATGGTGTGTTCTGCATGAGTGCGAAGATTAAAAATTAACCTTAAAAACCAATTCCCTTGATGGCGTTGCAATAGGCTAGCTTTTGCTTTAGGAAAATAAGCAAAAATGTTTTGGCGCGCCAAATAGGCGCGATAAGAGAAATCATCCAGTTCAGGCGGTGTCACCAGTTCTCCGTCCAGTAAAATTTGGTCACCATAATGCCAGGTTTGATAACCAGTGAGGCGGGCAAGGACATAGCCATGAATTTTTGCAGAAGGGGCGGGGGTTCCCTGCAGAGAAGCCGGGTTTTTAAATTGGATAGTCTCCACTTGTACCACTACTGCGGTGTAATTATCACGTTCATCTGGCGGTTTGATTATCCATCCTTTTAAGAGGACTTCGCCGTGATTGGCATAATGAATCACGTTGAGGGGATCATTGTTCAATGCGGAGGAACTCACATACCGATATCCACCGACGGCGAATCCTAGCAACATAAAAAACCCGATTGATGAAGGATAGACTACTGATCGAATGTGAAGAAGAGAAAGGAGACGATTTATTAAGGTCGATAGGAATTGATTAATATGCGGAATCCGCCATTGAAGAATGATGAAAATGATAGAGACAGAGCCAAGCACCAACCAGGCTTGGCTGGACAAGGACAACGCAGCCGCGCAGAGGATGCCACACAAAAACGCCAGGGAAAGCCAAAAGAGGGGCATGGATCAATACTCTTAAATTATTATAACGTTCGATTCGTTATGGATAATGTTTTGATATGATCAAGAATTCACGGAAACACGCCGTGCGTTCGGTAGTTATTTTCAACCTAAACTGCGTAATTCCGGCTTATCTTCCGAGGTTGAAGGTGTACTAATTGGATGCAGGGTTTGTGTAGGAGTATAAATGGATGTCGGGGTTAGAGTGAATGAGGATAGCCCGCCACAATTTTGATGCAGGTTTGGAGTAGCGGTAGATGTCCTGGTCAAGGCAATAGTGGGCGTTTCGGTAGGGGTTTTCGAAGGGGGAATGGGAATGGTGAGAGTAATGACGACTTTCGTTGCGGTTGGCGTATAGCGCCAGGAAGGGTTTGAGCAACCATACACGATAACGAGAAAAAGTGAGGCTAAGATAAACTTACGCACAGACATCGCCTGAAGGAAAAGTTATCTATAACGATGAAATAAAAGGGTGTATTGCCGGATTATCATTTAAATGCAGACTCTCTAACTTTGATTATAAAAGAATTTCAAGGAAAATCAAAACTATTTTAAGAGAGTGTTGAAAAAGAAGTTCATAATGGAGCAAACCCTCAGACTTTCATATAAGGCATGTAGTTGAAGATAACGGCCAAAGGTAAACCAATCTGCTGCAGGAATTTGAGATGGAAAAAGAACATTTTATTGATACAAAACCTGACAGGTCTC
>JGI24721J26819_10004027_pt1 | contig 15449 bp, 13 predicted proteins | sample YelNatPaOPGAMG01_FD_26819 | JGI IMG/M metagenome (IMG submission 26819)
AGACCGCCACTTAACTTATTGAAATTCCTCCAAAAAATTTTCGGGGAGGCCCGAACGTTTCGTCTTTTCTGCGGCCTGAAGCAGGGCCCTCCCGTCCTCCCGGGTCAGATTCGGCACAAACCGGTTGTATTTCTCCAGGGTCACCACCGGGCTCTTGTGCCCCAACATCCGGGCCACCCAGTTGATGTTCTCCCCGGCGGAAATCGCCAGCGTGGCAAAGGTGTGCCGCATCTGGTAAGGCGGCCGGTAACGGATTCCCAGACGCTTCAGCACCGGCTCCCAGACTTTCATGCGAAAGAGTTCGTAGTTCACCGGTTGCTGTTTACCGTCCACAAAGACCAGGTCGCCCAGGAGCCAGCTCAGGCTTTTCTGGGTCGTCAGGGCCTCCTTGGCCGGGGGCAGCATGTCGATGTCCCGCAGACTCCCCGAGCTTTTGGGGATTCCGGTCTGCCCTAAAACCCGTCCTTCCCGGATAAGAATTTTTCTCCGCCGGAAATCAACCCGAGACCATTTCAGGGCGCAGGCCTCATTGGGCCGCCAACCGGTCCAGAAAGCGCAGATCACATAGTTAGCGTAGAGCGGCGCCAGCCTCTGGAATCCCTCGATGACCTCTTCCCGTTCCTCGAAGTCGAAAGGGTCCACGTCAGTGAGGCCTTGGCCAGGAGGCCAAGGGCCCCCCGAAAATCCGTCTTGTATTTTTTCTGGATGAAGTTGAAGACATCACCTCCAGCCTGACAGCCGAAGCAATTCCAGAGGCCGCTCTGTAAATTCAGCGACAGCGAGGGTGCGATGTCGTTATGAAATGGACACTTCGCCTTGGCTTGGTCGCCGCGCCCGTATTTCAGGGGGCCTAACTCCTTGGCGAACAAGGCCCGGAAATCCAAGCGGGAGAGGACTTCGGCTTTGAGGTCAATACTCATTGGGGAAAAGCTCTTCCGGCGCCAGCCGTAAAACTTCGCAAAGGCGCCACACCTTCTCCGGCGATGGGGTGACCCTGCCCCTCACGATGCGGCTCAGGCGGCTCTCCCTGATCCATACCACCTTGGAGAAGTCCGCTTGGGTGGGGAAAACGGCATATATCCTGGAGCCCAAAAAAAATTCATCATCATAATATCTCTTATATTATCAAGTGCAATGCATTCGTTTATATATAATGGTTAAAAAATTATTCCCCCTAAAAACCTTTGAGCTTCGCATNAACCATCTTTTTAATGACCCGGACATCGACCACCAGCCATCCCCCCACGGAATCCCCTTGGAAAAATGTTAACAATTCTTCCGGGCTGACAAGGTGGAACGGCGGGGCCTTGACGTACTCCTGGTCCTCTTTTTCATCCAGCTTCTTTCCGAATGCCGTCAACTCGGGGTAAATAAAAAAACAGTCAAAATTGTACCTTCCATCGATCCATCTGTTGGTCAGCTGGTATTTTCTGGCATACTCCATCACTTCAAGAAAAAAGGCATGCGAATCCAGCCCGAGCCTTACGATCTGCCAAACCAAGCCGATCTCGATGAGGTTGAGATAGCTGAATCTCACGGGAAATCCCTGGCCTGAAGAGATGATGGCCGGACGGATCACCCCCTTCTTTACCCAAACCTGCACAGTCCTCGGGTTGAGGTTTGGGAAGATCTCGGCCACATCCTTGAGAGTGAAGTATTGTGTCTCTATAATCGAATGCATAGCTTACGATTAAAATGCATCAACAAAAAAATTTTACCGATTATGCCCTTTGCTCTGCAAAGAGAATAATGATTTTTCCGTGGGGGGATGGCCAGGGAGCGGCGGCTCCCTGCCCTCCCCCCTCACCCGCTCATCTTCGATTATAGATTTTGTAGAGCAAAAGACATAATCGATAAATTTTATTTTCGCTAGAAAAGTCGTTTTCTGATCTACAATTTTTTGGACACCAATTTGGGTAAGATGAAATATCCCAGTAGGTGTCTCAATGGATCAACATCGAGGTTCGCAGGGCCACCGGAGATGGCCCTGGGGTGGCAGAGAGAAAGGCGAAGCGTTTTTCCGCCCGGCGATAACTCGAGAGCATATTGCGGCTCTGGCGCGGTGAAAATCTTGAGGTGCTCTTTCGGGAACTGGGATTCACCGCCGCCCGGCTTTCCACATGGGCAGGGCAATTTCTCACTGCTCCCTCGAGTTATGGGAATCCATTCCACCACACGCCGTACCCGCGTCGAGGCTCTGGAACCTATCAGTGTGGAGGAAGTGCGCCAGGCCCTCCTGGACTTTAAGCGGACCTACAATGAAAACTGGATCGTCCAACGTCACGGCTATTAAACCCCGGCCCAGGTGCGCCGGCAACTACTTCAGGCATTGCCCCTGGCCGCCTGATTTAAGCTTTCTCGGTGTGCAAAAAACTGGGGACCGCTACATGTCCTCCTTACTTGAGCTTGAGCTTATCCGAAATCTCCTCCAACATCTGATTAATTTGTATAACCGGTTCATCGGAGGGGCTTTGGACACCGCCGAGCTCAATCCGTAGGCGAAACTTTAATTCCAGCCCCACCGCTGCCTTCTTGATATCGGCAACTTGTTCGGCCAGATCCTGAATCTGGTTCGGCTGGAATTCGGCCTCGGCAACAAGAACACCGGAAGGGGGCGGCGGCGGTGGAGAGGGTGGCGGAGGCTCCTTGGCCAAGATTATCCTGACATTTTGCGCCCCAGAGAAATCACAGGGCCAGGGACCTGAATCCAAAGACCGCTCTCCCAGGAGGAGATAAAGTTCCCGGGTCAAGGCCCTCTGGCCGATGAGCTGGGAATGTAGGAAAGTGGCGAACACTGCCGGCTCGATTTCTCGGAACCCCAGGGCACCTGTCTCGGCTTGAATGTCTCGGGCCTTGACCAGCTCCCCCTCCAAAATTCCCGTCCATTCCTGTTTTTTGCCTTCATACTCCTCGGTAGCGGCCACCGTGGTAAGCTCCCGGGCTGCCTCGGAGATAGCTCCTTTTCACGGTTCCGGGCAGGCCTCGGCAAATATCGCCCATTTTAGCCGACCCGGGCTGCCTCGGAGATAGCTCCTTTTCCCGGTTCCCCTAAAAATACATTGGCGGCCACCAGGGGGCATTCATCCCACTTTTCTGCATCCCTAAGGGCCAGGGCAAACGTGCGCAGAATTCCCCGGGTGCGCTGGAAGCCTTTCAAGTTGGTCCACTTGGTGTAAAAGACATCAGTCAGATCGGGGTGGAACGGAAAATTCCTGGCAAACCTGTCTTCTGAGGCCTTTTTGTCTTTTCGGGTTTGCTCGTCCAACTCGCTGATGTTTTTGACCGCGGCCACCACGTGAGGACGAAAGGCCTNCCGATCTTCTAGGAATTTTGGCGTAACGAAGCGGCGGCGCAAAACTTCGGCCACGTCTTCTTTCCCCACCGGCTGCACCCCCTCCTCCTTTTCCCTCCGGAATATAGCGCAGAGTTCTTGGGTCAATTCCTTGCCTAAAGCATCGCTCTTCCGCGGGTCAGTAGCCAAAAGAGAAGCGACTACCGCACATCTATCTACCTTGGTAGCAGCCTGGGTCAGGAACTGGAAAAAATTAATCATCCTCCCCCGCCACACCTGATCAAGGCCTGTCATTTCCCTTACATGAGATAGAACCTCATCAATCAACACCAGGGACGGGAGCCCTTGTTTTCCAGGAATAGACAAGAGTTCTGATATCAGATTCTCAAAAGGCGCGCTTTCCCTTTCCTGGTCTCAGCCCTTAATTTGGCGATCAGATCGCCTTTGCTGATACGCCAGGCCGCAGCTAAATCTATCAGGATATCATTAAGCGTACGACTTTCAGGTGCTTATGTCTCGGAATGGTAATATGGTGCTCTGTTTCCCCTATCTTTGAGACTCGCAGATGACTGCCGGTCTGCCTGGTTATCTGATACCCAAATTTTTCCAAATAACCGGGCCAACTCCTCGCCGCTCAGGTCTCTGGGAATCTTCATACCGCGAGAAGCTCGTCTCTCACCCAGTGAAGACGAATCATCCTGGGTCGGTCGGCCTCCTCAAAGTGACACGCCACCGCGTCCCTGGTTGCCTCCCGGATTTCCTCCACGGTCTCCCCTTGGGTAAAGATGGCATGTCCCAGGGCCTTGGCTTCGTAGCCGCCCTCGGGGGACTCCTCCACCACAAAGATAATTTCTGTGGTCATAATGGGGTTCTCCTCATATACGTTTCCCTGGTTTGTGAGGCCGAGGCCCAGCGCAAGAAGGCGCGCACCCTCGCCAAGCAGCAGCAGGCGGCCGAGCGCATCGCCGCGGCTACGGGCCAACTCGCTTCGGGCATCAATGAAGCCGCGTCCGCCGCCGAAGAACTGAAACGCGCCGCCGACCAGATCGCGGCGGGTGCCGAAGAGGCTTCCGGTGCGGCCCAGGAATCGCTTACGGCTTTTAAGCAGGTCACCATGGCCGTTGAGCGTCAGTTGCAAAACGCCGTTACGGCGCAGGCCAAAACCGAAGCCAGCCAGTCCTTGGTCCAAAAAACCGGCAACGATATCATCAAGCTGGTCGAAAATGTCGGCGTGGCCGCGCAGCGGCAGGCAGGCTCGGTGGAGTTGGTGGCGGAGCTGGAAAAGCAGGCGGCCAACATCGGTGAAATTGTCAAAGCGGTGGTGCGCATCGCTGACCAAACCAATCTCCTGGCCCTCAATGCTGCGATCGAGGCGGCACGCGCCGGCAAGCATGGCAAGGGCTTTGCGGTCGTGGCCGATGAAGTGAGGACGCTCGCCGAAACCTCGGAGAAGAGCGCCCACCAGATCCAGGATCTCGTGAAGCAAATCCAGCAGGAAGTAAAGGTTATCGCCGACAGCATCAGGGTATCGGCCCAGACAGTCGAGGCCGAGGTCGAGAAGGGTAAGGCCATCACGGCGCAGCTTGCCCAGATTGGTGCAGATATGGCGGAGGTGGTTAAAGGTGTGCAGGACATCGCCGCCGGCGCACAGCAATCCAACGCGGCCGCGCAACAGGCCTTGAAGGGCTCCGAGGACATCGCGGCTGCCGCGGAAGAGCAATCCGCTGCCGCAGAGGAAGCTACCAAGACCGTGGCTGAGCAAACTTCGGCGCTAGCCGAATGCGAGCAGGCGGCGCAGAATCTTTCCGAACTGGCGGAGGATCTGAGAAATTCCACCGATATCGCCAAGAGCGCAGAGGATGTGGCTTCCAGCGCCGAAGAACTTTCTTCCGCCGTGCAGGAGATCAACCGTGGCGCGGGTCAGATCATGACCGCCATCGAACAGATTCGGAAAGGAGCGCAAACTGCTGCCGCCGCCACTGAAGAGTCTGCTGCTGCCATCAATCAGATCGAAAAGGGCCTGGGAGTCGCGCAGCAGCGCGCCACGGCCGGCGAGGAAAAGATCAGGGCTGTGCGGGAACTGCTGGCAGCCAACAAAAAGTTGATAGACGAATTGATCAGCGGCATCAATGAATCGGTCAAAGCCACCCAAGCCAACATCAAACAGGTAATGGAGCTGGAGCAGGTATCGCGCCGCATCGACAAAATTGTCGAGGCTATCACTACGGTATCGATCCAGACTAATATGCTGGCGGTCAGTGGTTCCATCGAGGCAGCGCGCGCCGGCGAATTCGGCAAAGGTTTCGTCGTGGTGTCCAGCGACATCCGTAATCTCGCTCGTGATTCGGCTGAGAACGCCGACCGCATCAAAGACCTGGTAAAAGCGGTGCAAGACCAGATCGGCGCGGTGTCCGGTGATCTCGATGAGATCGCCAAGTCAGCCGCCGTCGAAGCCGAGCAGGCCAAGGTATCGACCGCAAATCTCAACCAGATAGAGGCGGATATTGAGGAGGTGGATCGCGGCGCTGCGGAAATCCTTGCTGCGGCCAACGAAATCGCCGCCGCCATCGCCCAGGTGAAAAAGGCCGCCGAGCAGATTGCCGCCGCGGCGCAGGAAGCCGAGAAGGCTGCCGCCGAAGGTGCCAGCGCGGCCGAGCAGCAAGCCAAGGGCGCCGAGGAACTGGCCGCAGCCATTGAGGAGATCGCCTCGCTCGCCGACGAATTGCAAAGCATGTGAACCGAAAGGAGACGACCATGACAGAAGAAGCGCTCGCAAGAGCGGAGGTCGCCCAAGAAGCCACGGACGATAGCCTTTCCGACACGCGGCAGTTCGTCACTTTTCGCGTCGGAGGCGAGGTCTTCGCGGTCGACATGGCGCCGGTCCAGGAAATAATCCGCGTGCCGGACATCGTGCGCGTGCCCCTCGCCCCTCACTCTCTCCAGGGTATGGCCAATCTGCGCGGCCGGGTGCTGCCAATCATTTCGCTGCGTTGCATCTTCGGCTTTGAGGAGCAGGCTCACGACGATGCCACCCGCGCTGTGGTGATCGACCTCGGCCAGCCTTTGGGCTTCGTCGTCGATCGCGTGGCCAGCGTAATCAATGTTGAGCCAGGGCAAATCGAAGGCGTGGAAGGCATTCGCGGATCCCTGGACAGCGAACTTTTGACCGGCGTTCTCAAGGATGTCGGCGGCTTTGCGGTGGTGATGGTGCTTGACTTTGCCAAGCTCATTGCCAAGGAATTCGCCGAGATCGCCGCGCTAATGAAGAACAACGACATCGGCGCAGCGGTGGCGCAGAGAGAAGACAGCGACGCAGAGGGTAACAGCGATGAGCTGCAACTGGTGAGCTTCACCATCGACGGCCAGGAATACGCCATCGACATCGCCCGCGTCCAAGAAATCGTGCAAGTGCCGGAAACCATAGTACATGTGCCCAATTCCCCGGCCCATATGCTGGGACTGATGACCCTGCGTGAACGCCTTTTGCCGCTGGTCAGCTTACGCAGCCTTTTTGGCCTGCCAGTCCGGGAAACGGATGAAAGGAGCCGCATCGTCGTCGTGGCGCTGGATGCCGCGGCGATCGGAGTGGTTACTGACAGCGTTTCCGAAGTGCTACGCGTGCCCAAGGATATTGTCGATGTCTTGCCGCCGCTTTTGGCGCGCGGGGATGATATGGGGGACATCAGCCAGATTTGCCGGCTCGAAGGCGGCAAGCGGCTGGTGTCGATCATTTCGGCGGATCACATGTTCCGTCATTCTGCAGTTAAGGATGCTTTGCGAACAGGGGCAGCAATGAGGGAAGACAAGCAAAACGAGAGGATGAACGTCGACGGCGCTGATGATGAAGAACAAGTGGTGGTTTTTCGGCTCGCCGAGGGCGAGTTCGGCGTGCCACTTGACAGCGTGCAGGAGATCGTGCGGGTCCCCGAAAAGCTCAACCATGTACCCAAGACCCCCCCCTTCGTCGAGGGCGTTATCAACCTGCGCGGCACAGTCCTGCCGGTCATGGACCAGAGGAAGCGTCTCGGACTGCCAGCCATCGAGCGCAACGACCGCCAGCGTATCATGGTGTTCCTGCTCGATGGGGTGCGCACCGGCTTCATTGTCGATACGGTAACCGAAGTACTGAAGATTCCCAAGGCCGCCATTGAGCCTTCGCCGAGGCTCTCGGGCGAACAGGCCAAGCTCCTCGGACGGGTGGCTAATATGGAGAAGCAAAAACGCATGATCCAACTCATCAATCCGACGCATCTCGTGGACGAAACAGATCGTTCCCAGCTCGCGGCAATCAACNATTAAGGAGAGGCACAGGAATTGGCAATCAGACTCCTTATCGTCGACGATTCGGCGCTGATGCGCCGGCAGCTTGGACAAATCTTTGAAGCGGAAGGCGGCTTCGAGATGCGCGCCGTAAGGAACGGCCAGGAAGCGGTGGACGAAAACCTCGCCTTCCAGCCCGATGTTATCACCCTTGATATCAACATGCCGGTGATGGATGGAATCACGGCCCTTGCGCATATCATGGCCTCGCGGCCGACGCCGGTGGTAATGGTGTCGTCCCTCACCGCAAAGGGAGCGCTGGCCACCTTCGAAGCGCTGACGCTCGGGGCGGTCGATTACGTCGCCAAGCCAGATGGCACAATCTCACTGTCCATAGACAAGATAAAGAACGAGCTCATCGCCAAAGTGCGCGCCGCGGCGAGGGCAAGACCCAAGGTCAAAGGTGGTGAGAAGGGCCTAGTCGAACGCTTGCGCGAGGAACGCGCCGCCAAGCCGGAAAGGTCTGCCTTAGTGCACCGCAATGTTGCATCGGCGGAAGCCGAAGGGCTGGTACTAATCGGCTCATCCACCGGCGGCCCGTCCACTCTGGAAGGAATTTTGCCTAAGCTGCCAGCAGACTTTCCTTTTCCGATTATCGTTGCCCAGCACATGCCGGGCTCTTTTACCGGCCCTTTCGCCCACCGCATGAACAGCATCTGCTCCTTGGAAGTGGTGGAAGCGAACAAGCCTATGCCAATCGTGTCAGGCACGATTTATATCGGCAAGGGCGGCGCGGACATGGTCGTCGCTAACCGCGCCGGCAAGCTAATGGTGCTGCCCAAGCCTGAATCACCGAACCACCTGTGGCATCCCTCGGTGGAGGTGCTTGGCCGTTCGGTGCTGGAGCACTGCGAGGCGAGCCAGGTGATCGCAGTGATGCTTACCGGTATGGGCTATGACGGTGCCGAGGCCTTCGCCGAAATCAAAAAACGAGGCGGCCGCACCCTTGCCGAATCGGAAGATTCGGCAGTGGTGTTCGGCATGCCTAAGGAACTCATCGATCGCAACGGGGCGAGTCTCGTGCTGCCCGCCCACAAGATTATTAACCAGCTCATCCGCTGGGCCAGAAACTGAGGAGAAACAAACCATGGCCATCATCAAGCGCAAGGAGGCCCAGACTTTCCAGAAGGATAGGAGGTCCCGTCCGCGCGATTTGGCTGGACTCATCGCGGCATTATCCGACTCCAACCCGGTGGCGCGTCGTTGGGCGGCACGCGATCTGGCCGAATTCGCCGACGCCGCGGCGGCTTTAGCCGAGAGGCTGGAAGAGGAAACCGAGGCCACTGTGCGCGAGGCCATACTATCCAGTCTGGCAAAGATCGGCAATCCCCTTGCCGTGGGTGGCTTGGTGCGGTGCCTGCGAAGTGAAGACGCCGCGCTGCGAAACGGGGCGATCGAGGCGTTAAAGAATCTCCCAGAGGCGGTTGCACCCATAATGGACAGTCTCTTAACCGATACCGATCCCGACGTGCGCATCTTCGCTGTCAATATCCTCGAATCTCTGCGCCATCCGGATATAGAAAAATGGCTCATCAAGGTGATCCGCGAGGATGGGCACCTCAATGTCTGCGCTACTGCCGCGGATCTGCTCAGCGAAGTCGGCACCGAAGCCGCCAACGACCCGCTGGAAGCCCTGAAGCAGCGGTTTCCCGATGAACCCTATATCGCCTTTGTCGCCGATCTCGCTTTGCAGCGTATCCGCAGGGGGTGAATGTGGCCGAGATCGTCATTACTGACGACTGNTTCCAGAAGTTCNGGGAGTTCTTCTACCGCAAGACGGGTATCTATTTCGAGGATTCCAAACGGTATTTCGTCGACAAGCGCCTGGTCGCGCGTATCGAAGCCACTGGGCAGACAAGCTTTCGCAGTTACTTCAACTACATGCGGTTTCAGAAGAGCGGCGGGGAATTGCAGGCCCTTATCAACTCCATGACGGTTAATGAGACCTATTTTATGCGGGAAGAGTATCAACTCCAGTGCATGGTCAGGGGGATGCTGCCGGAGATCGTCAAGATCAAGAAGCCCGGGTCTACCATCCGCGTCTGGTCGATTCCTTGTTCTTCCGGCGAAGAACCCTATTCGATCGCGTTGTATCTCAACGAATACTGGCCGGGCATCAATGAATGGGACGTGGAGCTGATCGCTTCCGACATCGACACTGAAATCCTCAAAAGAGCGCGCACCGGCAAGTATTCGCCTCGTTCGGTGCAGCACCTGCCAGAGAAACTTCTACAACAGCATTTCAAGCACCTGCCCGACGGCGACTACCAGATTTCCGACGACTTCCGTCAGACGGTGGAATTCACCTGCGTAAATCTCCACGATCCTGCCGATACTCGATCCTACCGCGGCTTCGACATCATCTTCTGTCGCAATTTATTGATTTATTTCGACGACCTATCCCGCCAACGGGCCGCCGAAATATTTTATGACGCGCTGAATGCCGGCGGCTTCATTTGCCTCGGGCATTCCGAGTCGATGAGCCGCATCACTTCACTCTTCAAGGTGCGTAAGTTTTCTGAAGCCATCGTCTATCAGAAGCCAGGGGGAGTCCAATGAACCCAAAACGCATTCTCATCATTGATGATGCTGCCACTGTGCGTATGTATCACCGTTCCTATTTGGAAGGCGCCGGCTACGCGGTGGACGAGGCGTTCAATGGTGTCGAAGCCTTGGAAAAGGTCTTCACCAAAGGGCCCTTTGACCTTTACCTCGTCGATATCAACATGCCCAAGCTCGATGGCTACGGCTTTTTGCGCGAGCTGCGTCAGCAGGACATCCGTCAAGCACCGGCGCTGATGATTTCCACCGAAGCGCAAAGTCATGATAAGACCCGCGCCTTCGAGGCGGGCGCGAATTTTTATCTCGTCAAACCCATCAAGCCGGATGATCTCCTCGCATATTGCCGGCTGCTTTTGGGCCTCGGAGACGCCGCATGAATCCACCGTTGCTGGAGCAATTCATTCTTGAAGCCCGCGACTTCCTCCAGAGCATCGGCGAGAAGTTGATCGCCCTGGAAGAAGCGCCTGACAGTGTCGAACTGATGACCGAGCTGTTCCGCCTGGTGCACACCCTTAAGGGGAACAGCGGTCTGTTCGAATTTCCCCAGATGACCCGCGTGCTGCACGCCGGCGAAGACCTGATGGAAACCGTTCGCGACAGGCGCGTGCTTTATTCCCGGGAACTGGCTGACCGGCTTCTCGACGCCATGGACTTCGTGGGGCTTTTACTCGATGGAATCGAAAAAACCGGCAGGATCGACCCCGGTCATGCCGCACCCGCCGAAGAAGTCGCTAGCGCCTTGCGGGCCCTGATGCCGGGTGCGGAAGATGCCAAAAACGCCGAGCATAGCCAGGCAAACGCCATCACTCCCCCGGAAGGAATCCCCCTCCCCGCCCTTGCCGATGTTCCTGAGGCGGCGCGCCTTGCCGCCTTTCGGGCAGCCGTTTCGGGAAAGCCGCTGTTTCTCATGGTCTACCGCCCTGAGGAGGAATGTTTTTTCAAAGGGGAAGACCCCTTTCACCAAGCCCGGCATGTGCCCGGTTTGGTGCAGGGCATGGTCCTTGCCCGAACCCCCTGGCCTCAACTCGGCGAGCTTGATTGTTACCGCTGTCTGCTCGACTTTCTTTTGCTCGCCGCCGCGCCGCGCGGCGAAATCGACGAATATTTCCGCTACATCCCGGAACAAGTGCGCATTGAACCCATCAATGCTTTGGCGCTGATCATTCCGCAAGGTCACCTTAACGGCGGGCCGGTTTATGACGACTTCGTCGCCGAGGCACTGGAACTCCTCGACCAAAACAACCTCGCCGGGTTGGAATCGGCCACCCGGGCACTGCTAAACCTCTTTGCGCCAGAGCTGTGGCTGTCTTCCGCGCTGCGTTGGCTCTTGGCTCTGATCGAGTCAGCCCCAGCCGCACGGGAAGCGATGCGCCGAGTGATCGAATCTCTCAAAACGCTAACCCCTCCTGATCTATCGGATCTGGCACGGAGGGAAACATCGCCCGCCGTCGTGCCGACTGAGGACGCCCACCCTTCGAAAGCAGCACTTTCAGATCAGGATCGCGCCAGGCTTGCGGCCATTCTCGCCGCCCAGGGCCAAATACTGGCGCTGCCGGACGGCGTCGACTGGCTGCCCGGGCGGCTGCAAGCCTGTGCCGCCACGCTCTCGGCCTGCCTCGTCGATCTGGGGGAGGGCACGGAAGAGGTCGAAGAAGCGCTTGCCGCCGCGCTGGAAGCCCGCACCGCACAACCATTGCGTGAATGGCTGGCAACCTTTCTGGAAGACTTCACGCCTGCCGCGACAGAAACTGAGACCAGGCATCTCGCCCCCCGCGCCGAAGCCGACCTGGCACTCTCCCCGCTTACAAGGTCCACTTTGAAGTCGAAGACCTTCACGCACCCTACCATCCCGCCCGCGCTAAGTTTTGAAGGCTGCGACGCCTTGGCTCCAACGGCCGACGAAGCCGAACCCAAATTCGGCCGCCGGTCCGAATACACCCAGATCGGCAAGGTGCTGAAAGTCGACCAGGCCAAGGTCGATCGCCTGATGAACCTGATCGGTGAAATGGTGGTGGCGAAAAATGCCTTACCTTATTTGGCCAACCGCGCCGAAAACCAATATGGCGTGCTCGCGCTCGCCCGCGAAATCAAGGGGCAATATGAGGTCATCCACCGTATTGCCGAGGATTTGCAGGACGCCATCATGCAGGTGCGCATGATGCCGGTCTCCTTTATCTTCCAGCGTTTTCCGCGATTGGTGCGCGATATTTCCCGGAAACTCGGCAAGGAAGTGGAGCTCGTGATCGAAGGCGAGGACACAGAAGCCGACAAGAACATCATCGAGGGGCTTTCCGATCCGCTGATCCACATCATCAGAAACAGCATTGACCATGGCATCGAACTGCCGAATGTTCGCCTTGCTGCCGGCAAGCCGGCTGCCGGCAGGCTTGTCGTCCGCGCCGCCCAGGAATCCGACAGGGTCATCATCGAAGTAAACGATGACGGGCAAGGCATAGACCCCGATATCATCAAACGCAAAGCTTACGAAAAGGGGGTAATCGACGAAGCACAACTGGACCGCCTTAGCGACCAGGAAGCCCTCAACCTGAGCTTCACTGCTGGTTTCTCGACCAACGACCGGGTGAGCGATCTCTCCGGCCGCGGCGTCGGCATGGACGTAGTGCGTAACGCCGTCGATCAAGTGGGGGGCACGGTGGATTTGCAAAGCACGGTCGGCAAGGGCACCACGCTCAGGCTTTCGCTCCCTCTGTCCATGGCCGTTACCAAAGTTATGATCATCGAGTCCGACCAGCAGATTTTCGGCGTGCCCATGGACCTGGTGGTCGAGAGCGTGCGGGTGCCCTTAGCCGATATCCGCACCATCAAACACCGGAAGACCACGGTGCTCAGGGGCCGTATTGTACCGCTGGTGGCCTTGAACGATCTACTCGCCATCGCTGCAGAGCCCAAGGCCAATGAAGAGGGCAAGCTCGCCGCCCTGGTCGTGCGCGTTGGCGGTCAACAGGTGGGGCTGGTGATTGACAACTTCCGCGAGGTTGTCGATGTCATCCTCAAGCCTCTACCGGGCGAACTGGCAAAACTTTCCTGCTACGCCGGCACGGCGTTGCTGGGCGACGGCTCGGTCTTGATGGTGCTGAACCTGAAGGAGCTTTTCTAATGCCCATTAAATATACAAAAAACACCGCGCGTTTTATTGATACCGTAGGCGTTGAAGACGCGGAAGGCCTGCTTGAGTGGTTGCAGAGGCAACAGAAACCCAAAGTCAATTTTTCAGCCTGCTCTCACCTGCACGCTGCCAATCTGCAGGTGCTGATGGCTGCCAAACCGGTCGTCGCCGCTTGGCCGGAAGATGCGGAATTCGCCGCTTGGCTCCAAGGCGCATTGGGAAGGAATTAAGGGGGAAACCCATGGCGAAAACCATTTTCATTATCGATGATTCGGCCGTGATGCTGATGAGCCTCAAACAAACCTTGGAGATGGCCGCATTTCAGGTGGAAACCGCCAAGGACGGCCTGGAAGCTTTCCAACGCCTCAAAAGCGGCCTCAAGCCCGACCTCATCATTACCGACATCAACATGCCGAACATGAACGGCTTAGAGTTCATCAAAAACGCCCGCATCGTTCTGCGTTTCACGCCGATCCTGGCGCTCACCACCGAGAGCCAGGCCGCCAAACGCGATGAAGCCAAAAGGTTAGGTGCCACCGGTTGGCTGGTCAAACCCGTGGCCGGGCCGGATCTTTTAAGGGTGATCAAACAGGTCATGCCGGGGATATGAGATGAAAAACCTTCCCGACAATTGTCCGGTTAAATTCATTCCTGACAAGCCGTGGCTGAATTTCAGTCTGTCGCTCGTTCTCTGCGGCGCGGTGGGTGTGTTGGTCTGGGTGCTGAATCCCTGGTTCGTGGAGGTCACCCAGCCAGAGAACCGCCTGGCCGCCGCTGTCAGCATTGGGGTGACAATGTTCCTCGTCATCGCGGTCCACCAATATCTGTACCGCCTCGTTCCGGGCATCCGTCATCAGACGGAGACCGGGACCGGGGTCCTCCAGAGGGCGCGTCAGCGAAAAGTGATGGAACAGCTCGTCACCGATCTGGAGTGCTTTCCGCAATTCGCCGATATTCTGCGCGGCCAACTTTCGGCCGCCAACGGCAGCACTGAAGCGGGTGCGATCAACATCATGAACGCACTCTCCCATATCCGCCCCAAGAGCCAGGCGCTCTTGGCAACCCTGAAAAACCAGAAAGAGAAGGCTGGCGATCTCGCCGCCCAAGCGCACCGACTTGCACAAAACGCCCAGACTCTGCGCAATCTCTCCCAGACCCAGACCCAACTTACGCAGACCGTTCGCGAAATTGCCAAACAGACCAAGATCCTGGCGCTGAACGCCGCCATCGAGGCAGCCCGGGCGGGTGAAGCTGGAAGCGCTTTCGCTGTGGTAGCTGATGAGGTCCACAAACTCTCGCAGCAAACCGACGCCACCATGGCGCAGATCGATCAGGCCATCGCCGCGATGTCGCTGTCTGTCAGCGGCAATTCCTCTATGGCCGTGTCTTTGGACGAAATGAACCGGTATCTCACACAAATCGCTACAGAATCGCATGCAGAGATGGACCACATCCACCAGGACATCATTGATGCGCTTGGGCATATGCAGTTCCAGGACATCTCGCGTCAGCAGATCGAGCAGGTGATAGCGGCCCTCGAAGATCTCATTGTGCATTTCGCCGCCGTCAAGGTTGCCCTCGAGGGGCCGCAGGAGGCGTCATGGCTACCCTTGCAGGAGCGCATCGACGCTCTGCGCCGGGACTACGTCATGCACCGCCAGCGTGTTACCCACGCCGCAGTAACCGGTCAGACGACAACGGCCGAGTCCAGGCCGGCCATCGAGTTGTTTTGAGTCCTGTTTTTCTCCAACCGCAAGGGCGACTTCGGTAAGACCATGGTGGGCCAATCTTGCCGCCGGGACCGCGATGGGGGCGGACGCTGTTCATCAACCGCNAGTCCAGAGCCATTGCGCGGTGGGTCTGAAAATCAAACCTGCCCCGGGACGAAGATTGTTAACAAAAATTGCCCCTCTTATGGTGAGCCGTTTCATGGTTATGCCGGCAACAGCTATCCTTGGCCAGGAATAGGTCCCGGCTCAGCGCGCACCAAGTGGAGGCTGGGGAGTCTGACGGTTGGCTCTGTAAGGGGTTTTCACGGAAGTCGGAGCGTCTTGCCCGGCGGGTGCTTTCGAAAATTGAGAAACCGATTATGCCCTTTGCTCTGCAAAGAGAATAATGATTTTTCCGTGGGGGGAGGGCCAGGGAGCG
>JGI24721J26819_10004031_pt1 | contig 15441 bp, 17 predicted proteins | sample YelNatPaOPGAMG01_FD_26819 | JGI IMG/M metagenome (IMG submission 26819)
CGATGTCCTCAACCTTTTGAGATATGGAATAAAGAACACAATTGCAGTACAGGGCACAAACATACCTAAAACTGTCCAGAAGCTATCAAAGGAAAGGACTGTGACTGTTTTTCTTGACGGAGACCGTGGAGGAGACCTGATTTTAAAGGAGATGCTTCAGGTTGCCGAAATAGATTTTGTATCAAGGGCGCCACCGGGAACCGAAGTCGAGGAACTGACTTACAAGCAGATAGTCAAAGCTTTGAGATACAAGACACCGGTTGAACAGTACCTTTCAATGAGGGGAATGAGCGAAGAGCTCAAGGAACTTGTTCAGAAAAATGCCACGGAATCCGGCAAGAATGGAAAGAAACAGCCAGAGATGCCAGTTGAAGAGCCAAAACAGGACAGAAAGGATAGACAGGAAGAAAAGCGCGAACAGAGACGTGATGAAAGGAGAGAGGAGAGAGAGCCTGAACCCGAGCCAAAAGAGGTAGAGATCGAGGATGTTCCTGGATTTGTCGACCTTCAGAATCCAAAAGCCATTGAGAAAAAAGGAAATCTGTTGAATGAAAGCAAACTAACGGAAATATACGGCGAGGATGGAAAGGCAATTGCCACGGTTCCGCTGGCTGAAACAGTGGAGAAAATACCTGAAATAAAAGATGCAAAGGCAATAATAACGGGAGGAGTAATTTCACAGAGGCTGATCGATATAGCTTACCAGGCTGGCATTAAAAATATTTATGGGGCAAGAATGGGACACGTGACTAAGAAACCTGCGGAGGTCAGAGTGGTTTCATGGGAACACCATATGCAGGCATAGACCTGAAAAATCTGCCTGATACATCGTACATAAAGATACCTAAAAATCCCCTTGAGATGGTCATAGGCCAGGACGAAGCCGTTAAAATGGCCAAGATAGCTGCAAAGCAACGGAGGCACCTCCTCCTTGTAGGTCCGCCAGGTGTTGGTAAATCAATGATAGCTCAATCCATTTCATTCTACATACCACCACCTCAGCAAGAGATAAGGGTGGTTCACAACCCCCAGTATCCTGAAAGACCNTTTATTGAGGTTAAAAGCAGGACACAGATTGTGCAGGAAAAAGANGAGATGAACCTGGTCGAAGGTGAACTCCTGGACCCCAAGGATGTTCCTGTATCGGTAGCGGAAAGGCTTGGTTTCAGATGCCAGAAGTGCGGTTTCTATTCTTCTGCCTCCGAAAACACCTGCCCCAACTGCAATAATCCCAAGGTGCAGAATGTTACCCAGGGCCCATTCGGAGACGTTTTCAATGTTATTGGTGCAGCTTTCGGTGTCCAGAACAATACCGAAAAAGTCACTTCAACCAGAAAAATTGGGGAAAGGGAAGAAGTTATTGTTTATGAAAGGCACAATGACAAGATCAGAGTTCTGGACGAAAAGACACTTGAAAGAAGAAGAAAGATAGAGAAGAAGAGCCCCAGCAAAGTTATTGTGCCCATTGATAGAAAGCCGTTCATACTTGCAACAGGAGCAAGCGAGACTGAACTTCTTGGGGACGTAAGGCATGATCCCTATGGAGGACANCCCCAGCTTGGCACTCTTCCATATGAGAGGGTTATTGCGGGTTCTGTGCACGAAGCACATGAAGGTGTTCTTTTCATAGATGAGATTTCCCACCTTGGAAACCTTCAGAGATTCATACTCACTGCAATGCAGGAAAGACATTTCCCAATAACTGGAAGGAATCCCCAGAGTGCTGGAGCAAGCGTAAGAGTCGATAATGTACCGGCAGATTTCATACTTGTTGCAGCATGCAACATAAATGACCTTCAGTATATACTAAGTCCGCTGAGGTCCAGAATCGTAGGCAGCGGATACGAAATACTCATGGAGGTAACAATGCCGGATAATCCAGCAAACCGTATGAAATATCTGCAGTTTATAGCACAGGAGATAATAATGGACGGGAAGATTCCCCAGATGTCCATTGAGGCAGCAAATCTCATTGTGGAAGAGGGGAAACGCAGGGCTGGAGAGATTGACAAAAAAGAGAATGCGCTCACCCTGAGGCTCCGTGAACTTGGCGGCCTTGTTAGGGCCTCGGGAGATATTGCGGTTGAAGATGAGAGAGANCTCATTGAAAAGAATGATGTTCTTGAAGCATTGAAGACATACCTNCCAGTNGAAGAGAAGATAAAAAAATACTATGGAAACATGGGAGCGGCACTTTCCTCAGAAAACACACTCTCACAGAAGGGGGAGGAATATTACTCAAACTACCACAATTTCAGGCAGGATCGTTCTTACGATTAATCTTTTTTCAGTAATAAATTAACCCATCATATTCTTCATCTGCCTGTTAATCAATGTTCAACTTTTTATTTCGGCAGAAATTCGGTCAAAAAGTTTTATTTTGTTATAATGCTCACCCATCAAGGATACATAATGAAACTATCTTATCTTCTTGAAATGGAAAACCCAGAGACTCACTTTTTCAGGGTAACTATGACCATAGAGGACTATTCGGAAGAGAACATGTCTGTGACAATGCCTGCCTGGACTCCAGGTTCATATGAGATACTTGATTTTGCAAGACATGTGAGGAAAATTAAGGCAACAGCATTAACAGGCGAGAATATAGAACTTTCAAAGAAGGATAAATCAACCTGGAAGGTTGCGAACGGAAAGTTCAGGGACATAAAGATCACCTACGAGGTATTTGCACATGATCTTTCAGTCCATACCAGCCATCTGGACTCTTCACATGGATANCTTAACGGAACAAACATATTCCTGTATATTGAAGGATATAAGGATCAGACAGCAGAGCTCATAATAAAGCCATGGGGTGACTGGAAGGTCTCAACCGGGCTTGAAAAGGTTGGCGATTTCAGATACAGGGCAACAAATTTTGACATACTTGTTGATTCCCCCATAGAGATAGGAAACCACAGAAGCCTGTTTTTCAATGTTGAAGGTAAGGAGCATGAAATAGTTCTTTACGGCCATGGAAATGAGAATGAGGAAAAGATAAAGGCAGATATTCAGAAGATAGTGGAGGCTTATCTCAAAATTTTTGGGCATCTTCCCTACAAGAGATATGTATTCATATTCCATCTTCTTTCTGAGGAAGATAACGGTGGTGGCCTTGAACATCTCAATTCCACAACCATAGATGTTGACAGATTCACATTTGCTCCATTTGAGAGTTACAAGAGATTTCTCAGTGTGGTTTCNCATGAATACTTCCATCTCTGGAACGTGAAGAGAATTAGGCCGGCTGAACTGGGACCATTCAACTACAAGGAGGAAAATTACACATCCCTGCTCTGGATGGCAGAGGGCTTTACGAACTATTATGGCAGGATGATGCTTCTGAGATCCGGGCTCCTCCCACAAAAGGATTTCTTCAAGAACTTTTTGGAAACCGTGAGATTTTACGAGATGCAGCCTGGAAGACTGATCACCTCAGCCTATGAATCCTCCTTTGATGCCTGGATAAAGCTTTACAGGCCCNGCCCGAACAACTTCAACAGCTATATTTCATATTATACNAAAGGNGACATGCTGGGGTTCCTTTTAAATGTAAGAATGATTGAAGCCACAAAGGGACAGAAGAGTATTGATGATCTTTACAGGCACCTGTATGATAAATATAACAAGGATGGAAAAGGGTATACCGAGAAGGATCTGCTTCTTGCGCTGAGAGAGGTTACCGGCACAGATTTCACTGACTTTTATGCAAGATATATGAAATCAACCGAACCCATTGATTTTCAGGCTGAACTTGATAAGCTTGGAATACATATAAAAAAGGGTTTCCGAAATGCTGAGAATTTTCCAGATGGATCGCCCTACCTGGGGGCAGTATTCAAGAACGGCCCAAGGAAGATTGTTGAAACGGTAATAGAGGGATCACCGGCATTCAAGGCGGGCCTTAGCCCAGGTGACGAGGTTGTAGCCATAAACGGGTACAGGTTTTCTGACAGATTCCTGAAACCAATCAGGGAAGATTACAGAAGGCTGAAGGTGGAGAAACTCACAGATTTCAAATCTGGAGAAAATATAAAAATCCACCTGTTCAGGAAGGGTGTCCTTATGGATCTGGAGACGAAACTGGAGAGCCCCGTGCCAGATCTATACGAAGCAGTGATCAGGGACGACCCCACAGAAAGGCAGAAACTCTTCCTGGATAAATTCCTGAAAGGATGAACACTTTCATTTTTTTATATTTTTGAAGTTTCAGATCATCTCCTAAAACCGTTTAAGCTATATAGTTTAAACAATTAGGCTTAATGGAATGCTGCTTATCCTGGAGGAATATTTCAAGAATTATCCCATAAAGAGGAGGATTGTTGAAGGTATGTACTCTAGAGGTATTTCTGTAAACCATGGCTGCCTTTATCTAAGAGATATTGAGATTCCCATAAGCGAATTTGCCAAAGCGCTTAATGTTAACAGGAGAACTGTATACGATACAATAAAATTCATTGAGGAAAGAGAGGAGATAAGATCAGTAATGTCTCTCATTGATCCTGCGCCGGACATATGCAGGATAGCGCCACTTATGGGAGATCAGGTTGTTACAATTTATGCCAAACAGGGCTATTTTTCCAAGGTCCTGAATGGATCAATGGATATCTTCAGGAAGTACGGATGCTACATGAAGGAGCTTTACGGGAGGAATTCGTACAAAGATGAAACTATCATAAGGGCCATATTCCACAAATCCGTGCCTGCAAAGGTTTTTGCTGAGGTCGAAAAAATTGACGGAGTCAGGCAGATTGTTATGAGTTCCCCCTCAGTGAATCCCGATTACCTTATCTGCGAGAAATGCCTGGTCAAAATATGCCCAAGCAAGTTATCAAGCGATCTTCAGCAGGAAGAGTACATCTGATCAAATCTGATCCATTATGATATGGATTATCCCTTAAGATTTGGTATTTATTGCGCATATCTTTGTAATTTAACTTACCTTAAAAGTTGAATTCAATAAAGTTCAGACAAGTTCTTTTGGATTCCAGACAAGAAGATATTCAGATGTTGTTGTTTTGAATGGCTTAATTCCCATGGATGAGACTTCTCTTCTTACTGAGTCTATAATTTTTTCCAGGTCTTTTTCAGGGATCTGTTTTCTCAGAGATATGTACCGGGATGAATACCTGAATCTATCAACAAAGTTTTCCGGGTTGACAGTGCGTGTATTTCGATCTATAAGTCTTTTTATAGATGGTTTAAAAATCTCTGTTATGGCGGATTCCTGCCTGTGGTTTAAAAAACCTCCTGAATCCAGTCTGTACCCCATCTGGACACACTTCTCGTTGAAAATCTTAAGAATCTCTTTTCTCCACTGCCTTCTGTATTCATCTGAAGGTTCGTGTTCCCTGACAATGGACATTACCATTTTTCTTGTTACTCTTCCAGCCTCCTGCATAACCTTCACGTTATCCTCAATCAGGTGAAAGACATGTACTATTAATGCAGCGTCAAAACTTGAGTCCAGGAAGGGAAGCTTTCTTGCATCTCCGATCACAAGGTGCCTGATACCTTTTTCTCTGGCCTTTTCAAGCATTCTTGCTGATATGTCTATTCCAGTTACATCGAACCCTTTCTCCTGAATTGGAATGGACATCCTGCCTGTTCCTACACCTATCTCAAGAACAGTTTTCGATCCGTCGAGCTGCGTTATGATTGCATCTATCTCATTTTTTAAGGGTGGTCTGCGCGTCATGTCGTAAAATTCAGCTATCTGATCAAATACCGGTTCTGAATTTTCCATATACATGTATCCAAATCATGATCTTAAGCTTTGATAATTTTCCAATACAAATTTCCGTTTTAAGAAAACTTGAACGTTAATTCATGCAACCACAAAAGGGATGAACTAGATCAATACAGCCATTGTGCCAAATATGGAACCTGCAGAGCATAAGCTTTTCGTTTTTGGATGCGTAAAAAATTAACGCCTGCCATTGTTCCAGATCTACCATTTTCTGTGTGATGTTACATTTTCCACAGGACAACACAAAATATTTTATACTATATTCTATACATACTAATCGTGGACGATCATCGAAGAGTGGTTATTCACAAGCTTTACGATATCCTTGCCAAGGAAGGTTTCAAGGTCTCAGAACCCGATCTGAAAGGGCTCGTGAGCTTTGACATAATCGCCAGAAGAGGAGATCAGAAATTTATTTTGAAGATACTTCAGAACATAGACACCCTTCGTTTAGCCAATGCTGTAGAAATTCAAAAACTTGCCAAACTAACAGGTGCTGCAGCCATAGTTGTGGGAGAAAAGTGCGGTAGCGGTGATCTTGAGCAGGATGTTGTGTATTACAGGCACGGGGTTCCCATATTGTCCCTTGACACATTTGTAGATTATATGAACGGGGATCAGCTCTATGTATATTCCGGCCCCGGAGGATTTTATATATCAATCAACGGAATGGAGCTCCACAGAACAAGGGAACTGAAGGGGATGTCAATAGGAAACCTTTCTAAAAGGGTGGGAATTTCCAGAAGATCAATCTCACTTTATGAATCCGGGAACGCTGCAACAGTTGATGTTTTCCTGAAGCTGGAGGAGATACTGAGAACAGATTTCAGGAAGGCAATAGATCTTTTTAATGTTGAAATGAGCAGGTCTTTTGATCAGATAAAGACAGATGATCCTTTTGTCAGTGAATTTGAGGACATTATAAAGAGGACCGGTTATATGTACGAATCCATGAACAGATCGCCCTTTGACGTTGTTGTTTTCGAAACCATAAAGGCCCTGATGCTTGTGGGACTTTTTGAGAATGTCCTTTCAAGGCCGGAAAGGGCAAATGCAATAAAAAATGTCAGCGATATATTTGAGCAACAGCCACTGATAATAACCAGAGAGGAGACAAGCAGAGATAACCTTGGTGGCTGCCCCCTGGTTACATTAAGCGAACTGAAGAAAGCATACGACCCAGATGATTTAATAAGATTGTTGCATAGCAAGAAGAGTGCAATGTCATAATGCTATACCAGGTTTTTTATAAAAACAGCGGCAGATATTTCTACCTTTTTGTTGGAATCAAGGGACTTATTAGAGATGGAAACAGCCTCCGTGATGCACTTCGGGTCCATACGCCTGACCAGATCAGCGTCAGTCTTTCACCTGAAGAGGTTGAGGGAATGAAAGCTTTTCTGGATGACCCCTTTGAGATGAATCTATCTGATTTTGAAATCGTATACGGGTTGAGGCTTTCTGTTTACGGGGAAATTATGACCCCATCTCCCTGCTACATAGAGATAATTAAGTATGCCAAGGAAAACAGTATTCCAGTTGAGGCCCTTGACCTGAATGAATATGATTTTTCCAGAGCATATACCCAGCATGTGAAAACTTTCACTCTGATCCGGCATTCCATGAGAAAGAAAAAGATAATGAAGATGGATCTTAAAGATACTTCAGCAGAGGATTTTGTAATAAAATGGAATAATGAAGTGAACAAGATTAAGGGAATTGGAAAAGTCGAAAAGCTTCGATCGGAGTACGTTGCAGAGTCACTTCTTAAGGAGAACCTCAAGGGAAAAAGGCATTTTGCCTACATAGATCTGGAATTCCTGGATGACACCAGAAATCTACTGGAAAAAAATGGATACACTTTTGAGAAAGTTTTATAGCTTTCCCTTGAAAATCATGTAGATCTCCCTGCTGCCATGCCTTGATGCCCTTGTATTTGTAATTCTTGAAAATCTGTAGGAATCCTTCCATTTTCTGAAGAGGTCCTGGGTCATGTCACCCTGAAAATGTTTGAAAACACAGGAACCTCCCGGGGAGAGAAAAACATTTGCTATCTCCATCACCCTGTTCCCTATGACGTATGAAGCGGAGTGGTCTATGCTTCCGTTCCCGCTTGTCTTTACCATGGCATCCGAGAGAACAGACTGGAAACTTTCCATACCCATGCCAGTGAGAGCATCCCTTATTCTATCTAATGCATGGTCTGTCATAATATCTTCCTTAAGAAAAATAACATTGTCCATGTATTTCATTGGGGATATGTCCAAAGCCACCACAGGTTTTCCGGTTATTTCAGCGATATACTTTGTCCAGCCTCCAGGCGAGGAACCAATTTCTAACACATATTCCCCGGGCCCAATAATTCCGAATTTCCCGTGGAGTTCCTTAAGCTTATAAGCCGCCCTGCTGGCATAGTTTTCTGATTTTGCCCTGTAATAGTAAGTATCCTTTCTATCTGGCATGAGATCAGTTTTCGCCTATGAACTTCCGGTATTCATCAGGCGACATTCCTTTGCTGCCAATGTTTTCAGCTGTTTTTATCTTAACTATCCAGTTTGAATATGAGTCCTTGTTTATGAGTTCAGGGTTGTCTGAAAGGCTGTTGTTAACTGCAGTAATTTCACCTGATACAGGCGTGAAAACATCTTCTGCTGATTTGACAGACTCTACTGTGAGCAGAACATCTCCCTCTTTTTTTGAAACCCCTACTTTTGGGAGATCTATGTAAACTATATCCGTAAGCTGTTTCTGGGCAAAATCTGTAATTCCAACAGTTACTGTTGTACCTTCGGCCTTCATCCACTCGTGGGTCTTGGTGTATCTTAAATCATTGGGAACCTGAGACATAAGCTGTTATGAAAAAAGATTATTTAACCTTAATCTGTTGTTATCCTGATGAGAACCTTCATCGCTTCTCCTATTCCCATAGATGATCAGATAAATGATCTTTTGAAACAGGTTTCCAGTTTTCCTTCCTTAAGGGTGCCAAATACAGTGAACCTCCATCTGACCTATCTCTTTCTGGGTGAGATTGATGAAAAAGAAGCAGTGGAAATTTCAAAATCTATTGTAAAACCGGTANTGAAGAAAGTGGAATCCTCTTTTTCAGTTATAACTGCTTTCCCCCATGTGTCCAGTCCCAGAGTCCTGGTTCTTCTCCTTGACAGCACTGGCATAGCGGGCATATACAGATCAATAAGTGAAATTCTCCCCCAGTTTTCAAAGGGTTCAAAAAATTTTNTCCCGCATGTNACAATTGGCAGATTCGGAAAAAAACCTGTTATGCCTGATATAAATAAACTGAAGATACCGGAAGAGAAAGTTGTAATTGACAGGTTCTGCCTTTACAAAAGTACCCTGACCCCAACCGGACCTGTTTATGAAGAACTGGCCTGCAATCAGCTGATATAGGTCATCTTTTCTCTGTCTACGTGGTCCTTTTTCTTGGGCTTGAGAAGTTCCTCATCACTGAACTCGATTGCAATGAGTCCTGACACAGGAATGAGTCTGAGCATTGACTTTCCGTCATCTCCCTTCACCCTGAAACATATTGCTCCCTCCTCACCCAGAAGAGTATAGCCGATGAATTCCCCCTCTGTCTTCATAGGTTCATCTTTTCCGCTGTTTGAAATAACTGTGTAGCTTCCACCCTTCTTGATCTCTATTACATCCATTGTTAAAAGCGCCTCCATTACGGAAGAAATATTAGTCTTAGCCATTATTGCCCCCTCCTACCTTAATGTTGTATCTTATTAATAACTTGATCAGTTCAATGCCTCGGCTGAGTGAGTTCCACAATATGCCTTACTGATTTGCCATAATTTTCAAGTGCCATCTTGACGTTGACCTCCACCCAGCTCCACGCCCTTACAAGNTCCCCGGACCTCAGGCGGTATTTCTTTGTTTTTCCCTCCTGCAGCTCTTCCAGCAGATCCATTGATTTCAGTTTGTTCATGTGCCTGTAAAGCGTTGTCCTGCTTGTTTTAAGAAACGAGAGCAGCTCATCCCCTGTCCAGTATTTCTGTGGGTTCATGAGAAAGCAGTCCTTGAAGAGGCGGAAGTAGGCTGCCTTTGAGATTGTGGCAAAATCTGTGGATGGCTTAAGCCTGGGTATGTAACCAATATCTGACAGGAAATATGCAATGTTTTTGTCCAGATCTTCATCCAGTATCCTGCTCGGTGTTGAAACAATTGTCATCTTAAACATATTTCTTTAAGGAATAACGGTTAACATCCTATAAAGATATTTTCAGTATGGCAATGACAATTTACCATCTGCAATCTGGAAACATCTCCCTGCAACCTTCACATTTCCTATGTATTCTCCATTGATCTGACCGGTTACCCTCATGATACTTGGCCTTCCCATTTCAATTCCCTGTTCTATCCACCCATGATTTCTGCTTTTCAGGATTCCATGTTTGATCATGTATGCGGCTGCAGGGCCTGCAGCGGATCCTGTGGCAGGATCTTCACCCATTTCATAAATCATTCTGGCGTGGAGTTTTGCAGATGGGGAGACTGTTTCCTTTGAAACCAAGTAGAAGTGCATCGCGCCGTGTTGTTTTAGATATTCCCATGATCTGTCCTTACTTATCTTTAGTGCGGCAATATCCTTGAGATTTCTAATTGGTACAATTACAAAAGGATTTCCTGTGGATACAGTTTCCACCGTCAGTTCCGGATCAATGATCCCAGCATTTATGCCAAGAGCTTCAGCAACATCTTCTTTTGAATGGATTTCCATAAATTGTGGGTCCCCCTGCTCCATCTCAAAAATCTGTCTCCCTTCTGAATTTTCTATATTTACCCTTATATTACCGATTCCAAGTTGAAGAGTTAAAGAATTGATATTTTTTCCCTTTGCAATGACTGATGAAGTTCCAATTGAAGGATGGCCGGCAAATTTCATCTCACCATTGAGTCCGAATATCCTCACAGGAACAGGGAGATTAACAGGATCATTTCTTTTTATGAAAGTAGTTTCTGAAAAACCAAACTCTCTTGTCACTGACATCATCTCTTCCTGGGTTAAATCCATGTCAGTCCTTACAACTGCAAGCTGGTTTCCTTCAAATGGGCGTTCGGCAAATACATCAACAATTGTAAAATCCATTGAATTTTCCCTTAAATTATGGTTTTCTATGCTTTCCTGAGTTTTCATGAAAGTATATTTTGCACATGTTTAATACCTATTACATATCATAGCCTGTATGATATCATGACATCTGTTGTGTTGCCTGTATGCAGTTCATATAATAAACAAAAGGAATCTTCTGTTGGAGTGGTATATCTGTGAATGTGAATAATCCGTTTGTTACCAGAGATGGAAGCTGTAAGGTTATAACTTCAGTCTTTGCGAGAACCCCTGATGATTTGTTTCTGAAGATGTCTTCTGTACTGGAGAAAACGGAAAGAATTTTCGAGATAAGATTTGATCTTTTTGCAGATCATGAAGAGGGAACTTTAAGTGAAATCACCAGGTACATGAAGAGTAGAGAAATACCGTATATCTTCACATACAGGACATTAGATATTGAGGATGCAAGGGACAAATACATTTTTGCCATTGAAAACGGGGCACTTGCCGTAGATATTGATATTGTCCTGAATGACCTGACAGAAGATTTTACTGGCAGGGTACCGGTCATCCTCTCCTTTCATGGGGATGGAAAATGGAATCTGGAGAACGTCATAATGATGATGGAAAATGCAGGTGCAGATTCTTACAAACTTGCCAATTTTTATAAAGATATAACCGGTTTCACCGATGATCTTGCCTTGATATCCAGATTCAGGCAAAAAATTGAAAAACCTTTATCTTTCATACCTATGGGAACTGGAAACGGAAATCTGAGAATTGTGTCGGCATGCCTTGTTTCCGATTTTGCATATTCAAAGCTGGATACTGAGTCTGCTCCTGGGCAGTTAACTTACGAACAGATGAACTCCATGATCAGCACCTGCATGGGTTTCAGGCAGCAGAAATAATGGCTATGAGTCCAGTTGTTATGAACTCTATGGCTATGGAAGCCAGGAGAAGCCCCATTATCCTGGAGATTATCAGTGAACCTGTCTTTCCCAGCCTTGTGAAAAGAGGAAGGGAAAAACGGAGAATTACATAGGACATTACCATCACTGTAACTATTGCAAGTACCACCATTACCTTGTCGATACCAACGGTAGTTTTTGAATTAAAGAAAATTATGGCTGTGGTTATGCTTCCTGGCCCCGCCAGAAGCGGTGTACCGATTGGAACAATACCTATACTCTCCTTTTCCATGGATTCCTCCTGTTCCGCACCTGTGAGTTTTGTGTTGGATGTCTTCCCCTGAAGCATATCGAATGCTACTTTGAAAAGAAGAATGCCGCCAGCAACTTTAAAATCGGAAATATCAATTCCAAGCACAAGGAAAACATATATGCCCACCAGCATGAAGCCAAGAATCATTCCTGAAGCAACCAGAACGCTCCGATCCACAACGTGGAGTCTTTCCTTTAAGGTGTACCCCTCTGTAAGGGCAATCAGTGTTGGAATGGCGCCTATGGGATTAAGAATTGCAAAAACTGTTGTCAAAACAGTTACGTAAAACAGTATGGGAGACAGTAGTTCCGCCATTACATTATGGGTAGCTTTTTGAATGTTATTAAATTTCTTTGCCACAAGCTTTACTTTTGTGATTTACAAAGTAAAGTTAATATAAGCATAATCAATTCAGTATCATGGAAAATGAACAGGAAAAAACCATTTCACAGTGGAATCTTGATGGATCTCATTCCCAGGCTGATTTCGCAGTGAGGCATATGATGATATCCACAGTAAAGGGCACATTTGAGAAGATCAGTGGAACACTTACTGGAGATCCAGCTGATCTTGAGAATGCAAAGGTGGACATAAGGATAGATACCGGGTCAGTATCAACAAGGGATCAGCAGAGAGATGGACATCTTAAGTCACAGGACTTCTTTTATGTTGAAAAATTTCCTGAGATGAAATTTGTAAGCAAAAAGATAAAAAAGAAGGGAAAGGAAGATTTCGAGATAACAGGAGATCTTACCATCCGTGATGTTACAAAGGAAGTTACCCTCAGTGGAACCCTCGAAGGGCCTGTCAAAGACCCATATGGGTTTGAAAGGTTTGGAGTCAGTGCTGAGGGTTCAATTGACAGATCCCAGTGGGGGCTAAAGTGGAACAGTGTTCTTGAAACAGGCGGAGTCATGGTTGGGGACAAAGTAAAGATCTCCGTCAACATAGAAGCAGTAAGAAAGAAACAATAATGCAGTTCCTGAAAAATAATTGAAGCGGGCATGTTGGAGATTTTCTGAACTGAACGCTCAACTTACTGGACTGAATTATGCCAGGTCTTTAAAATAGTTTGACCATATATTTTTTATGTGCCTAACCATGATTTTCGTTGAATGCATCCCAGAACATTTAGGAATATTGGTAAATGACGGAATTCTGACAGATGGAGATTTCACATAAAAATATAGGAATAACCTATCAAAATACTGCAGTTACCATTAGCCAAAAAATATTAAGACGGATTAGCATGGACATATGGAGTATGAGTTAAATGGAAGATTGTCCAGTGACCAAAGCCTGGAAGATACTTGGAAAGCCGTGGAGAATTGTAATAGTATCCAGACTTCTCGAGGGAAACAGGACTTTTAATTCACTTCTGTGGAGTCTTCCCGGCATAAGTACCAGGACACTCTCAAACGTACTGAAGGAATTCACAGGCATGGGTATTATTGAACCTGTTTCCGGGGAAGATAAGCATGGTTACCGCCTCACGAAAAAGGGCGAGGATCTTGCTGCTGTGGTTTCTAAGATAAAGCAATGGAGTGAAAAATGGCTTGAGGCTCCTCCAATGAAAATTTAGACAACATATCTCAGAATTATACTTTATTGGATTAGTATTTTTTACACAGTTATCGTATTGTTGAAAATTAAAAGGACGTGAGATGGAGAAGTATATTTTATATATAGAAAAAGTTTAAGTGTGGATATAGCGCCCAAGTTTATGGCTGAGGAGCAATTTCTGAAAGAAATGGATGTACTCAAACCTCAAAGGTACCATTATTTTATAACAGCGCTATCGGATGCTGGATATTTTTTAGATGGCTACGATCTTCTTGTAATAGGTCCGGCATTGATCTTCATTGGCCCTTTGTTTGGCCTCACCAGTGCGGTTTCAGCACTAATAGGGGTTTCAACAATAATAGGGCAGTTGTTTGGAGGGGCTATTTTCGGATTTGTTGCAGACCTGAAGGGAAGAAAACTGATCTACCAGTGGGATATGCTTATCTTTGCAGTATTCGCCATACTTAGTGGGTTATCAACAAATGCCACAGAACTGATTATTTTCAGAACCCTTCTGGGATTGGCAATTGGGGCAGACTATACCTTGACCCTTTCCATAATAGGGGAATATTCCCCTGTGAAAGGAAGAGGAAAATTCCTTGGAACAGGTTTGATGTCATGGTGGATTGGAGGTACAGTGGCTGTTGCACTGGGACTCTTGTTTCTGCCTTTCGGTGATATAGCGTGGAGGTATCTACTTGCTGCCGGCGCAGTTCCTGCAATTATAGTACTCATTATGAGAAGAAATGTTGAAGAGACACCTAGATTTGCCGCTGAAAAGAATAATGTGAAAGAAATATCGGAAATAAAGAGAAAGTTTGGAATAACCAAAGACGATTATGCTCTTTCTGAAGCGGAAGGATCCATTACTGTCCCAAACTATAAGAAGAGAAGCGTTTTTGTTTTTGTTTCATGGTTCCTAAACGATCTTATATTTTATGGAATTGGGATATATACAACAGTACTGCTTCTGGAATTAGGCTATTCGTCTCATGCTGGATCGTTGACCCTCACTCTTATGCTTTACATAATAGGGGTATTCGGAACCCTGGCATTTGTTTTCACAGCGGATATCTTTGGAAGAAAAAAATGGCAGGCATACACATTTCTACTGCAGGGTTTAGCCCTCTTAATTCTTGGGATGTATGCAATAATAGTTAAGATCGCACCACCAATATTATTATTATTCCCGATGTTTGCAGTATTTTACTTTGCCAATGCGGGAGGCACAGGTGAAACCACAGGAATATTCGTTAGCGAGCTATTCCCCACCAGGCATAGAACCACTGCTCTAGGTGCGGGAACTGCAATAAGCAGAGTCGGGGCGATAATATCTGCTGTGGTGTTTCCCATAACCCTAACCCTGTATGGGATTGTTCCAATGGAAATGCTTCTATTTTTTGTGGGTCTGGCTGGTTTTCTTGTAACTATGTTTTTGGGGGAGGAGACAAAAAACAGGTCACTGGAGAATATTTCTTCTGACCTTATGGCTTCAAGATGAGGNCTTGACATTTNTTTACCAACTTACATTTTTTAATGTTTTATGAAAAAGGCCAGNTTGATTCCATTTAAATTATGTCCCAATGGATCCATGGAATAGGATTTTATCAAACGGATTATTACAGAAGCTTAACACTAAAACTTACAGAGTCTGAAAAGGAAGAAAGCAACTAAACAATAAACAGTAATCTATAAACTTACTCCTTATTTATATATATACGATGGTAATGACTGTCAATGGTTAATGCCAATTTCCTCAAGAGACTCCTCATGGTTGGTGAAAAGAACGTACTCTCCAAATTGACCGGATACATTGATTATGCTG
>JGI24721J26819_10004041_pt1 | contig 15419 bp, 15 predicted proteins | sample YelNatPaOPGAMG01_FD_26819 | JGI IMG/M metagenome (IMG submission 26819)
CCCCGCCGATACCCACCCCGCCCGACAGATGCACGTTCTTGCCAATCTGGGCACAGGAACCGACAGTGGCCCAGGTATCGACCATCGTGCCCTCATCGATATAGGCGCCGATGTTCACATAGGACGGCATCAGTACCACATTGGGCGCGATGTAAGACCCATGCCGCGCCACGGCCGGCGGCACCACGCGCACCCCGGTGGCGCGCATCTGCTCTTCGCTCAGGTTGTGGAACTTGGTCTGCACCTTGTCGAAAAAATGCAGATCACCCGCCTGCATGGCCACGTTGTCATACAGGCGAAAACTCAACAGCACCGCCTTTTTCAACCATTGGTGCGTCACCCAGTCGCCATTCACTCGCTCGGCCACGCGCAGCTTGCCTACGTTGAGCTGGTCGATCACATGGCCGACCGCCTCGCGCAACTCCGCCGGAGCGTTGGCCGGGCTATAGCTGGTGCGGTTATCCCAGGCCTGATCGATAAGGGTCTGCAGTTGTTGCGTCATGGTGAGGGTCTTTGTGAGTGGATCAATTCAGAACAATAGGCAATAGGCGGCGATGCGGCGGGCTGCTTCGACGCATTCGTCCAGCGGAGCGACCAGGGCCATGCGGATGCGTCCGCGCCCCGGATTGATGCCGCCCTGCTCACGCGCCAGATAGCTGCCGGGCAAGACGGTGACATTGTATTTTTCGAGCAGGCCGCGGGCGAACTGCGCGTCATCCACTGGGGTTGCGGCCCACAGGTAGAACCCGGCGTCGGGCAGACGCACGTCCATCACCGGCCGCAGGATGGGAAGCACCGCCGTGAATTTCTCGCGATACAGCGTGCGGTTGTGCTCGACGTGCGCCTCGTCATTCCAGGCGGCCGCACTGGCAGCCTGCACTGCTGGGTTCATGGCGCTGCCGTGATAGGTGCGGTAGCGGGTGAAGGCGGCAATCAGCGTCGCGTCACCAGCGACGAAGCCAGAGCGCAGCCCCGGCACGTTCGATCGCTTGGAAAGAGACGTGAACATCAGCAGATTGCGGAAATCCTTCCGTCCCAGTTGCCACGCCGCCTCCAGCCCTCCGAGCGGTGGCTGGTCGCCGAACCAGATTTCGGAATAGCACTCATCGCTGGCAATGACAAAGCCGTACCGGTCGGACAACTCGAACAGCAGCGCCCACTCCGACAGTGGCATCACCGCGCCCGTCGGGTTGCCCGGCGAGCAGACGTACACCAATTGGGTGTTTTGCCAGACTTCAGTCGGGACGGCGGCCCAGTTCACCGCGAAATTGCGCTGCGCATCCACCGCGGCGAAATACGGCTGCGCCCCAGTCAGCAGCGCCGCACCCTCATAGATTTGATAAAACGGGTTGGGGCAGACCACGGTGGCTGCATCCCGGCTGGCATCCACCACCGTCTGCGCGATGGCAAACAGCGCCTCGCGCGAGCCGTTCACCGGCAGCACCTGGGTCTGCGCATCCAGCGCGATGTCATAGCGCAGATGCGCCCACTGCGCGCAGGACTGCCGCAGCGCCGTTGTTCCGGCGGTGCTGGGGTAGACCGCCAAGCCGTCGAGATGCGCGGTCAACGCGTCGCGAATGAACTGCGGCGTGGGATGCTTGGGCTCACCGATCCCCAGGCTGATCGCAGACAAATGCGCAGGCGGGGTCACGCCCTGAGTCAAAACGCGCAATTTTTCAAAGGGATAGGGCTGAAGCAGATCGAGGCGGGGATTCACTTGGACGGTGCGCGCAGGCGGGCTGTCAGAGCGCGCATTCTACGAAGGCGCGACCAGATTGGGGCGTATTGCCGCTGCAGAAAAAACTGCTCGCGGCCCGAACGAACTGTCATCGCCGAGCCGTCCTCGGCGTTGTCTTCATGTCATTGCATGTTTTTCGGCCCACGACGACACGCCTGAACAGGCCCACTATGCTATGGATCATGTCTACGCCCTCTCCCCTGCGCTCGTGAGCGACGTTGCGGCACGTCCCTCCAGTGCACTGAACCAGTTTTGTGCCGAGGTGCGTGTTCGCGCCACACGCGTGGCGCTAATTGAACTGCGCGACGCTGCCATGGCCGCCGACGTGGTGCAGGACAGCCTGCTCAAGCTGGTGAGTCATTACCAGGATCGTCCATCGGAAGAATGGGCGCCGCTGTTCTACAGCATCCTGCGCAATCGCATCACCGATATGCATCGCAAGCGCAAGGTGGAGAAGATTTTCGACTTCTTCTTCTACAGCGACGAAGACGACGATCAGCCGCCAAGCTGGGAATCTGTAGCCGATACCGCGATGGGGCCCGAGGCTGAAGTCGCCAACGGCCAGCTTGCGGGGCGCATCGCCGACGCGATTTCCGCGCTCAGCCCGCGCCAGCGAGAGGCATTTTTACTCCGCGAAATGGAGGGACTGTCCATCGTGGACACCGCAATGGCGATGAAAGTCAGTGAAGGCAGCGTGAAAACCCACCACATGCGCGCCCTCACCCGCCTGCGGGAATTGCTTGAATCCGACCATCCCGCTAAAGTTTGAACTGCCTGCATCAGGTGACATCATGACCACCCAACACCATCTCACCCCAGCTCAGATCGACCACTATCGCAGTGGCTTGGCGTCGGCTGAACAGGCCGCGCAAATGGAAATGCATCTCAGGCTCTGCCCACGGTGTCAGGAGGCGCTGCAGTTCGGCCAGCGCCTCAGCGCGCAGCTCGCTCCGCTGCCTCAGCTTGCGGCGCGTTTGCCCCGGCGCACTCCGCGCGCCGTGCGCTGGCCCCGGGTATTCGCCGCTGGCATGGCATCCGCCTCCCTGGCACTGGCGGTGTTCATCAGCGCGCCTCATCTCACCACGAATGAAGGCAGCTATCCCAGCAGCCTCAGCCCGCAGGTAGCGGATGCGGTGCAGAACATCGAGTTCTATCAGTGGCTGTCGAACCACCCGCAGATGCTGCAACAGGGGCTCCAAAATGGCAATCCGGCCTGATCGGTTCCGTTCAGGGCAAACCTTTGCCCGCAGTCTTTTGTCCGCTGCCATCGCTGCGGCATTGAGCGCATGGGTGTTCTCTCCTGCTGCACTGGCCAATCAGCGGGATGAACAGGCAGGGGCGTATCAGCAGTGGGAGAAAATGCCTCCGCAGCAGCGTGATCGCATCCTGCAGGAGCAACAGCGCTTCAAGCGTCTACCACCCGGCGAGCAGGAACGTCTGCGGCGCGAGTACGAGCAGCAGCACAGGCAGTAACGCGCCGGTCTGCAGGCTGGCATCAGTGCTTGGCGTGCGGGAAAAACAGAAATAACTCGTTTCCATCGCGCAGTGCATGCGTGCGCACCCCGTGCGGCAAGGTCAGCTTGGTCCGCACATGGCCAAAAGGTAGTCCGGTCAACACGGGCACGCCGTGCTGTTTGAGTTGCATGCGCAGCCAGCGGATGGCGGCGTTCAGGTTGTAGCCTGCATCATGGGCGCTGAGCTTGTAGGCCGTGAACTGACCAAGCAGCACCGCCTTCTGCCGCTGCAACACCCCCGAGTGGAGCAACTGGCTGAACATGCGCTCAATGCTGTAGGGATGCTCGTTCACGTCCTCAAGGAACAGCAGGCCTCCAACACGCGGGAGATAGGGCGTGCCGACCAGACTGGCGACCAGGGCAAGATTGCCTCCCCAAAGAATGCCCCTGACGTCGAAGCCGCGCGGAGCGTCGCCGCAGGCGAAACCTACCGCCTCGAGCGTGCCATCCACTGCATCCAGAAAGCTGTCGACCGTGATGTCGTCCAGGGTCTTCTCGCCAAAGTCGAACGCGGCCATCGGCCCGCTGAATGTCACCGCCTCCGTCTTCGCCAGAAGGGCCAACTGCAGCGCGGTGAAATCGCTGTGCCCGACCCACATCTGTTTGCGTGTCTTGATGGCATCGCCCAGCAAGGCGAAGTCGAGCATCGGCAACAGCCGACTCAAACCGTAGCCGCCGCGCGTCATCATCACCACGTCGGCCTTACTGCGCGCGGCATCGTGCAAGGCACGCAGGCGCTGGGCATCTGTGCCGGCAAAGCGCTGCACCCGGGCGAGCACTTGCGCTCCCGCATGCACGCGAAACCCCAGCGACTGCAGGTGCGCCTTGGCCAGTTCCACGCGCTCAGCATCCTGCACTGCGCCTGCGGGCGAGACCAAGCGTAGAAGACCACGCTGCATGGATTGCTCTGAGACGGAATCAGTTGGCGGCATGCGTGTGTCCGGGAAAAAGATCAGTTGCGAAGCGCCATCAGGCCAAGGGCGGCTCGATATCGAGTTCGATGACTTCGATGCCCGAGAGGCGGGCATTGTGTGCGGGATTCTGCACCTTTTGTGCCCTGCGGCGTTCGCGGAAAAAATCCTGCAGCAAAGCCCCGCACGCAGCCTGCTCGACATCCCCGGTAATGTCGCAATGATGGTTCAGTCGGGGGTCGGCAAACAGGTCCACCACACTGCCCGCTGCGCCGGTCTTGGGATCTCGCGCACCGAACACCACGCGCGCGAAACGCGCATGCAGCAAGGCCATGGCGCACATCGCGCAGGGTTCCAGAGTGACATACAGGGTGCAGTCCGGCAGGCGGTAATTGCCCAGCAGATGGGCAGCCTGTCGCAGGGCGACGATTTCCGCATGCGCGGTGGGGTCGTGCTCGCCGATCGGGCGGTTGTAGCCGGTGGCAATGACCTGCCCACCGCGAACGATCACCGCGCCGACCGGCACTTCGCCCAGTAGCCAGGCGTTCTGCGCCTGATCGAGTGCCAGCCGCATGAACGCACGGTCGGCTTCGGAATCTGGCGGTAGTTGATTTGGCATAGCGTGCTATTCAGGCACGCTGGCCGGACGCGCCTTGAGCGCCTTGTCCAACGACTGCTTGAACTGCTTGAGCGCCGCCGATGCCGGTTGCCCCTGAGCGCTTTGCGAATCCGCCGTCGAGGATCGCGATGACACACCGGCCTGTCCGGTCAACTGCGTGCGCACCAGCCAGACCAGAATGAGCAGCGCGAGCAGCAAGCTGATGAGCCCGAACAGCATGCGCATCGCCTTACTCCCACTCGATCGTGGCCGGCGGTTTGCTCGACACGTCGTAAGTGACCCTGTTGATGCCGCGCACCTCGTTGATGATGCGGCTGCTGACCTTTTTGAGCAGGCCGTAGGGCAGTTCGGCCCAGTCTGCGGTCATGAAATCGCTGGTCTGCACCGCGCGCAGCGCCACCACATAGTCGTAGGTGCGGCCGTCGCCCATCACGCCCACGCTCTTGACCGGCAGGAACACGGCAAAAGCCTGGCTGGTGAGGTCGTACCAAGTCTTGCCGCTTGCCTCGTCGCGCCAGTTGCGCAATTCCTCGATGAAAATCGCGTCGGCCCGGCGCAGCAGATCGGCGTATTCGGCCTTGACCTCGCCGAGAATGCGCACCCCCAGGCCGGGCCCTGGGAAGGGGTGGCGATATACCATGTCATGTGGCAAGCCGAGTGCCACGCCGAGCTCACGCACTTCATCCTTGAACAGATCACGCAGAGGCTCTAGCAGCTTCAGCCCCAGCGTTTCGGGCAAACCGCCGACGTTGTGGTGGCTTTTGATGGTGGTGGCTTTCTTGGTTTTTGCTCCGCCAGACTCGATGACGTCGGGGTAGATGGTGCCCTGAGCCAGCCACTTGGCATTCTTCAGTTTGGCCGCCTCAGACTGGAACACCTCGACAAACTCCCGTCCAATGATCTTGCGCTTGGCTTCGGGATCACGGACTCCAGCGAGCGCGGCCAAGAATCGGGCGCTGGCATCCACATGCACGACCTTGGCATGCAGACGTCCGGCGAACATCTCCATGACTGCCTTGCCTTCATTGAGCCGCAGCAGGCCGTGATCGACAAACACACACGTGAGCTGGTCTCCGATGGCGCGGTGAATGAGCGCAGCCGCCACGCTGGAATCAACCCCGCCCGACAGGCCGAGGATGACCTCCTCGCCCCCCACCTGGGCTCGGATGCGCTCTACTGCTTCACCGATATGGTCGTGCATGACCCAGTCTGGCTTGGCCGCGCAAATCTGCAGCACAAAGCGCTCTAGCATCTCGCGCCCCTTGGCAGTGTGCGTGACCTCGGGGTGAAACTGCACCGCGTAATAGCCGCGCGCCTCGTCCGCCATGCCGGCGATGGGGCAACTCGGGGTGCTAGCCATGAGCTTGAAGCCAGGCGGCATGGCGGTCACTTTGTCTCCGTGACTCATCCAAACCTTGAGCATGCCATGGCCTTCCGGCGTGGTGAAGTCTTCGATGCCGTCGAACAGCCGGGTATGTCCGCGTGCGCGCACTTCCGCATAGCCGAACTCGCGGTGCGCGCTGGGCTCGACTTCACCGCCAAGCTGCACAGTCATGGCGAACATGCCGTAGCAGATGCCCAGCACCGGCACCCCAGCATTCCAGACGGCCTGCGGGGCGCGCAAGTTCTGATCTTCGTAGGTGCTGGCGTGGCTGCCTGACAGAATGATGCCCTTGGGCGCGAACGCACGGATGAGGTCGTCGCTCACGTCATTGGGATGGATTTCGCAATAGACATGCGCCTCCCGCACGCGGCGGGCAATGAGCTGCGTGACCTGGGAACCGAAGTCGAGAATGAGGATCTTGTCGTGCATGAAAACAGGCGCTGACGCGGCGTATGGATGGGGCGTCAGTCGACGTGGTAGTTGGGCGCTTCCTGCGTGATCTGCACGTCGTGCACATGACTCTCGCGCATGCCGGCCGCGGTGATTTGCACAAACTCGGCCTGACCGCGCATCGCCTCGATACTGGCACAGCCGCAGTAGCCCATGGAGGAGCGCACGCCACCGACGAGTTGATAGATGATGGCAACCAGCGGCCCCTTGTGCGGCACGCGGCCTTCGATGCCCTCAGGAACGAACTTCTCATTACCCGAGGCGGAAGACGATTCAGCGCCGTCCTGGAAATAACGATCGGCAGAGCCGGCCTTCATGGCTCCGATCGACCCCATGCCACGGTACGCCTTGTACGCGCGGCCCTGGTACAAAATGGCCTCACCCGGCGCTTCTTCGGTGCCGGCGAACATGCTGCCCATCATGACGGTGGATGCGCCCGCGGCGATCGCCTTGGCGATATCACCCGAGTAGCGAATGCCGCCATCTGCGATCAAGGGCACGCCGCTGCCCTCGAGGGCCTTGGAAACATTGGCAATGGCGGTGATCTGCGGCACGCCCACGCCGGCGATGATGCGGGTCGTGCAAATGGAACCCGGCCCGATGCCGACCTTCACGCCGTCCGCGCCGGCATCAACCAGGGCCAATGCCGCGGCTCCGGTGGCGATGTTGCCACCCACGACATCGATCTGCGGGAAATTGCGTTTCACCCAGCGCACACGGTCGAGCACCCCCTGGCTGTGGCCGTGCGCGGTGTCCACCACGATCACGTCGACTCCGGCATTGGCCAGTGCTTCGACACGCTCTTCTGTGCCCTCGCCCACACCCACTGCCGCGCCCGCGCGCAGCTTACCTTGCGGATCTCGCGCGGCGTTCGGCCGCTCTGTGGCTTTCTGGATGTCCTTGACCGTCATCAGCCCCCGCAGTTCGAAGTCGGCGTTCACCACCAGCACCCGCTCCAAACGATGTTGATGCATCAAGGTCTTGGCCAGCTCCAGCGGCGCGCCCTCAGGCACGGTGATCAGCCGCTCGCGCGGCGTCATGATGTCGCGCACCGGCATGTCCAACCGGGACTCGAACCGCAGATCCCGGTTGGTGACAATGCCCACCACCTTGCCGTTCTCGATGACCGGAAAGCCGGAGATGCCATGCTGACGCGAGAGCTGCAGCACATCGCGCACCTTGACGATGGGCGAGATGGTGATCGGGTCGCGCAGCACTCCGGATTCAAAGCGCTTCACCCGCGCCACTTCGGTGGCCTGCGCCTTGGGACTGAGGTTCTTGTGGATGATGCCAATGCCCCCCTCCTGCGCCATCGCGATGGCCAGACGGGATTCGGTCACCGTATCCATTGCGGCCGAAACCAGGGGGATATTGAGGGAAATATTGCGAGTCAAGCGAGTCGCAAGGTTGGTGTCTTTGGGCAACACCTGGGAATACGCGGGGACCAACAACACATCGTCGAAAGTCAGCGCTTTTCCTACAAGACGCATAGATGCCTCCGGGCAAAAGGAAATTATAGGGGTCGGATGCGGACGGCAGCCTGCAGCCCCGAGAAACGTGCCATCGCACCGACGAAGACGCTAAGCTTGCAGCATCTTTTGAGGTCAACCGCCATGCGCCATGTCCCACAATCAGCCAAGTCTCGCCCCCATTTCCTGCTTGGAGCCACTCTCGTTCTGCCCACACTTCTGCTGGTCGCCCACACAGCATCGGCAGCCCAGTGGAAATGGCTTGATGCCCAGGGGGTAATGCATTACAGCGATGTGCCCCCACCCGCCACGGTGCCCACGCGCAATATTCTGCAGCGTCCAACGCAGACCGTTGCGCCGATGCAAACCACAGGGGCGACGGCTTCTGCGTCCTCCGCGTCCGCAGGCGCAAGACACCAGGCGCAACAGCAAGCGGGCAGCGAACTCGAACAAAAATTCGCCGAGAAAAAGGCGGCTGATCAGGCCGCACAGGAACAGGCCAAGCTGCAGCAACAGCAGGAACAGGCCCTGCAGAATCAGCAAAACTGCCTGCAGGCGCAACAACAGCTTCAGATACTCGACAGCGGACAACGCATGGTGCAGATCGATGCCCAGGGGCAGCGCAACTTCATGGATGACGCCCAGCGCGCGGCAGAACGCGTCCGTATCGCCGGGCTCATCGCTCAGTTCTGCCGATGAGATGAGCCGATGACTCAGATTTTCCAGCGCTCGGCCAGCTTGGCCGGCCGCAACACGTCATACTCTTCAAACGGCTGATGAATCCACGGACTCGTGGGCAGCATGTCCACGTAGTACTCGGGTAGATAGGTGGAAATGCCCTTCACCCAGATCACGGCGCTGCGCAGATCGGTGATTTTTCCGCTGCCGCTGCGCAGATGGTTTTCCACCGCGTTGAGCGTTTCGCCCGAGTCGGCTAGATCATCGACCAGCAAGACGCGGCCCTCGAGCTCGCCGCGCGGCAGAGTGATGTAGCGGGCAATGTCCAGCCGCCCCTGCACCGTCCCGGCGCTTTCGCGGTAGGAACTCGTGGACATGATGGCCAGAGGCTTGTTGAAAATGCGTGACAGGATGTCACCCGGTCGCACTCCGCCACGCGCCAGGCACAGAATCTGATCGAACTCCCAGCCAGAAGCATGCACCTTCAGAGCGAGCTTTTCGATCAGGGCGTGATATTCGTCCCAGGAAACATAGAGATGCTTGCCGTCCTCACTGAGCATGACCAAACCTTTGTGAACGTGTTGGAAGTGGAAATCTGCCGGATGCGCTGCTGACGCTCAGGCCTGAAACGGGTGCCGCAGCACAATGGTGTGCTCGCGATCCGGGCCTGTGGAGACCATGTCGATCGGCGCCCCAATCAATTCACCGACGCGCTGCAGATAACTGCGCGCGGCGGCCGGGAGCTGATCCCAGGTGGTGAGCCCCTTGGTGCTCTGCGCCCAGCCGGGGAAGTCTTCGTAAATGGGCTCGCAGCGCTCGATCTCGTCGGCATCGAGTGGCAGCACGTCGCGCCGCACGCCGTCGAGCTGGTATCCCACGCAGGCGCGGATGGTCGGCAGCCCATCAAGCACGTCGAGCTTCGTGATGCACAAACCGGAGACGCCGTTGATGATGACCGCACGCTTGAGCGCCGCCACGTCCAGCCAACCGCAGCGCCGTGCACGGCCAGTGACCGTACCGAATTCCTGACCGACGCGCGACAGATGCTCGCCCACACCACCTGCCTGGTCGGTCGGCAACTCCGTCGGGAACGGGCCGCTGCCCACCCGGGTGGTATAGGCCTTGGTGATGCCCAGCACATAGTGCAGCATCCCGGGGCCAACGCCCGAGCCCGCTGCGGCCGTGCCGGCCACACAGTTGCTCGACGTCACGAAGGGATAAGTGCCGTGGTCGATATCAAGCAGCGAGCCTTGCGCGCCTTCGAACAGCAGACGGTCGCCGCGTAGATGCGCCTGGTGAATGGCATAACCGACATCTGCCAGCAGCGGAAGCACCTGCTCTGCTGACAGCAGCAGGGAGTCGAGCACCTGCTTGGCGTCAATCGGCTGCGTGTGCAGATAGTTCTTGAGCACAAAGTTGTGCAGGTCAAGCACGTCGTCGAGCTTGGTTTGCAGCCGCTGCGGATGCTTGAGATCCTGCAGCCGGATCGCGCGACGCGCGACCTTGTCTTCGTAGGCCGGGCCGATGCCCTTGCCGGTGGTGCCGATCTTGCCGCTGCCGTCGTTTTCGCGTCGGACTTCGCGCGCCTTGTCCAGCGCCACATGCGTGGGCAGAACGACGGGGCAGGATTCGCTCAGATGCAGCCGCGAACGCACATCCACACCAGCAGTTTCGAGCCGCGCGATCTCCTGCAGCAAATGTTGCGGGTCAACCACCACGCCGTTGCCCACATAGCAGGCCACGCCAGGTCGCATTACCCCGGAGGGAATGAGTTGCAGCGCGGTCTTGTGCCCGTTGATCACCAGGGTATGCCCCGCATTGTGACCGCCCTGAAAGCGCACCACGCCTTGCGCATGGTCGGTCAGCCAATCAACGACCTTCCCCTTGCCTTCATCTCCCCATTGGGTGCCCACGACAACAACATGACGTCCAGTATTCACGCGGATGTTCTCTCAGTATCAGTCAGTCAATGAATCGGTACGAAGCAATCAGGCCAAGTCTTCAACCTGCCAGGTGGCATCGCGCAGTACCAGCCTGCGACCAGAGTTGGCGCGCGCCGATTCGATTTGGTTCGGTGGCAATTGCACCACGGTTTCACCGCGCAGTCGCAAATCAGCCACAGCCTGTGACAAACCGGCTGCATCGGACCACTCCGCAAGTATGGCAGCACGCGGCGCAATGGCGGCAGAAAATCCGGCCACCTCGCGCAAATCCATGGAAAAGCCCGTGGCCGCACGCGGCCTGCCGAAACTCGCGCCAACTTCGTCGTAACGCCCACCCCGCGCCACGGCATTCGCATAGCCCGGCGCATAGGCGCTGAAAATCACACCGCTGTGATAGCGGTAGCCACGCATGTCTGCCAGATCGATCTGCACTGTCACGCCCTGCTGCTGGTGGTGCTGCGCCAGAATGGACAGATCATCGAGTGCGCGCTGAATCAGCGCGTGTTGTGGCAACACGCAGCGCGCCTCTTGCAAAACGTGTGCGTCGCCATAGAGCTCCGGCAAAACGAGGATGGCCTCGCGCTGCGGTGCTGAGCAAGCGCGTGTCAACAGGCGAAGCTCTCCTGCGTCCTTGCAGGCAAGCGCATCCAGAATGGCCTCCATGTCCTGCGGCTCGAGCAGCAGACCCGACAGCACGCCGCGGACAATGCGGTTGTCCGCTAGATCGAGCGCGGCGTGATTGACCCCAGCCAGACGCAGACAGGCCATGGACAGTTGCTGCACTTCCAGATCGGCCTCCAGCCCAGCATGGCCGTACAACTCGGCACCGAATTGCAGGATTTCACGGCTGGCATGGACACCTTCCGGATGCGTTCGCACGGCACTGCCGCAATAGCAAACGCGTGTGACTCCGTCCTGATTCAACAGATGCGAGTCGATGCGGGCGGCTTGCGGTGTCATGTCGGCGCGCAAACCCAGTGCGCGTCCAGAGAGTTGATCGACCAGCTTGAAGGTCTGCAGATCAAGGTCTTGTCCTGTGCCTGACAGCAGCGAGTCAACGAACTCCAACAAGGGCGGCATGACCAGGGCATAGCCATAACACTGCGCAACGTCTAGACAGGCGCGGCGCAGGTGTTCGATGATCGCCGCCTCGCGGGGCAGCACATCAGAAAAGTATTCAGGAAGACGCCAGTTGCTCATGGGACGCGCAAAAAAATGGCGACGCGACATTTCGCGCCAACCTCTCAGCTTACTTGAGGAGAAGCACCAGGAGAAGGCCAGTGACCACGGCAATCAAGCCGACAAACCGGAGTTGACCATCCGTCAAAGCCAAGAGTTGGCGGAACGTCGCGCGCCACTGGCGCGGGACAAGCAAAGGCATCAACCCCTCAAGCACCAGAACCAAGCCAAGAGCAAGAAGCAGCGAGTCCATGAAACACAGCCGAAAACCGGACGCGCTTCAACCTGACGCGCAGCCCGGGGTCTTGGTCATTTGGCCGCCTTTGTCGCAGAACCTCCAGGACTGCGGAAGAACTGGAAGAACTGGCTGTTCGGATCGAGCACCAAGACGTCTGACTTGTTGTTGAAACTGGCGCGATACGCTTCCAGACTGCGGTAGAACTCAGCAAACTGCGGATTCTGGCCAAACGACTTGGCGTAGATCGACGAGGCTTCGGCGTCGCCCTGACCCTTGATGGTTTGCGCCTTGCTGTACGCCTGAGAAATCACGATTTCGCGCTGCTTGTCGGCTTCGGCTCGGATTTTCTCGGCCTCGGCGTAACCAGTCGATCGCAGTTCATTGGCCACGCGCTGACGCTCGGCCTCCATGCGGCGATACACCGACTGGGTGATGGCGGCAACAAAATCGACCCGCGTCAGGCGCATGTCCACGATCTGGATCCCCGTGCCCTTGATGTCCTTGGCAATGCCGGCCTGCACGTCCTGCATGACCTGATCCCGTTGCGACGCCAACACCTGGCGTACCGTACGCTTGGTGATCTGTTCGTTTAGTGCAGCCTTGACGATCTGTGCCAGGCGATCCCCGGCACGGCGTTGGTCGCCGCCATAACTGCGGATGAACTCGGTCGGATTGGTGATGCGCCACTTCAGATACCAGTCCACCACCACGTTCTTTTTCTCGGCTGTGATGAAACGGTCGGTATCCGGACTCTGCAGGGTCAGGATGCGTTTGTCGAGAAACACCACATTTTCGAAGGGCGCTGGAATCTTGAAATACAGGCCCGGCTCACTGATGACGCGCTTGATCTGCCCGAGGCCAAATACGGCGGCAAACTGCCGTTGATCCACCACGAACAGACTTGACGACAACACCAACAGGGCGACGAAGATGGCGACTATCGCCAGAATGATTTTGTTCATGTCTCCGTCCTCACTGGAAGTTGCGCTCGCGCAGGGTGTCACGCGAGGTTCTGGACGGAGCGGGTGCCGTGCCATCTGGCAGCGCAGCGGCGCTATCCACCGCACTGGGTGAGGCACTCACCGAGGCGGCCGGGAGAGCGGGCACCGCCGTCGGGGCGGCAGGCGCGGTCACCGCAGGCGATGACGACTTACCCGCAGACTGCTGCAGCAACTTGTCGAGAGGGAGGTACAGCAGATTGTTGTTGCTGCGCGAGTCCACCATGACCTTGGAAACGCTGGTGAGAATGTCTTGCATAGTCTGGAGATACATCCGCTCGCGGGTGACTTGCGGCGCCTTTTCGTACTGCTGAAGAATTTGATCGAAACGTGAGGTATCACCTTGCGCCTGCGCCACGACTTGAGCCTTGTAGGCCTCGGCATCCTGAATCAGACGAGACGCCGTCCCCTGCGCACGCGGAATGACATTGTTGGCATAGGCCTGTGCTTCGTTTTTAAGACGTTCCCGGTCTTGACCCGCCTTGATCGCGTCGTCAAACGCGGCCTGTACCTGCTCGGGCGGCTGCACGTTCTGCAGCGTGACCGTCGTGATGATGATGCCGGTCTTGTAGCGATCGAGAATTTTCTGCGTCAAGGCCTGGACGTCACTGGCTACTTGTTCACGCCCTTCGTACAACACGTAGTCGAGGGTCTTGTTGCCGACGACCTCGCGCACGGCAGTTTCTGCAGCCTGCGACACTGCATCATCCGGGCTGCGGTTGTTGTAGAGATAGTCCACCACGCTGTCGATGCGGTACTGCACCGCAAAGCGCACATCCACGATGTTTTCATCCTCGGTCAACATGGCCGACTCAGGCAGCCCTGTGGCCTTGACCTCTCCACCTCGACCGACTTCAACTGAACGGACCTGCGAGACATTGATGATTTCGTCGGCTTCAAATGGATAGGGCAACCGCCAGTGGAATCCCGCATCGGTGATGTAAGCCAGCTTGCCGAAGCGCGTGACTGCAGCCTGCTGCCCTTCCTGCACGATGAAAAACCCGGAAGACAACCAGCCAAGCACACCGATTAAGACCAGAATGGCAAAGCCGACCCCCATACCTTTCGCCGATGGATAGAGGTCGGGGCGCTGCGGAGGGGTTCCCATGCCACCGCCATTGCCGCTGCGCTTCTTGCCGAATAGTCCATTGAGCTTGCGGTTGAAATCACGCCAGAGCTCGTCTAGATCGGGGGGGCCGCCGCTGCCAGGACGACGATTCGGATCCTGGTTGTTGTTCTGATTGCTGTTGCCGCTCTCGTCCTTGCCCCAGCGCGGATCGTTAAGGTTGAAAAGGCGGTTGAACACACGCGAGGCAAGCCAGACGCCGCGCCAAGCGCGGACATGCAGCGGTGTCTGCCCAGCAGGAGATGCACGCCAAAAACGGGAGGAAGTCATGCGGAGAGGTGGGTGGTGTCGGACAAAACTGGCGAAACAGACTGAAAACGGGGATCCGCCAGAACGGCTTCTAGCAAGGCATCCTTAAGCGCTGCAAGCCCTGTGCCTNTCAGGGCGCTGACGGCAAGGCGAGGCATGCTATCACGCGACTTGATGCCCTCCGTTTCGTTGTGACCATTTGTAACCTCGAGGTTCACAGGCAACAGGTCTGATTTGTTCAAAATCAAAAACTGGGGGATGTCATCCGCGCCGATCTCGCGCAAGACGGATTGCACTTCATCCATCTGCTCGTGCAACGTCGACGCACTGGCATCCACGACATGCAAAAGTAAGTCCGCCTGCAAAGTGTCTTCCAGCGTCGCCTTGAACGCCTCGATCAAGGTGTGCGGCAGATCGCGGATAAAACCCACAGTATCGGACAAGGTGACATTGACCTGAGGTGCCAGATAGAACTTACGCGTGGTGGTGTCAAGCGTGGCAAACAGCTGATCGGCCGCGTAACTTTTTGACTTGGTCAAAGCATTGAACAGCGTGCTCTTGCCGGCATTGGTGTAGCCCACCAGAGCCACGCGAAACGCGCCTGTGCGACCGCGCGCTCGGCGCTGGGTCATGCGCTGACGTCCCAGCTTGCCCAGCCGAGTTCTCAGCATCTTAATTTTGTCGTCGAGCATGCGGCGGTCGAGCTCGATCTGCTTTTCGCCTGGGCCGCCGCGTACGCCAATACCACCGGTCTGGCGCTCCAAGTGGGTCCAACCGCGCACAAGCCGTGTGGCCAAATGCTCCAGGCGAGCGAGCTCAACCTGCATCTTGCCTTCGGCACTCTGTGCGCGGCGGGCGAAGATTTCCAGAATCAGTCCGGTGCGGTCGATCACCGGCTTGCCTAGCGCTTTTTCTAGATTGCG
>JGI24721J26819_10004078_pt1 | contig 15340 bp, 11 predicted proteins | sample YelNatPaOPGAMG01_FD_26819 | JGI IMG/M metagenome (IMG submission 26819)
CGATAGCGTCAAATCGGCTTTGACATTTTTCTATCGGATTCTGGTGCCCAGAAGAGGACTCGAACCTCCACGCCTTTCAGCGCTAGTACCTGAAACTAGTGCGTCTACCAATTCCGCCATCTGGGCAATCAAAATGAAATCATAACACACTGAGTCGGCTTGTAAAGAGCGCTGGCGCCCGCATCTGCTCATGCGGGCATCAGGGTGATAATGCGACATGCACCGCGAACGGCGGCGCGCCGGGGGCAGACCTTTTGGCCGAGTTCTTTTGGCCGAGTTCGCCGGTCTGGCGGTGTTTGACGACAAGACAAAGGATTTTTCGTGATTGTTCAAGGGATCGTGCGCGGTCATCGTGATGGGCATGGGTTTGTCACTCCCGATGACGGCGGGCCCGATATTTATCTGTCGCCGCAGCAAATGCGCACCGTGCTCCACTTGGACCGGGTGAGTGTGCGTGTGGGCAAACCGGACCGGCGTGGGCGAACGGAGGGACAGATCGTCGCCATTCTGGAGCGCAGCAACCGCCCGATCATCGGTCGGCTGCTGCAAGAGGGCGGGGTGTGGCTGCTGGCGCCGGAGGATCGTCGCTACGTGCAGGACATTTTGATCTCGCCCGACGGTGTGGGCAAAGCGCATGTCGGGCAAGTGGTGAGTGTGCAAATCACACAGCCGCCGCTGCCCAATGTGCAGCCGGTGGGCCGCGTGCTCGAAGTGTTGGGCGAACTCGACGATCCCGGCATGGAGATCGAAATCGCGGTGCGCAAATACGGCGTGCCACACCTGTTTTCNNCNGGGGCGATCAAAGAGAGCGAAGCGCTGCCCGATGCGGTGCGCGAGACCGATCTGGCAGATCGGGTGGATTTGCGCGATGTGCCGCTGGTGACCATCGATGGAGAGGACGCGCGCGACTTCGATGATGCCGTGTTTTGCCAGCCAAGCCGTGTCGGCCGGGCCAAGGGCTGGCGTTTGCTGGTGGCCATTGCCGATGTATCGCATTACGTGCGCGAAGGCAGCGAACTCGACGCCGACGCACTCGAACGCGCGACTTCGGTGTATTTTCCCCGCCGCGTCATTCCCATGCTGCCGGAAAAACTGAGCAACGGCCTGTGTTCGCTCAACCCGCAAGTCGATCGCCTGTGCATGGTTTGCGACATGCTCGTCACGGCGCAAGGCGACATCAAGGCCTACCAGTTTTATCCCGCGGTGATGCGCTCACACGCACGGCTGACGTACACCGAAGTAGCCGACATTTTGTCGAATACTGCCGGCAAGTTGGCGCGTGAACGGGCGGCGCTGGTGCCGCATTTGCTCGATCTGCACGGGGTGTTTCATGCGCTGCTGCAATCGCGGCAGGTGCGCGGCGCGCTCGATCTGGACATTCCAGAAACCCAAATCGTGGTGAACGCAGCCGGCAAGATCGAAGCCATCGTCCCGCGTCAACGCAACGATGCACACCGATTGATCGAGGAGTGCATGCTGGCAGCGAATGTGTGCGCAGCCGATTTTCTGGAGCGCAACAAGCAGTTGGCGCTGTACCGCGTGCACGAGGGGCCAACGCCGGAAAAGCTCGAGGCTTTGCGTACCCTGCTGCGCAACCTCGGGTTGACGCTGGGAGACAAGGGCACGCCGGAGCCCGCCGACTATCAGGCGCTGGCCAAGTCGATCGAAGCTCGCCCGGATGCGCTGCAAATCCAGACGCTGTTGCTGCGCTCCATGCAGCAGGCGATCTACACGCCGCACAACAGTGGCCACTTCGGTCTGGCCTATCCGGCGTATACCCATTTCACCAGCCCGATCCGGCGCTACCCGGATTTGTTGACCCACCGCGCCATCAAGGCGATTTTGCAGCGCGCGCATTACGTGCCGCATTTCAGCCCTCGCNTCGAAATGAACCGCGGCGAACAAAATGCCCGTCGCGCACCACCGCGCACCGCCGTGAGCGTGGNCCCCGCAGCGCCGCTGACGAAAGAGCAGGCACGGGATATGCCGATCTGGGAGGCGGTGGGTGTGCATTGTTCGGCCAACGAGCGTCGTGCCGACGAAGCCAGCCGCGATGTCGAGAGCTGGTTGAAATGTTGGTATATGCGCGACAAACTCGGTGAGGAGTACGTCGGCACCATCACCGCAGTGACCGCATTCGGCCTGTTCGTGCAGCTCGACGCGCTATTCGTCGAGGGCCTGGTTCACGTATCAGAAATCGGTGCCGATTATTTCCGCTACGACGANGCCCGCGGCGAATTGCGCGGCGAGCGTACAGGCATGCGCTATGCGCTGGGCGACCGCTTGCTGGTGCAGGTCAGCCGTGTCGATCTGGACGGGAGAAAAATCGATTTCCGCTTGGTGCGCGAGGGAGCCAAGGTCAACCCGGTGAACAAGCCGCTGCCCACGGCAGGAGAAATCAAGGGGCTGGAGGACGATGTATTCGCGCTCAACCCGCAAACGTCCACCGGAGTACGCAAATCCAGGCCGCGCGCAGCCGCAGGCAGTGCAACGGCCACGACGCGGCATGGTCAGCGTGGGGCGCAGACCGCAGCATTGATCTCGCCGGCCGGCTCCAAGCGCGGCAGCAAGGCCAAGGCAAAAACCGGCGGCACGGTCAAAAGCGAGCAGCGTCGAAAAGCCGCGGCAGGACGCAAGCGCGGCGGACGTTGAACCAGGCTATGAGCGGGTTGCCGCGGGCCGGTTTGATGCTGCCGCAGCCCGCGGCGTGGAAACGGCTTTCGGCCGGATCCTGCCGCGCTCGGACAGCCGCATCCAGTGGCGCAGCGCAATCAAACTGCCCAGCACCATGGCGAACGATCCGGGAATCCACAAGATCAATCCGCCCAGATGCTGGTCGGTCAGCGGCTCCAGGTTCAGCGCGCGGCCGCAGATGGCGTAGATCGGGTAGTAATCGGTCATACTCAGCGCGAGAACAGCGCCCCAGGCCATCGTCGGCAGCATGGCGATGAGCGGCAGGAACACGCGCTTGCCCGGGGTCAGGTGCGCGGGCGGGCTGGGGCGGCTGTCCAGAACCAGCCACCAGAACAGCAAGCCGTCCAGGGCCATGCTCCAGTTCATCAAGCGGTAAGTCGGCGCGTTGAGCATGACGAAGGGATGAAACGACGGGATCAGCCAAAGCAAGGCCATGCCGCCGAACAGCACCGCGGCAACCAACGGATGAAACAAGATTTGCTTGATGGTGCCGACAATGCGGTTGCGGTTGAGTGGGCGCAGCCAGCGTAGGCGCCAGTGCAGAGGGATTCCCGCGCGCAGCGTGCTCAGCGGGTAGCTCCACATGATCAGCAGCGGGGCGAAATCGTGCAGCGACAACTGCTGCGTGATGTGGAGGAAAAACTGATGCTCGGCGTAGTAATCCCATCGGCTTTGGAATGCCTGCCACATCAGCACCCAGCCCAGCCAGAAGCGGATTTGGCGCGAAATCGGCGTGCGCCGCCGCCTGCAGCCGCGCACATAGATCACGGCACCCAGAGCCAGCAAGGCCAAGGCGGCAGGGGACGGCTCCCAGGGAATGAACCAGCGCAGCAAAGTATCCATCGGGCAGGGCGGTGCAACTGCAGACAAGCAGAGACGGGCGGGCAAAGCCGCACTTTAACCCGCCGCCGTCCCGCTGCGGAGTTCAGTCGATGGTGCGCAGGACGTCGCGCACGGTGGACATGATTTGGTCGATCTGGCCGCGTTCGATGATCAACGGCGGCGATAGTGCGATGGTGTCTGCGGTATAGCGCACCAGCACGCCACGGGCGTAGCAGCCGACAAACGCTTCGTAAGCGCGCTTGCCCGGCGCGCCCGGGCGCGGCTGCAACTCGATGCCGCCGATCAGACCGATATTGCGCAAATCCTGCACATGACGCGCATCGCTGAGATCGTGCAGCGCGTTTTCCCAATACGTGGCGATGCCCTCGTCGGCGACCCGGGTGAGCAGTTTGTCGCGCTGGTAGATTTGCTGCGCTGCCACTGCCGCGGCCATCGCCAACGGATGGCCCGAATAGGTGTAGCCGTGAAAGAACTCCACGGCGCCTTCAGGCGCGCCGTGCACCACGGTGTCGTAAATGCCGTTGCGCACGAACACTGCGCCCATCGGCACGGCCGCGTTGTTCACTGCTTTGGCCGTGGTGAGAATGTCCGGAGTGACGTTGAAGTATTGCGCTGCAAACGGTGCGCCGAGCCTGCCATAACCGGTGATGACCTCGTCGAAAATCAGCAAAATGCCGTATTTGTCGCAAATGCTGCGCAGCCGCTGCAAATAGCCTTTCGGCGGGACGAGAACCCCGGTCGATCCGGCAACGGGCTCGACGATGACCGCGGCGATATTGCTGGCGTCGTGCAGCGCGACCAGGCGTTCGAGCTCATCGGCCAGATGCGCGCCCCAATCGGGCTGGCCGCGGGAAAACGCCTGGTGTTGCGCCGAATACGTATGCGGCAGGTGATCGACGTTGGGCAGCAATGAGCCGCGAAAGACTTTACGGTTGGCCACCATGCCGCCCACCGAGATTCCGCCAAACCCCACGCCGTGATAGCCGCGCTCGCGGCCGATGAACAGCGTGCGCGTGCCATCACCGCGGGCGCGATGGTAAGCCAAGGCAATTTTCAGCGCCGAATCGACCGACTCCGATCCGGAATTGGTGAAAAACACCTTTTTCAGTTCCCCTGGAGCGATGGCAGCGAGCAGATTGGCCGCTTCGAACTGCAGCGGATGGCCCATTTGAAATGGCGGGGCGTAATCCATCTCCTGCGCCTGGCGGGCGATGGCGGCGCTGATTTCCGGGCGCCCATGGCCGGCGTTGACGCACCACAGCCCCGCGGTGGCGTCGAGAATCTGCCGGCCATCGTGTGCGCGGTAGTACATGCCTTGCGCGCCGACCAGCAGGCGAGGCGCGGCCTTGAACTGGCGGTTCGCCGTGAACGGCATCCACAGTTGCTCCATTTCAGGCAGTGCGGCATCGGCGCCTGAACGGTGCAATTCGGCTTGATCCATCGAAATTCTCCAGTGAGCCAGGGTATCGTTGGTGCAACTATATCCTCATGGCCCTGCGTTTTGTCGCGGGTGCTGCGAACTTGGCTGCGGGCGCCGGCAACGTGACGTGCGCCCAAGAAAAAAGCCCCGCAATGCGGGGCTGGAATCGACTCGAAGCGCAGGGATACCCTGCTCAGTGACTTGTCACTTATTTGACACTTACTTGGTCACCATGTGCGTGCCGACGACTTCGACCACGGTACGGCGGTTGGGCGCCTGGCATTCGACTTGCTGCTTGAACGTACCCTTGCAGCTCTTCGGGTCGACGCGGAAGTCGGTCTTGCCTTTGCCTTCGACGTAGATCTTGTCAGCCGGAATGCCCTTGCTCACCAGATAGGCCTTGACGGCTTCGGCACGGCGCACCGAGAGCTTCTGGTTGTAGGCAACCGAACCGAAGCTGTCGGTGTAGCCGGTGGAGATCACGACTTCCAGGTTGATCGCCTTGATTTTGTCGGCCAGTTGATCCAGAGCTTCTTTGCCGGCGGGCAACAGGACGGCCTTGTTGAACTGGAAGAAGGTGTCAGCGGAATACGTGACTTTTTCGCTCACCGGAACCGGGGCCGGGGCCGGCTTGGGAGCCTCGGGCGCAGGGGCCGGAGCCGGGGCGGGGGCCGGAGCCGGGGCGGGTTTGGCAACCACGGGCAGGCCACAAGCTTCGCTCGAGGCGGTGGCCGGCGTCCAGAAGCCGTCTTGCCAGCACAGCTTGTTGTCGCCGTTCATCCAAGTCAGGCCGTACGGGTCCTGCCAGTTGTTGATGCTGCGGCTTTCCGCGGCATGGGCAGCCGTCAGCGACGACGTTGCGATGACCGCTGCTGCGAACAATTTAGCGATTTTCTGGGTGTGGATCATGTTTTTTCCTCTCGGTCGTTGGTCGTTCATCGCAGCTCGAACTGCGTATGCGGATGATAAGCGCAGGCGCGCCGGAAAAAAGCGGAGATTTGTATCGGCTTCCTCCTTTGCTGAGCCCGCAACACAGCAAACTGCCAAGCGTGAATCTGAAAAGAATTGTGCCACAGCGCTAGTGACGGTGAATTGACTGTTTTCCAGGCTTTACAGTCGGCGAGCGTGGCATCGTCTGATTGTTGCTGCAACGCAACGAATCATGGAGGCAGACGGGCAGCGCCATGCTTCGTCTGTGGATCGGGAAGATGGCGGGCAGGCGGTTGCGGGCTGCTAACATCGATCGCTTGACTCTGCCGGACCGGTTGGCGGCCGAAACTGCCGCTGGCGCCTGTGTGATCCGGCAGGGCGCTAGATTTTTCTGCTGCGCAGTCCGCCCTCATGTCCGTATTCGCCAAAGAAACCCTGCCCGTCAGCCTCGAAGCGGAGATGCGCCGCTCTTACCTCGATTACGCGATGAGCGTGATCGTCGGCCGGGCGCTGCCGGACGTGCGCGACGGGCTCAAGCCGGTGCATCGCCGCGTGCTGTACGCGATGCACGAGCTGGGCAACGCCTGGAACCGGCCCTACAAGAAGTCGGCGCGCATCGTCGGCGACGTGATCGGTAAATACCACCCGCACGGCGATCAGTCGGTGTACGACACCATCGTCCGCATGGCGCAGGATTTTTCGCTGCGCTACATGCTGGTCGACGGGCAGGGCAATTTCGGCTCGGTCGATGGCGACAACGCCGCGGCGATGCGCTACACCGAAATCCGGCTGGCGAAGATCGCGCACGAAATGCTCGCCGACATCGACAAGGAAACGGTCGATTTCGGCCCGAACTACGACGGCTCGGAGCAGGAGCCGTTGCTGCTGCCCGCGCGCCTGCCCAATCTGCTGATCAACGGTTCGGCGGGCATTGCCGTGGGCATGGCGACCAACATCCCGCCGCACAACCTCGGCGAAGTGCTCGACGCCTGCCTGCACCTGCTGCGCCACCCGGACGCGAGCATCGACGAGCTGATCGAGCGCGTGCCGGCGCCGGACTTCCCCACCGCCGGGATCATCTACGGCCTGACGGGGGTGCGCGAGGCGTACCGCACCGGGCGCGGCCGGGTGGTGATGCGCGCGCGCTGCCATTTCGAGGATCTGGACAAGGGACAGCGGCAGGCGATCGTCGTCGATGAAATTCCGTACCAGGTGAACAAGCGCACCTTGCTCGAGCGCATCGCCGAGCTGGTGCAGGAAAAAAAGATCGAGGGCATCAGCCACATCCAGGACGAGTCGGACAAATCCGGCATGCGCGTGGTCATCGAGCTCAAGCGCGGCGAAGTGCCGGANGTGGTGCTCAACAACCTNTANAANCACACCCAGCTGCAGGACACCTTCGGCGTCAACATGGTCGCGCTGGTCGACGGCCAGCCGCGGCTGCTCAACCTGCAGCAGATGCTCGCAGCGTTTTTGTCTCACCGCCGCGAAATCGTCACTCGCCGCACCATTTTCGACTTACGCAAGGCGCGCGAACGCGGCCATGTGCTCGAAGGGCTGGCGGTGGCGCTGGCCAACGTCGACCGCATGATCGAGCTGATCAAGGCCGCGCCGACCCCGCCGATCGCCAAGGAGCGGCTGTTGGCGCAGGCGTGGGNGCCGGGCGAGGCGCGGGCGATGCTGTCGCGCGTGGAGGGCGACATCACTCAGTTCCAGCCGGAAGACCTCGACCCGCGCTACGGCCTCAAGCCCGACGGCTATTACTTGAGCGAGGTGCAGGCGCAGGAAATCCTGCAGATGCGGTTGCAGCGCCTCACCGGCTTGGAGCAGGACAAAATCGTCGGGGAATACAAGGAGGTGATGGCGCAGATCGCCGATCTGCTCGACATCCTGGCCAAGCCCGGGCGCATGACCGACATCATCGCCGCCGAGCTCACCGCGCTGCGCGAGGAATTCGGCGACGCGCGTCGCTCGCAGATCGAACCCAACGCGCAGGACATCGACATCGAAGACCTCATCACCCCGCAGGATCTGGTGGTGACCATTTCGCACGCCGGCTACATCAAGAGCCAGCCGCTGGCCGAGTACCGTGCGCAGCGCCGCGGCGGCCGCGGCAAGCTCGCCACCGGCACCAAGGAAGACGACTGGATCGAGCAACTGTTCGTCGCCAACACCCACGACATGCTGCTGTGCTTTTCCAACCGCGGCCGGGTGTACTGGATGAAGGTGTACGAGGCGCCGATGGGCGGGCGCGGCTCGCGCGGCAAGCCGCTGGTCAACCTGTTTCCGCTGCAAGCCGGGGAGAAAATCACCACGGTGCTGCCGGTCAAGGCGTTCGACGAGGAGCATTTCGTGTTCATGGCCACCGCCCGCGGCACGGTGAAAAAAACCCCGCTGTCGGCGTTTGCCAACCGGCGCACGGCGGGCATCATCGCCGTCGGGCTCGACGATGACGATTACCTCATCGGCGCGGCGATCACCGATGGCCGCCACGACGTGATGCTGTTCTCCGACGCCGGCAAGGCGGTGCGACGGCCGTTCGCTTCGACGAAGCCGACGTGCGGCCGATGGGCCGCGAGGCGCGCGGGGTGCGCGGCATGCAACTCGAAGACGGGCAGAGCGTGATCGCGCTGCTGGTGGCCGAAGACGAGTCGCAAAGCGTGCTCACCGCCACGGTCAACGGCTACGGCAAGCGCACGCCGATTGCCGAATACACCCGCCACGGCCGCGGCACCAAGGGCATGATCGCGATCCAGACCTCCGAGCGCAACGGCAAGGTGGTCGCCGCCTGCCTGGTGCGCGAGGCCGACGAGATCATGCTCATCACCGACACCGGGGTGCTGGTGCGCACCCGCGTGGCCGAAATCCGCGAAATGGGCCGTGCCACTCAGGGAGTGACGCTGATCGCGCTGGACGCCGAGGCGCAGCTCATCCAGGTGCAGCCGGTGGTCGAGGCGGAAAGCGCCGACGAGGAGGCGCCAGGCGGCGCGAACGAGGCTGGCGCTGCACCCAGCGCCGAATGAATCGGGCAGAGCATGTCACGTCCCTACAACTTCTCCGCCGGCCCTGCGGCCATTCCTGAAGAGGTGCTGCAGCAGGCTGCGGCCGAAATGCTCGACTGGCACGGCAGCGGCATGAGCGTGATGGAAATGAGCCATCGCGGCCCGCAGTTCGAGTCCATCCTGCAGCAGGCCGAGGCCGATCTGCGCGACCTGCTGGGCATTCCAGACGACTACGCCGTGCTGTTCATGCAAGGCGGAGCGATCGCGGAAAACGCCATCGTGCCGCTGAATCTGTCGCGCGGCCGCAAGGCCGACTATGTGGTCACCGGGTCGTGGTCGCAAAAAAGCCAAATCGAGGCGCGCAAATATTGCGATGTCCACGTCAGCGCCAGCGCACACGACGACCAGGGTTACGGCGTCATCCCCGACCCTGCCGCGTGGAGCATCCGCCCCGACGCGCAATACNTGCACATTTGCACCAACGAAACCATCGACGGCGTGGAGTTTCACTTCGTCCCCGACAGCCGCGGGGTGCCGCTGGTGGCCGACATGTCGTCGCACATTCTGTCGCGCCGCATCGACGTCAAGCGCTACGCCTGCATCTACGCCGGGGCGCAGAAAAACATCGGCCCGGCGGGGTTGACCCTGGTCATCGTGCGCCGCGATCTGCTCGGCCATGCGCTGCCGCATTGCCCCAGCGCGTTCGACTATGCCATCGTCGCCGCCAACCGGTCGATGTACAACACCCCGCCGACTTACGCCATCTACATCGCCGGGCTGGTGCTGCAATGGATCAAGCGCCAGCGCTACGACGGCTTGGAGGGGCTCGATGCCGTGGAGGCGCGCAACATCGCCAAGGCGCATCTGCTGTACGACGCGCTCGACGCCTCCGAGCTGTTCGAAACCCGTGTGGCGCGCGACTGCCGCTCGCGCATGAACGTGCCGTTTCATTTGCGCGAGCCAGCGCTCGACGGTGCGTTTTTACACGGCGCCGAGCAGGCCGGGCTGCTGCAGCTCAAGGGGCACAAATCGGTCGGCGGCATGCGCGCGTCGATCTACAACGCCATGCCGCTCGAAGGCGTGCAGGCGCTGGTGGCGTATTTGCAGGACTTTGAACGACGCCATGGCTGACCTGTTGCCCACCGGCTCTAGCGACGAGCTGACTGCCTGGCGCGAGCGCATCGACGCCATCGACCGCCAAATCCTCGCGCTGCTCAACCAGCGCGCGCAGGCGGCGCAACAGATCGGGCACATCAAGCAGCGCTTGGGCATGCCGGTGTTCCGGCCCGAGCGCGAACGGCAGGTGGTCGACACCCTGCAGGCGCACAACGCCGGGCCGCTGCACAACGCCGGCGTCAGCGCGATCTGGCGCGAAATCATGTCGGCCTGCCGCACCCTGGAGGCGCCGCTGCGCGTGGCCTATCTCGGCCCGGCAGGCACGTTCAGCGAACAGGCGGCGCGGCGGTTTTTCGGCAGCAGCGCGCACGGCGTTGCCTGCGCCAGTATCGACGATGTGTTTCGCAGCCATCTCGGCGGCGAGAGCGAATTTGCCATCGTCCCGGTGGAAAACAGCACCGAGGGTGCGGTGGCGCGCAGCATGGATTTGTTGCTGGCGCATCCAGTGCATCTGTGCGGCGAAGTCAGCTTGCCGGTGCGGCACTTTTTGCTGCGCCAGACTCCCGAACTCCAGGGCATCGACGTCGTTGCCGCGCATGCGCAGGCCCTGGCGCAATGTGCCGGNTGGCTGCGCAGCCACCTGCCGCNCGCCGAGCTGCGCTCGGTGGCAAGCAACGCCGAGGGCGCGAGGCTGGCCGCCGCAGACGCACGCATCGCCGCGATCGCCGCAGAGGAGACCGCGGCGCTGTACGGCTTGCACATCGCCGCCCGTGCCATTCAGGACGAGGCGCAGAACACCACGCGCTTTGTCGTACTCGGCGCGGCGCGGCCGCAGCCGACGGGGGACGACCGCACCAGCCTGATCCTGTCCGTGCCCAACCGCGCCGGCGCGGTCTACGAGTTGCTCAAACCGCTGGCGCAGCACGGTGTGAGCATGACGCGGTTCGAATCGCGTCCGGCGCGCTCGGGGCAATGGGAATACGCGTTTTACATCGACATCGAGGGCCACCAGGACGACCCGGAGGTGGCTATGGCGCTACGCGAACTGCAGTCGGCCTGCGCGATGTACAAATGTCTGGGGTCCTACCCGATCGACCGCACGCCGCGCGAGCGTTGACCGTGCCAAGCCGTACCTGAAAGCCAACTCATGCAACAGACCGAAACCGCACAAACCCGTTGGGGCGCCGACTACGTGCAGGCGATTTCGCCTTATGTCGGCGGCAAGCCGATCGCCGAAGTCGCCCGCCAGTTCGGTTTGCAGCCCGAGCGCATCGTCAAACTGGCGTCCAACGAAAACCCGCTGGGCATGTCGCCCAAGGCACACGACGCCGTGCTCCAGGCATTGAACGACGGTCAGCGCTACCCCGACAACGACGGCTACGCGCTCAAGCAGGCGCTGGCGCAGCATCTGGATGTTGCGCCGGCGTGGATCACCCTCGGCCACGGATCGAGCGACCTGCTCGAAATGGCCGCGCGCGCGCTACTCACCGATGCCGACGCCGGGATGTACGCGCGTTACAGCTTCATCGTCTACACGCAGGCGGTGCAGGGCGTGGGAGCGACGCATCAGGTCGTTGCCGACGCCGACTTCGGCCATGACCTGGCGGCGATGCGTGCGGCCATCACCGCGCAGACGCGGCTGATTTACCTAGCCAACCCGAACAACCCCACCGGCACTTTCCTGCCGGCCGAGCAGATCGAAGACTTTTTGCGCCAAGTGCCGCCGCACGTCGCCGTGGTCCTCGACGAAGCGTATGTCGAATACATCGAACCCGCGCTGCGTTACGACAGCATGGCCTGGGTGCGGCAATATCCCAACCTGATCGTCTCGCGCACGTTTTCCAAGGCTTATGGCCTGGCCGGACTGCGCATCGGCTACGGTGTGGCGCAACCGCCGCTGACCGACGTGCTCAACCGGGTGCGCTCGGCATTCAACACCAGTACCGTTGCCCAGGCGGCGGCGCTGGCGGCGCTTGCCGACCAGGACTTCATCGACCAGGCGTACGCCGTCAACCGTGCCGGGCATGCGCAGCTTGCCGCCGCGTTCGACGCGCTCGGGCTGCGCTACATCGCGTCGCAGGGCAACTTCATCTTGGTGCAAGTCGGTGACGATGCGCAGGCCGGAGCGCGGGTCAACCTCGCGCTGTTGCAACGCGGCGTGATCGTCCGCCCAGTGGACAACTACGGGCTGCCGCAATGGCTGCGCATTTCCATCGGCACCGAGGCAGAGAACGCTGCGTGCATCGCGGCGTTGCGCGCGCATTTCGCAGGAGGTTGAGCGCATGGACACGGTCATCGGCGCCGACGGCGACGACGCCCCGGTGCAGTTCGAACGCCTGGCCATCCTCGGCGTCGGCCTGCTCGGCGGCTCGTTCGCGCTGGCTGCACGCCGCGCCCGGCTGGCACGGCACATCGTCGGTTACAGCAAATCGCCCACCACCACGCGAACTGCGCTGGAGCGCTCGATCATCGACGAAGAGGCCGACTCGGCGCTGCGTGCGGTGCATGGTGCCGATCTGGTGTTGCTGGCCGTGCCGGTGGCCTCGACCGCCGATTTGCTCAAGCAGTTGCGTCATGGCCTGGAGCCGCACGCGTTGGTGATGGACGTGGGCAGCACCAAAGGCGACGTCGTCGCCGCTGCGCAGGCGCAGCTTGGCGCGCGGCAAAGCCAATTCGTGCCCTGTCACCCGATCGCCGGTAAGGAAAAAAGCGGCGTGTTACACGCCGAGGCCGGCTTGTTCGACGGCAAGCGCGTCGTGCTCACGCCGCTGGCGGCCAACAGCGACAGTCTGGTGGACATCGCCACGCAGGCCTGGGAGGCGATCGGCGGCGTGGTGTCGATCATGTCGCCGCAGGAGCACGATGCGGCGTTTGCCGCGGTCAGCCACTTGCCGCACTTGCTGGCGTTCGGTTACGTCTATGCCCTGTCGAGCCAACCGCAGGGCAGCGCGTTCTTGCAGCTCGCCGGGCCGGGGTTTCGCGATTTCAGCCGCATCGCCGGCGGCGACGCGCAGATGTGGCGCGACATTCTGCAGGCCAACCGCGACGAAGTGTTGCATCAACTGCAGCTTTACAAACAGGCGCTGGCCGGGTTCGAGGCGCAGATGCGCCAGGGTAACTGGGTGGCTGTGGAATCGCTGATCCGTCGCGCCAGCCAGGTGCGCCAGGGTTGGGACGCTCCTTCGACGGCGGACGGCGATGCCTGATTTCATCGACCTGCCGCCGTTGATCGCCGCTGGCGGCACGCTGCAACTGCCCGGCTCCAAGAGCATTTCCAACCGCGTGCTGCTGCTGGCCGCTTTGGCCGAGGGACAGACCGAAATCACCGGGTTGCTCGATTCCGACGACACGCGGGTGATGCTCGCCGCGCTGCGCACGCTGGGCATCGCCGTGGATCGCGACGGCACGAGCGCAAGGGTGTTGGGCGGTGGCGGGAGATTTCCCGCTGGCAGCGCCGACTTGTTCATGGGCAATGCCGGCACGGCCATCCGTCCGCTGACCGCGGCGTTGGCGCTGCTCGGCGGCGACTACACCCTGCGCGGCGTGCCGCGCATGCACGAGCGCCCGATCGGCGACCTGGTCGACGCGCTGCGGCAGTTCGGCTGCTGCATCGACTACCTCGGCAACCCCGGCTATCCCCCTTTGCACATCGGCGAAAGCCGTTTTGTGCTGCGCGGCGATGTGGCCGTGCGCGGCGACGTCTCCAGCCAGTTCCTCACCGCGCTGCTGCTGGCCCTGCCGCTCAAGGCGGCGCAGCAGGACATCGCCGTGTCGGTGCAGGGCGAACTGATTTCCAAGCCCTACGTCGACATCACGCTCACACTGCTGCAGCGGTTTGGTGTGCGCGTACAGCGCGAAGGCTGGCAACGCTTCGTCATCCCTGCGGGCAGCCGGCTGCGCAGCCCGGGGCGCATCGCCGTCGAGGCAGATGCGTCGTCGGCGTCTTACTTTCTCGCCGCAGGGGTGCTTGGGCAGTTGCACGGTCAGGGCCGGCCGTTGCGCGTGCAGGGCGTCGGGCGCGACAGCATCCAGGGCGATGTGGAGTTCGCGCGTGTGCTGCAGCGCCTGGGCGCCGAGGTGCGCTGGGGCGACGATTACATCGAAACCTGCGGCTTGCAGCCCGGGCTGCGCGCGCTGCGCGGCGGTGACATCGACTGCCTGGAGATTCCCGATGCCGCGATGACCCTGGCGATGACCGCGCTATTCGCCGAAGCGCCGACGACGCTCACCGGCATCGGCAGCTGGCGGGTGAAGGAGACCGATCGCCTCCACGCCATGCACACCGAACTGGCCAAACTCGGTGCGCGGGTCGAATCGGGCACAGACTGGCTGCGCGTGCACCCTCTGCCGCGAGCCCAGTGGCGCAGCGCGGCGATCGCCACTTACGACGACCACCGCATGGCGATGTGCTTTTCGCTGGCGAGCTTTGGCGACGCCGACATCCGTATTCTCGACCCCGGCTGCGTCGCCAAGACCTACCCGGCTTACTTTGCCGATTTCGCCCGCGTGACCCACGCCGTACCGGTCCTCACCATCGACGGCCCGACGGCGTCGGGCAAAGGCAGCGTTGCCGCGCAGGTGGCACAGGCCCTGGGATTTCACTTGCTCGATTCAGGCGTGCTGTACCGGCTCACCGCCTGGCTGGCGCTGCAGCAGGCGGTGCCGCTGGACGATGCCGCAGCGCTGGCGGCGCTGGCCGCGGCGCTGGACGTGCGTTTCACGCCGCAGGGCATGCTGCTGCGCGGGCAGCGGCTCGACCCGGCCGTGTTGCGCACCGAGGAAGTGAGCCAGGCAGCCTCCGCCGTGGCGGCGCTGCCGGCGGTACGCGACGCGCTGTTCGCCCTGCAGCGCAGCCGGCGCCGCGCACCGGGATTGGTTGCCGACGGCCGCGACATGGGCACCGTGGTGTTCCCCGACGCAGCGCTCAAGGTGTTTCTCACCGCCAGCACTGCCAGCCGCGCCGAGCGCAGATATAAGCAATTGATTTCTCAAGGAATTCCTGTTACACTACCCAACGTTTTGGCGGAACTGGAGCAACGCGACGCGCGCGACACGCAACGCGCAGTGGCTGCGCTCAAGCCCGCTGCCGACGCCAAGCTGCTCGACAGCACTCATCTGAGTCTAGAGCAGACGGTGGACGTCGTGATGCAGTGGTGGCGCCAAACCCAAACCGTCTGACCGCGGGCTTCGCGTGTCAGGTTGTTCCACTCCAACCCCACGGTTCGCCGTGGTCTGAAGGTCTTTCTCAATGTCCTCTGCCTCCCCAAGTGCTGCGTCCAACGAGTCGTTTGCCGCACTGTTCGAAGAATCCCTGCAATCGCGCGACCTGCGCGCC
>JGI24721J26819_10004090_pt1 | contig 15319 bp, 10 predicted proteins | sample YelNatPaOPGAMG01_FD_26819 | JGI IMG/M metagenome (IMG submission 26819)
CAAACACGGATGTAATTGCCAACTTAAGGCCGGCTTATATTTCCAACACCGCTAAAAAAGAAGCCAGGAAATCAGGGATCATGATTGATTAATTCCAGCACAGTAATACATACATTCGGCGGCTTACTGCAAATCTTTTACACATAGAAATGAATATCAATCATGAATACAGTTATGGATCCCGAAAAACAGGGATAGACTTTAGCAAAATATGCTACATTGCAGGGGATAATTCATTACAGGAAGTGAATTTTGTATATTACAAGGATTATTGCAGACATAATAAGTGCTGTGGCTGCAGCAGCAAGGATATCATCGATAACAATGCCCCAGCCGCGTGGTAAGTTTTGGCTTTTATGGATTATCCATGGTTTCCAGATATCAAAGATTCTGAAGAGTACAAAAGTAAGGATGCTNAGGAAAATAAAGTGATAAATTAACGGCGCCTGTGGAGGAGAACGTATAAACCAGGCGGCCATAGGAAAGTAGGCTAAGGGAAGAGCAACAATCTCATCGATTACGACTGATGGTGGGTCTTTTTGATCTAGCAGAGCTGCGGCGCGNGTTGCTATTGGGACGGCGGCGAGGGCTAGCAGGAGCGCGGTCAGGATATAGAACACAATGCTTTTAGGAATGATGAGAATTCCGATCAAGCCGAAGCCGAGTAATGATCCGACAGTTCCCGGGGCGGTAGCAAGTTTTCCGATACCAAATCCTTGAGCAAGAAGCGTTATTAATTTATCCATGATGGCCTACAGGTCGTTGATGAAAAGGTTTTTGTTTTTGAATAGGTACAGTGAGCCGGAGATTATTGTAAGGCTTACTGTTATCCATTTAAGGCATTCGACAAGCAATGGCAGCCATGGGTTAGTCAGATTTGCAGCGGTTGTGCTTAACTCGGCAATACTTTGTTCGAGAAGGATGCCGATTATGGTGGCTATTTGAGACGTGGTCTTATGTTTTCCCAATTTTTCGGCCGAGAGTATTATGTTTTTGGATGCAGCTACAGAGCGGAGGCCGGTAATTATGAACTCTCTGGCGACTATGATAGCGACCATCCAGGCGGGCATNAGNCCGTTACCTACGAAAGCTATAAAAGCAGAACAGACCAGGATTTTATCTGCCAATGGGTCTACGAGTTTTCCGAAGTTGGTGATTTGTCCACTTTTTCTGGCTATTTGCCCATCCAGAAGGTCGGTAATGCTGGCTAAGATGAAGAGGACGATACCGACGGAATTTTTAAACTCCATTTTGCCAAGGATAACAAGCATAAACAAGATAGTCAGAAAGATTCTAGATAGTGTTATTTTATTTGGGGTGTTCATGCTTTTGTTGCAATGAGGTCGTAGTTAAGCGCGCTTACTATTTTTATATTTTCAAATTCGCCGGCGGTAAAGTGTCCGTTTACAAAAATTCTTCCGTCTACTTCTGGGGCTTCGCGTTTAGTCCGAGCTATGAACCATTTGAGCTGGGAGTTATGGTTCAGGTTATTAATTTTTTTGAGGAATGATGGTTTTGGGTTTATTTCGTATTCGACGAGCGCCTGAGTTATATTGCCGATTTGTGCATTTAATTTTTGAAGTGTAATTTTTTTCTGGGCTTCCATGATGATTTTTTTTCTGACTAGTTTTTCTTTACAGGCTATATGATTTTTTAATTTAGCAGCGACAGTGTTTTCTTCTTTTGAGTACTCAAAAACGCCGAGCCAATCAAACTTAATTTTATGGATAAATTCCAGCAAAAACTGGAAGTGTGCTTCAGTTTCGCCCGGGAAGCCTGTAATAATAGTAGTTCTGAGGGTTGGGTTATCAATTTTGGATCGGATATTTTCTATTAAGTTTTCTACCTGATCAGGGGTATATGGACGGTTCATTCGAGCCAGGATTTCCGGGTGTATATGTTGGATGGGTATATCGAAGTACGGGATGATATGTTTTGAACTTGCAATTAGGTCGATTAATTCTGTTTTCCAATGTGCTGGATGGGTATAGAGAACTCTAATCCAGAAGTTCCCGCTAATGGAATCGAGTTTATAAAGCAGGTCCAGGAGACTGGAATTACTGTAAAGATTTTGTCTTTTTGAGTTAGTTCTGGAAGATTTGAGATCTGTCCCGTACAGGGTTGAGTCCTGAGATACCAGGTTGATTTCTTTTACTCCGGCTTGTAAGAGTACCAGTACTTCTTTGTAAATATCAGTAACTGGTCGGCTACGAAATCTCCCACGAATCATTGGAATAGCGCAGTATGAGCAGCAATTATTACAGCCGTCAGCTATTTTTACATAAGCGACTGAGGCATGGCCCAGACGTAATCTTGGTGTTTTATATGAAGGCAGGAAATGTGGATTAGGGCAGATACTGGTGAGTGTATGTAATTTTTGACGCAGGTTAGGACGCTGTCGTTGTGGAAGTTTTTCATTTAGTTTGATTATTTTAAGGACAAGCTCAGCAATGTTTGGGATTGAATCAATCCCACAAAACAGGTCGACTTCGGGGAGTAATTCAGTGATTTTATCTTTATATCTTTGGGGAAGGCATCCGGCGACGACTAGCAATGGTTTGTTTGAGGCATTTTTAATATTTGCGATTTCTAAAATAGTGTCGATGCTTTCCTGTGTAGCTGATTCGATGAAACAACAGGTGTTAATGATAGCCACATCAGAATTTTTTGGTTCGTTAACTATCTGGAAACCGTTTTTAGTTAGGATACCAAGTATGATCTCTGAGTCGATTTGGTTTTTGACGCAGCCCAGAGAGATTATACTGACGTTGATATTTTTTTTGTTTTTTGAACTCATCAAACGAGCAAATAGAGACTAATTCAAATTCAAGTTCAAATCAATAGAGGAAAACAAAAGGCCAGCACTGAGGTGCTGGCCGTTAGCTTACGGTGAAGAACCTTTGTTAGGTTTTATTATTTTTTGGTTTTAACACCGACTTCTGGTGCATCTGGGTTAACCTCTGGTCCGAAGTATCTTAACATTACCAGTGGTTCTGTATCTGATGTGTTTTCGAAAACGACTCCTTGTTTAGCTGCGGTTTCAGTACAAAAAACCTCGTCCTGGGTAAGTTCGCCGAATCTGATCATGTTTGGGCAATCGAGGTCTAATTTATTCATTTTGCCTTTACCCTGGACTACGATGAGTCCGTAAGCGCCGTTATCCTTGATGGTGCATTTGACGCCTGGGTTGATGGTTAATTCTTTAGCGGTGAATAGTTGTTTATTTTGGAATTTGCCATAAACGATCCATTTATCTAAATAACCTTCAGACGCGGTATCAGCAACTGGTATGGGTTCCAGGAATCTGTTTTGTTTGAAGTACGGGTCAACATTAGCATCCCAATCGATCAAGCTGATGATAAAGTCCAGGTCTTTATGTTTATCTGGTGGTACATCTTTGACGAGCAGGTTCCATGGTACTTCGCGGCCTTCGACGAGGTTCTGGTACATACCGAAGACGTCTGAGCCCCATTGCGGTTCATAGGTGCAAAGTGATCCTGGTGCATGAAGTATTCCTGGCCCGACCAACCAACCTGTGCCTGGTTTTAAACGATATGCCCGGGATAAATCCAGGATCCCGTTGTCACCTTTGCCCCAATTTTCTAAGCATTTTCGGACCTGGCTTTTAGTTGTACCCGGTTCGAGACCAAAGAATGTATATGGAAAATTGTTTCCGGTATAATTATGTTGCGGCGGAAAATAATAAGCCTCTGGTTTACCTTCCTGGCCGACAAGTGCAGCATGCTTTTGAGATTGGTGAAGATGCAATGGAATAGGTCCCATATTGTCAAAAAATTTGGAATAAACGGGCCACCTTTTATATTTTTTCCAGATTTTTTCGCCGATAATTTCTGGGCCCATTTCATCGATTATATCTTTTAGTGTAACACGTTCGTTGCCTGTAATTGCATAACTGAGACCTTCGTCGGGTTCACGGTTCTCATTTGCTGCTGGTGTAGTTGATGCGAACCAGCGTTCGTCGATTCCGCCGCGGTGCAGTCCATAAGCGTAAAGATCGCGCGGATCAAGTTTTAGTCGTTTCCCCGGGTGAAGAAAAGACCGCGGGACCCAACATGGGCAAAGGCGAAGCAAACCGCCTGTTTCTTCTAATACAGCTTCAATGCGCTGTCGGAGATTGTTTTTGATAATTTTTAGATCAAATATGCTTTTCATAACTTGGTTGTTTTACAAATAGTTAATTGCATAGCCGTTTTTACAGCTACTGCCTAGCTATTGATTTGCCTCAGCTTAAATCACGAGTTGGTTAGTGGCAAGAAAAGAAATTTTCAGATTTTATTATTATAACCCCTGATCATTTAAATCCCAGGAAATTTACATTAATCAAAGCTCAAAATTTGTGGACCTGGATTTCGAGACTGCTACTCGGCCTGAAGGGTTTATTGGGCTGGATGAGAGGGTAAAAATTTGAGTTAAGCATGATCGCTTATAGAAATACTTGACTTATATTGGTCGATTGGTGGTAAAAAATCGTTTCTTGAGATTAATGTAAAAAATTTGTATATGAGTTGGAATTTAAAAAAATTAACCAATTTTGGGGCGTGAAACTTGGTCAAGTTACTCAAAGTAGAAGGGAAAAGGTTTTATGAAAAAGCGAGACGCGGGTTGGAATTATTTTGCTGCAGTTTTGTATATTTTTTTTATTTTTTTTCAGCGTTCAAGTTATGCAGAGACTTATGTAAATCGGATTAATGGCACAGTTAAACCTGTATCATTAATGAACGAAGTTTGGACTAAGGCTAACAGTCCATATATAATTGAAGCCGATGTAACAGTTGAGGACTCCGGGAGTTTAGTTATAGAGGCTGGTTCAGTTATTAAGTTTGGCGGTAACTGTGGTTTATTTATTTACGGTGGTCTTTTTGCCACAAATGTTTTATTTCAGCAATTAAACACGAATGCTAACTGGGCGGGTATTTATTTAAATGTGGGTCAAAATCAGGCTGTATTACAAGGTTGCGGAATTTATAATGCGGGGGGCAGGAGGTTGGCTAATATTTTTAATGGTGTTTCTATGCAGGCGGCTGTTTGTATTGACTCGTGTTCACCACTGATTAAAAACTGCACGATAACAAATTCCTGGGGTAATGGAATAGAGTTATTTGAATCCTCGGCTCAGATAATCGATTGTTCAATCACTGGGCCAGGGCTGGGCTTTTGGAGTATTTGTGTATCGAGTTCAGGGGCGTTCCCGGTTTTATCAAATAATACAGCGATCGGCAGTACAAACAATTTTGTTTATGTGAGCTTTGGGGAAATTGCCGGCTCAATAACGATGAATAAGCCCGGGCCCAGTCTAGATTATGTGGTCGATGGTGATGTAAATGTTGCATCTGGTGCTACTTTAGAGGTCGAGGCAGGCACACATATTTTGAATAATGGGACCAGATACCTGATAGACGGGACTCTCAAGGTGCATGGTTTAACCGAAGCCCCTGTGATTTTCAAAAGTTTGTATGATACTCCGCGTCCCGGCTCATGGTATGGCTTTCACTTTAGAGAGAGCTCCGGTGAGTCTGTAATAACTAATTGTGTGATCGCTGATGCAGGCATGGATTCTATCAGTTTTGTAGATGATGCCTGGCGGCAGACGGCAGTGTTGATTGAGCGGAGCAATCCTATGTTTGAAAATGTAACTATTAAAAATAGTGCAGGCGATGGCCTTACTTTGATCAACGCTGATCCTGAGATTTCAAATTTGACAATAGTTGATTGTTTAAACCATGGTTTGACTGCAGAGAACAACTGTAATCCACGGCTTAGATCTGTATCGTTTATCAACAACGGTGAAACTGGTAAATATGTGGTTTCTATTGATACATCATTTTATGGGAGCCCGGAAAATCTTTCTTTTAGTAATAATTTGATGAACGCAGTAGAAATCCGTGGCGGTAATTTTGATAAAGATAAAATTCTAAAGAACTGGGCGGATAATGTGCCATTTATGGTTTCTCAGAATTGCACTGTAAATGAAGGCGTGGTTTTGAAAATACTGCCTCAGTCTGTATTAAAGTTTAACAATGCCGGGCTTTTTATTTATGGTAGTATTGATGCGGACGGGGTTGTGTTTACTTCATACAGTGATGATGAAATATGTGGAGATTCTAATGGAGATGGTAATAAGCAGCCGTTCGCTGGGGATTGGGAGGGGCTTTATTTTGGATCCAGTGCTTCGAATGCGGTATTAAAAAATTGCAAAATTAGGTATGCCGGGAGCACAAATTTTTTAAGCGAATTTGGAATAACTAATTCACCGGCTATTTACATAGACAGGAGTTCACCGGTGTTGAGCAACTGTGTCGTATCTGAATTTACTTCATCAGGAATCGAACTCAGAAAGTCAAGAGCAGTAATTGTTAATACAGTTATCTCCAACATCAATGCTGGATGTTTTGGCATGGTCTTTGACGATTTAGAATGTTTTCCGATGTTATCTAACAACAATTTTTCCGGTGTTGGGTTTACGGCAATAAAGGTACCTGATGGAGTTATCGCAGAATGTGGTAAATGGACTTCACCCGGGCCTAACATCCCATATATTTGCAATGGTGTATTGACAATTTCACAAGACGCGGTGCTTGGTTTAGATCCTGGTGTAATTCTATATTTTCAAAAAATTGATATTTATGGGCAGCTTAGGGCGCTGGGAACAGATTCAAATCTTATCAAACTTTCGGCTGTGCTATCGCAGGATGACCCAGAGGCATGGAGCGGAATAGCTTTCAATCGTGGTGCTTCAACAAATTCTCTTCTGAGCTATTGTGTAATAGAGAATGCTGGCCAGGTAGTTGGGTCAGATCCAGATTTAATTAGAAATCGTAGTGCTGTTCTTATCGATAGTGTAGATATAATGATTGACCATGTTACTATCACGAACAGTTACAGCAATGGTATAATTTTGACTAATTCGAATTCGAGAATAACGGATTCTGTTATAACTGGTTGTAGGCAAAGTGCAGTTGTCATAAAGGGTGCAAAAAAGCCCACTTTAATAAACAATATTTTCAGGAACAATGGTCAGGACGGCGCGTTCGTTGTGGTAATATCGGGATCAACGATTCCTGAAAATTCGGGGAATGTATTTCAAGACAATCGAATGCAGGCTGTAGTACTGGAAGGTTTTGTATCAAGAGGCTATAACTTTTTAAGTAATTGGGCGGCCAACACACCCTATGTTATTTTGGGATCTTTTAGCGTACAAAAAAACTCAACCCTGGAAATCTTCCCCGGAACGGTATTAAAACTTAAAGATATTGAAGTTGATATATTTGGGACGGTAACAGCCAGGGGCAATGAGTCAAATAAGATTGTATTTACTTCAATTAAGGACGACTCGGTTCTGGGTGATTCTAACGGGGATGGTGTTTCGGTGCCTGCGTCTGGAGACTGGCTGGGTATTTTATTTGCCCCAAGCTCTGGGAATTCAGTCCTGGAGCATTGCATAGTTAAGTATGCAGGTGGTAAGCCTATGTCAAGCGTTACGGGTGATAATAAAACATCTGCAATTTTAATCGAGGGCTCGTCACCCACAATAAGAAACTGTGAAATCGTTAACTGTAAAGGCAACGGCATTCAGACGTTTGCATCAGGATCCTGGATAGAATCAATTAGTTTTATAAATGTAACTGAATGGCCTGTTTATGTTGGTGATCTAAGTTGTGTTCCATATTTAAGCGGCCTCAGTAATCAGAATAACCTTAGCGGGTTGATAAGGGTTCGTGGTGGAGTTGTTAACACAAATTTACTGTTGAAGAACCCTGGATTTAATTTCAGCTATTATGTTGATAGCGACATAGTAATCAACGACTCAGCGACTATGAGTATAGAGCCCGGGGTAGCAGTTAGAATGAAGAGCAGTGGGATTTATGTATATGGAGCACTTATTGCTATAGGTTCTTCGGAACAACCTGTAATCTTCACGACTGATGAAAGTGATGCCAAGCCCGGCAGTTGGATTGGAGTATATTTTATGAAGTCCCAAAGAAAGTCAGTCCTGAATAACTGTTCGATACTATATGCCGGGGGTTTGTCGAGCGTATATCTGGAGGGGGCTAATCGTCAGACAGCTTTATTTGTAAATGAATCTAGCCCAGTCTTACAAAATTTGAAAATATTAAACTCAAATGACGCCGGCTTAGAGATTTGGAACTCTGGGGTGGTCCTTGTTAATTCGGTTATTGCTAAGAATAGTGGACATGGTGTGTTTGTTTTTAAAGGGAATGGTTCTAGAATTTATAACTGTACTATAGTGGGAAACGGAAAGACTGGGCTGGCGATCAATCAAGGCACAGTTTCATTTGTTAATAACATTATTGTCTCCAATGGTTTATACGGAGTTTCAAAAAGTAATTCATTCATAACCAACCATCATAATTGTTATTTTAAAAACAGTTATGGCAATTATGATGTACAGCCGGCATCTTCTGATATAAATGCTGATCCCAGACTTAATGGCAGTGATTTTTCTCTAATGCAAGGTTCACCCGTGATAGATAGGGGAGATAATTCAATTAACATTTTGGATGTTGACATATCGGGGAAGAAACGGGTTCAGGGGGATTCTGTTGATATGGGAGCGTATGAATGGGGTACTGATGTACAGGTGGGTTTTGTTGATTTGATGATAAAGGCATCAGATGATTCTGAGTACGTTGGAGAAAGTACAAAAGATTTGGCCATCCAGACTAAGTCAACGAGCGTTGCATTAGGTAGTAAGGCTGTATTTTATACAAAGATAAAAAACGATTGTGCGAATGCTACCGGAGCTATGTTTATTTCTGATCGTGTACCAGCGGGTTGGCATCTCAGTATTTATCCATTGGGTGGGGTTGAGACAAATGTGTTAGGAGGTGATTTATTTATAAGCCAGTACATAGATAAAATTGCTCCTGGTCAGACGCGGGAGTTCAGGCTTGAGTTTCAGCCTGATGCTAGTGTGAGGCCATGGGAGGTGTTGTCATTACAATTGAGTGCGTTCTCATTGGATTATGTATCAAATGCTGATGTGGCTTTGATACAAATAACTAATATGCCAGCAGCAGGTGTGGACCTTTCTATACGCAGAAGCGGTACAGCAGATTATAGAGGCAAAGGTGTAATTAACACAAATTCTTTTAATCAAACTATAGTTAGCGAAGTAAGTCCGGGTAGTAAGCTGGAGTTTGAGTTTGAGTTAGTTAATTGTGGTAACGTAGCTGATACTATTACTCTAAGTGCTGATTCACAGTTATTTGATAACAGTTTCATTAGTTTTTACGAAGTCGGAGATGTTACTAATGAAGTCAAAGAATTAGCCAATGCCAGTGGCTTAACCATAAGGTTAGATGCAGGGGGCAAGAAAACTTATATTGCGAGTCTAGTTATAGGTCCTGTTTCCAGCTCGAAATTGGATGGGGGTGTGATAATTAAAGCAAATTCCGGAATTGATTCTTCCAAAATGGATATTGTGAAGTATGTGGTATTAATCAAGTCTTTGCAATCAAGGCCATTGGGTAAGGTCTATACTTCAGATGCAGATTTCGATGCAGGGGTACTTGATGGTGTTGATCACACAGCCGAGCACGATCAGCTGCAATTGTCGGGAAAGAAAACAACATATCCATATATCTGGGTGCCAAATTCGAACGAAGGTAGTGTATCTAAGATTGATGTATTTACGGGAAAGGAAGTGGGCCGATATTTAACAGGCCCCAATACATTAGGTAGCCCTTCAAGGACCACAGTGGATTTTGATGGTAGCTGTTGGATTGGTAATAGAGTTTTGGGCACGGTGGTTAAAATAGGATTGCCTGAGAGTGGAATGTGTTATGACCGTAATGGTAATGGTGTGATTGATACTTCTACTGATGTGAATGGCAACGGAATAATAGATCAGGATGAGATATTGCCATGGGGCAAAGATGAATGTGTGCTTTGGGAAGTTGTTTTAAGCACTGATAATGAATCAACGTGGCGGCCCGGAGAATATGGCGGTTCATATACTACCGACATTCAGGCCTGCGGTCCAAGAGGCTTGACAGTTGACAGGAATGGCGATGTATGGGTCGGGACTTTTGGCAGCATGAGGTTTTACAAGTTGGACAGAGTGTCGGCAAAGGTATTAAAGGTAGTTGATCTTACATCATATCAGCATACGTGTTATGGTCTTGTATCTGATCGTCGAGGTATATTGTGGTCCTCTGGGCATTCCAAGAACAATGTGTTGCGTTACGATCCAGTTTCAGGAGAAGTTAGGGTGATTGATGTAGGGCATTTCGTTTACGGCATAGGCCTTGGGGTTAACGATCAGATATTGGTAACTGGATGGACCGATTCAAAGATTACCTGCATAGATGCAGTGAGTGGCAAAGTGCTCTGGACGGTACAGGGTATTTATCAGTCAAGAGGAATTACCACGACTCCAGACGGTGATATCTGGACTGCTAACTCCGGGCCCGGCTCAGTTGCCAGATGGTCGACGTTTGGGCAATTAAAATCTGTATTTAATGTCGGGCATGAGCCCACTGGAGTCTCTGTAGATGCAAATGGCANGATTTGGGTTGTAAACAACGGTGATGGTTATGTAAAAAGGATAGATCCTGAGAGAAATGTTATAGATTTGGAAAAAATTTTACCGGGTACGTACCATTATGGATACAGTGACATGACTGGTTTTGTTGCAAAAAATTATACTGTAAGAGAGGGAAGCTGGNCTATTATTCATGACTCTCAGTATGCGCTTACTTCATGGGGGACTGTTAGCTGGAATTGTTTTATTCCTGAGGGTGGTAAACTTGAGGTATTAGCGCGGAGCTCGTTCGACAAAACAGTGTGGTCCGATTGGGAAGTTGTATCAAATGCTGTAGAACTTAAATCGACTCCTATGGGAAGGTTCCTCCAGGTCAAAGTTTTTATGTCAAGCAACCCAGCCGGTCAGTCCCCAATTTTATATGACCTGACAATCAGTCCGGCCAATCAAATGGCATCCTGTGAAACGGTTTATTACACTGACTTCAATTCCATTCCGGGAAATGAATGGTCAGATACCACTATCTCTGGAACACCTTCCGGGAATAAGATGTTTTTAGGACCTTTTGGCAATAATACAGTTAATTTAGCTCTATATGGGTTACCAGAACATGATTATATTAAATTAAGTTTTGATCTTTTTGTTATTGGAGATTGGTGCGGGAATAGTTACGAAAATGGACCTGACCTGTTCAGCGTTGAAGTGGATGGCGGAGTTAGACTTTTGTATACCACATTTAATAATGGGTCAGTCGAATCAAAGGATTTTGGTCAATCGTATCCTGGCAATTATCCNGCAAATTATCCTGCATTATTTGGAGCAGTCTGCACAAATTGTTTGGGGTTCGAACGTGACGCAGTGTATCATTTGAATTTTTATATCCGGCATAATTCTGATTCTATACAGTTCAATTTTATCGGAAGTGGGATTGATGGATTTAATGAATGTTGGGGATTAGCAAATGTCCGGGTAGATTATGTGTCATCAGGACATGGTTTAATCTCTTTGGCAATTATCCAAAATAATAATTTACCAAAACTGAAACTTTATGGGGAGCCCGGTANAAATTATATAATTGAAATGTCGAGCGATTTAGTTAATTGGCAGAATTTCAGTACGAATATGCTAACCGAGCCAAGCTTAGAGATTGATGTGCCTGATATTTCTGTCAATCCTGTATTTTTTAGAGCAAAGTTAGTTGAATGAAATTTATTTTTGTAAATGAAATAATCTACAGCCAGAGTGCTTGTCAAAGGTGTGTCAAAAAACCTAACTTTTCGATTTTGTTACAGTTTGTATTTTCAGCCAATATCTGCTTATTTAAGGGTGACTTTTTTATGAATTGTTAAAAATGTTGGGCCATGGTTAACAAACCGTATAACATAAGTTATTTGATTGTGTTTTTCGTTGCTGCTTGTATTTCGATAGCTTTTTATTTTTTTTCGTGGAAGATAGGTGGTATAGACTTTTCATTGTTTACCTGTACATATTTTTTTCTTGTAGGTTCTTTTTTTACGTTTGCATTTGTGTATTGTATGTTTTCGGGNGTTGGGAGCTTTGGAAGAATATTGGCTAAGCTTGGGTTAGTATACATTACACTTTGTTCTACTATTATCATTTTTGAACTTTTTTTTAGGGTGATTGGTTTTGATTTTCGTCGGCAGGAGGCTCAAATAATGAAGGTTCCGCCCTTTTACAGGATGCCAGATGACCCATGTGGAGAGGTGTTTTTCAAGAGAAAAGGAAATCTCGAATGGCATGGGAACGTTATAATGCAGCAATTGAACAATTTAGGTTATACAATTGANACAACCGAGGGCGAGGAAGTCAGTGTTAGGTATGATAAGGATGGTTTTAGAAATGAAGTTGAATTATCGGATTGGGAAGTTGCCGTTGCTGGTGATTCATTTACGGAGCTGGGCTATTTATCATATACCCAGCTTTTTACCAGTGTTTTGAGTAGGTATACTGGGTTACGGGTGAAAAATTTAGGCGTTAGTTGCACGGGGCCGTTGACGCAATTGTGTTATTTAAAGTTTTATGGATTATCCAGGTCNTTAAAGCACGGGGTGATCGTTTTTTTTGAAGGTAATGATATAACCGATTTATCAGAAGAATATTTTCTTCTTAAAGAGTACATGGAACGCGCTCAGCGGCCGTACAGGCAAATAAGGAAACAATCGTCGTTTATTTTAGCTGTCTATGAGCTGCTTTATGAGCGGAATAAAATCAAGAAGACCAAACTCCCAATTGATGCATATTATNTAAGTCCTAATGGAAAAGTTCCATTAACACTTTATTCTTTACCTTTAACATCGTCGGCTATTCCAGTTAGCGCGCATGAAGGGCTTGATGTTTTCTTAAGAGAGTTTCAAATGTTGGCACAAAAGCACAAATTTACGCCGTGGCTTTTTTATATGCCCGATAGGATTCGGGTCTATTACAAGCATTTGATTTTCCCTGAGAGTGTAAAGAAACCGGTTGTAAATTGGAAACCGACAGATCTACCATTGTTTATTTCTAATAAGTGCGCACAATTCAATATTAATTTTGTGGATTTAACACCGGATCTTATAAGGGAAGCNGAATCCACTACGAATATGTTGTATCATGCGCAGGTAGATAGCCATTTAACAGCTGAAGGTTCTTGTGCAGTGGGTAAGATAATGGCTAAGTATCTGAAACGTCCTGAAGGCGATTTGGACAATAGATANTACTGTTTTTGGTATAATCTTATCAAGCTGGTGAAGGAGTTAAAAATAGAGAAGCATTAATGAGCGTCATTAAGCTGGTTTGATAATTTCATTAAGGCTGCCGCGGCGGTAACCTAGCAGGTCCATAGTGACGTAAGAATAGCCGAGTTCTTTAAGTTTTAGTGCAATTTTTGAGATGATATCTGGATTAAATAGTTTAGGCATTTCTGAGGGAGAGACTTCGATTCTAGCCAGGTGCCCACCGGAGATTTCATGGTGTCTGACCCGGCAATTAATGATACCGAGTTCATTGAGGAAGTATTCAGATTCTTCAATCATTTTCAATTTTTGAGGGGTGACTTTTTCGCCGTAAGGGATGCGAGAACTTAAGCATGCCATTTGTGGCTTATTGGCTGTTGGCAGGCCGAGTTGTGCGGATATTTGTCTGATATCGGCTTTTGTAAAGCCTAATTCTTTCAACGGGGCGCGCACATTAAATTCGGAGGCAGCATTTGCTCCGGGTCTGAAGTCGTCTGTGTCGTCGGCATTTTCACCATAAAATATGGTATTAATTCCTTTTAATTTGGCCAGGATTGANANTTCTGAGAACAAGTCTTTTTTGCAGAAGTAACAACGGTTTACTGGGTTAGCCAGGTACTGTGGATTATTGAACTCTTTTGATTTTATAATACTGAGGTTGATATTAAATTTTTTAGCTAATGATATTGCGTCAATCAGTTCTCGTCGTGGCAGACTTGGGGTATCAGAAATGACTGCGAGAGCTTTATCTCCAAGTGTTCTGGTGGCAACATAGGCCAGAAAAAAAGAATCCACACCACCGGAATANGCTATAAGGCAGGACCCACAGGATCGGATTAGGTTTTCGAGTTTTTGTAATTTCTCATTCATTAAGGTAAAAATGGCTTAATATGGCAAAAAATCAATCTTTTGAGTTTAAATGATTTAAAGGCTGCTCAATGGATCGACCTGTATATTGGGCTCATTCATGATTTGATTATTTTTCGTGAGGTTCTTTTAGCTTTTTTAAGGTAAGGCAGGATTTCTTTAAATGCTTTTTGTTTTCTTAATTCTATTAGATCTGGATCCAGAAGGATCCATTCAAGGTCAGAGAAGCCAAGTTCAACGGCTTTTTTGATTTCATTTATGGCATTATCAAATTGTCCGGTCAGCGAATAGCTGCAAGCTAGGTTATAAATAACTGTTGGGTCATATGGTAGAAGGGAGGCTAACTGTTTATCAATTTTCAGGCCATCTTCGAATCTGCCTATTTTTGTATAATCCTCTGCTAATGCTTTTAAAGCGTCTATGTAAAGGGGATCGCGTTTTACGATGCCCTCAAGGAATTTAATCTCGATATCCAGATTGCGTTTTTGTTTGGGAGTCAACTTTGATCTTGGAACAAATTTTTTAGGCATATTGACCACCAAATAATTTGTGGATTAGCATTAGTCTGAAGTCAAGTAAGATGTAATTATCATTTAAATATTCATTTTGACTTATTTATGAAGTCAACGAGCAGATTAAAGTCGCTATTATTTTGGGATGGATTGAAATTTAAATTTGTCTCATTAGTACGCAATGCTTTAAGTTTGGAATTAAACTGGTTTGCTATAGTTAGGTCATTGACTGCAATGTAAGCACCTGCTACATAATTGGTATCAGTGATGATGGCCCACTTATCTTGTAATTGGAATTGGACCGGGGTAAAGCCTTCAGGTTGATATTTAAATATTTTGGGATTATTACGTAGCCAGGTTGGTAACTTAAATTTCAAGTTACAGATTTGGTCTTTTTTGAAGCTGAATACATTTTTCCTGGTTGGGCTATAGGACAGGTCCACAGCTATTAAAACCGAGGCCTTAGGAGCAATGATAGTGGAGGTAAACCAACCAGGTAGGGGTTCGTTTGTTTTCATATTGTGCCAATATAAAGATCCTGCGCAAAGAATGTCTGACAATACGGCTGCTATNCGGTTAATATCAGTGATTTCGTCGATTAGGTCTCTGTATTTTACGATGTCCTGAATTGAGAGGTNAGCCCAGTAAAATGATGTTATTTTCGAACCGAGCAGGAGTAACGC
>JGI24721J26819_10004094_pt1 | contig 15312 bp, 10 predicted proteins | sample YelNatPaOPGAMG01_FD_26819 | JGI IMG/M metagenome (IMG submission 26819)
AATCTGGATGGGGTGAGCAATAACGCGTATGGCGGGCGCACCGCCATCGTTCCCCCGCAGGACATGGTCCAGGAGCTTCGCATCGAGACGAACAGCTTCGACGCTTCCGTCGGCCACTCGACAGGCGGTTCGGTGAATATCACGCTGAAGAGCGGAACGAATCAGCTCCACGGAACCCTCGGAGTTTGGCTGGCTAAAGGACCGCTGGTGACCCGTAACTTTTTTGTCAATAAGTTCATCTTTGATCCCACGACCGGACCGGTGACGCCTGAGAAGATCAAAGCCAATACGCCAGTGGACAACTGGTGGCGGGGTAGCGCTGCGGTGGGCGGTCCGGTGGTGTTGCCTCGGATCTATAACGGCAGGAACCGCACTTTTTGGATGTTCGGATTTCAAGATCACGACCGTTCTCAGCCCGTGCAGAATACCGTGGGCGTGCCTACAGAAGCTCAACGAAATGGTGATTTTTCGGCGTTACTACGTCTGGGATCCCAATACCAGATTTACGATCCTTTTACTACCACGTCTCTGGGCGCGCGCGTGAGCCGCCAGCCTTTTGCAGGCAATGTGATTCCTGCCAGCCGCATCGTTCCGGCGGCGAAGACCATCCTGAAGTATTATCCCTTGCCAAACACAGCCGGCAGCGCGGACTTTCAAAACAACTACGCCACCACGACTCCTAAGGATCAGACGCTTCGCCAGCCAGTGGTGCGGGTGGATCACAACTTCAGCGAAAAGGGAAGGCTTTTTGCGCGTTATTCCCACTCCAACTTTGCCGGTCATTTCGACCAGTATGTGCCTGGAAGTAACGTCCGGGGGCGTGTGCGCGGACGCCCGCACCGCGGGGCGGCAGCGGATTATGTTCGCGTGCTTTCACCGAGCTGGGTGGTAGACACGCGGCTCGGCTTCACGTGGTTTCGGGAAATCCAGACGTTTGACAACATCCCCTACGACTTAAAAGAATTCGGGTTCCCGTCCTCCCTGGTCTCCCAGTTGGACCCTCGTGCGGTATCGTTTCCGATGATCAACGTCAACGGTTTGCTGACTTTAGGCAATGACAGCGGTTTCCGGCAGACCTATTACTCGCACAGCTTGCTCAATACCTGGAGCTGGATCAAGGGTCTTCACAGCGTGCGCTTTGGCGCCGATGTCCGCCTCCAATACGACAACAGTTACAACTACGGCAACGTTTCGCCGCGTTTGAACTTTGCCGAAACGTACACGCGGGGACCGCTCGACAACTCGCCGGCGGCTCCCAATGGACAAGCGCTGGCCAGCCTCCTTTTGGGCATCCCTACGGGCGGCTACGTGGACCTGAATGATTCCTGGGCGGAAGCCAGCCGTTTCTACGCGTTGTTTTTGCAAGACGACTGGCGTGTTCGCAAGAGGCTCACCTTGAACCTGGGCTTGCGCTGGGAACTCGAAACACCGGTTACGGAACGATTCAACCGCAGCGCCCGGGACTTCGATTTCCTGACGCCGAATCCTATTGAAGCGCGGGCGCAAGCGAATTACGCACGCGCACCTATCCCGGAAGTGCCTGCCAGCGCATTTCGAACTCTGGGCGGACTTACGTTTGCTGGTCGGGGTGGAAATCCGCGTGGCCTGCGGGACTCCAACTATCGCACTTTGATGCCCCGCTTCGGGCTGGCGTACCAGCTCACGAATCGAACTGTGGTCCGGGCGGGCTACGGAATCTTTTTCGCATTGCTGGGCGCCGATTTCAGCGACAGCCAGCAGCCTGGCTTCAGCCAGCGGACGAATGTGGTTCCAAGTAACGATAATGGAATCACATATGTCGCGTCGATCTCCAATCCATTTCCGGAAGGGTTACAGAAACCTCTGGGCCCGGCGGGAGGACTGCTCACCTACCTGGGGCGGTCGCCAGGCTTTTTCCCCAGCGATGGGCGGCGCCCATACACGCAGCGCTGGAGCTTGAATGTCCAGGTTGAGCCTCTGAAGAGGACCGTTTTCGAAGTAGGTTATCTCGGCAGCAAGTCTGTACGCCAGCGGGTTTCAACCGCCTTCAACCCCGTACCCCGGCAGTTCCTGAGCACCTTGCCTTTCCGAGATCAAGCGGTAATCGACCTGCTGTCGGCTCTGGTCGCCAATCCGTTCGTCGGCCTCAGCGGGTTTGAAGGCACGTCCTTTTACACGTCAAAGACCACCAGTCGCAGCCAGTTATTGCGTCCATTCCCTCATTTTTCCGATCTTTCCGCCGATCTGCCGGCCGGCGCGGCGTGGTACCACGCTTTCGTTGCCCGTTTTGATCGTCGCTTTTCTGGGGGATTATTGCTCCAGGCTAACTACACGTGGTCCGCGACCATGGAAGCGATCAGCTATTTGAACGATACCGATAGCATTCCGGCGCATGTAGTTTCAAACCTGGACCGCCCCCACCGGATTAGCGCGAGCGGTGTGTGGGAGCTGCCAGTGGGGAAAGGCCGACCTTTGTTACGACAATCGCACGGCTGGCTGGAGTATGTGGTGGGCGGATGGCAAACCCAAGTCATCTTGAACTGGCAGTCAGGTCCGCCCCTGGGATTTGGCAATGTCATTTACAGGGGAACCTACGACCAAATACGGTTGCCTGCGAATCAACGATCGTTAGAGCGATGGTTCAATACCGAAGGGTTTGAGAGAAACAGCCGGCTTCAACTGGCCAACAACCTTCGCACCTTCCCCTTACGCATCCGGCAGGCGCGAGCGCCTGGCATTCACATTTGGGACATGAGCGCTTTCAAGAACTTCCGCCTCCGGGAAGGCGTACGCTTGCAACTGCGCTGTGAAGCTGAAGGAGCGCTGAATCACCCGAACTTCAATCCNCCGAACACTTCGCCCACAAGCACCCTGTTTGGGGCTGTGACGGCTACGCAAACCGGCGAAGGTGAACGCCGGGCGTTTGTCGGCGTAAAGGTGATTTTCTAATTACGCCACATAACAAATGAGGAAGCAGCCGCGTGTATGGTTACATGCGAGAAAGAACGACTGGACTGCGGCTGCGCAGATCCATTCGGTTGGCTGGGTTGCCCAAGCTGCGGGGGTGAGTTCGGGAGTCTGGGGCACGTTCACTTCCACTTGCCATGCTTCTCGGATGGGGATGCCGCGTATGTGGATCCTCGCCCGCTGGCAAGCGTCACCGGGGCGGTATCTGCGCGGCCCGCCAACCGCGTCGCCACTGCGCCATTAGGCTCTTCACCAGCTCGGCATTTTTCGGCTGAACCGCGATATTCTCGTTTTCCTGCGGATCGGTCTGGTGGTCGTAAAGTTCGATGGCGTCCACTTTGGAGTGGTCCTCTCTGTTCACCCAGACCGTGAAACGGTAGCGATCGGTACGCATGGAATAGCCCATTAGGTGCTTGCGCGGATACTGGCTGAATGCTGCGGGCTTCCATGGGCGGTCCGGATTGTCGAGCAAAGGTTTGAAGCTGGTCCCCTCGAGATGAGCCGGCAGCGGCAAGCCAGCAAGTTCGGCCAGCGTAGGATAAATATCCACAAACTCTACTAACGCATTGCTCCGCCTGCCGGCGTTTTTCATCCCCGGCGCCGATAGCAGCAGCGGCGCATTGGTGTCATTCTCGACATTGCTGTGTTTGCACCATGCGCCGTGTTCGCCGAGCTTCCAACCGTGATCGCCCCACAGAATGATGATCGTGTTCCGGCTAAGACCCTGGCGGTCGAGTTCATCGAGAACCTTTCCGATTTGCGCGTCGGCATAGCTGACGGCCGCATAGTAGCCGTGCTTGAGTTGACGGGCTATGTCGTCGGGTATGGGGCCTTGTTTGGGCATGCCGACATAATTCCTCAGTTCGTTGCTGTCGGCTAACGCATACTCGGGTGCGCCCTTCGGCCGGTACGGGTTCGGAGCAAGCTGGATTTTCGCGGGGTCGTAAAGATCCCAATAACGCTTGGGCGCCACAAAGGGCAAGTGTGGTTTGGCGAAACCAACCGCGAAGAAGAACGGTTCAGTTTTTTTGCCCAGTTCGCGCAAAATTTCAACCGCTAAGTTGGCGACTTTACCGTCTTTATAGAAGTCGTCGGGCACGTCGGCGGATTCAAACGGCGGTCCGTTCTTTTGTTTTGCCTTTCTGGGCACGTCCTCATCCGACACTTCCGGCGTGTTCAGTTTTGCGTAAGTCGGTGCGCTCGGCGTCTGCCAGGGCGTCGACCAAGAGCGCGGATCGTCGAATCCAGGGTGATAGATTTTCCCTATGCCCTGTACAAAATACCCGTTCTGCTTGAAGTGTTGCGGCAGTGTGACCACGTTGGGCAGCGCATCGCGAAAATGAGTCACCAGNTCCCAAACTTTGGTCGTGTCAGGCCGCGTGCCGGTCAGAAGACTGGATCGCGACGGCGAGCAGACCGCCTGCTGACAATAGGCGCGGTTAAAGGTCATCCCCTGGCGCGCGATACGGTCGATATTCGGACTATGGATATAATCGCGGCCATAGCAACCGAGTTCAGGCCGCAGGTCGTCTACGGCGATGAACAGCACATTCGGTCTGCGGCCCGCAGCCATAGCGCGCCGGAATGGAATGGAGCCCAGCGCCATCAATCCCTGCCGGATGCATTGCCTGCGTGAGATCTGGTGAGGTATTTTCATGAACTCTTAGAAACCCGCCCTGTAGTGGTTTTGTTGCCTCTTGTTGTTCTTTTTCTGATTCGTCCGGTGGCTAGCGTGGAGGCCGACGCCGTCACCGCCCTCCAGCATACCACCCGCGATTCCACTCTTCCAGCGTCGCTTGCAGGCTTTTACGCACTGCTAGTCCCACAGCGGGCCAGCGCTCGTCCTGCCATGCGGGAGATGTGCACTCAGCTTTCGCAACCTGCCAAAATTTGCCGTTTCGAATCCCACTCTTTCCGCCACGTAGGTTCACCGAACATCCCTGATGCGCTGCTCAGGTCATTTGAACTCAAGACTGGTCGGCTGGCTTGCTCACTTGGGTCAAAGGCAAGAATGTAGCCCACGCACGAGCGTGCTCCTTCCCGTCAGGAGCCAGCAGTACGGCTTCCGTCTTAATGAGCCTCTTATTCCGGCTGACAATCCAACCTCGAATAGAAAAAGGGCTCCCGGAGGTGACGCGTCGGCGGAAACGAACTCGCAGTTCGGCCGTGAGCGCTTCGGTTTTGGTGCTAGCCACAGCTTTGGACATCGCTTCATCAAGCACTGCACTGACGATGCCCCCATGAATGATTCCTCGAAATCCTTCCCAAGCAGCGGCTGGAGTCCAGGTTGCGGTTATGCCTCCGTCGTCTTGGCGTTGGAATTGTATTTGCAAGCCATGCGGGTTGTCCTGCCCGCAAACAAAACAGGAAGATTGCGCTCGGGCGCGCAATGCCGTTTGCAAAGAGCCGGCGCCCACCCGCCCCGACATGATTCTCATTTCAGCTCGTTGTGCTCAGTGGTCGCAGGCGTTTTCGCCGGTTACCAACCTGCCATCCAGGTACTGCCGCACAAGGGTCTCCGGCGCTTCGGCGGGTGCGCCCGTGAGAACCTGAATAGCCGCCGCCCGAAACAACGACTGAGCGCGGGAGCCCATACCGCCGGCGATCACGAGCTGAACACCTTGTTCCCTCAACCATTCGGGGAGGAGCCCCGGCTGGTGCTCGGGAGCGGCTACTTCGGTGGATGCTGTAGTCTCCTTCGTAACCGGATCCACGTCCACCAGGGCAAACTTTTCGCAATGGCCGAAATGTTGGGCGAGGCGTCCGTTAGCCACAGGAACGGCAATTCTCATTTCTGCTTCTCCTCGTAATCCGAGATCATGAAACTCGCGGCGCAGAAGACCACGCCACACGACGCGTTAGGCCCTCCCCGCCGATCGCCGAGCGCACGGCTCACACCGAGGAGGCTTATCACCGCGAGTGCTTTGTGCGATATTAATAGGTGCAACTAACACTGATCGTAGTCCGGCGCTCGGTTCACTGTCAAGCTGCAAGAAGGCGCTGCAAGGTGAGCGAGCGTAAGCGCCGCCGGTTTGGCGCTGTGGCGCTGGATGCCGGGAGTCGAAATAAGGGGAACGGAAGCAACCTATGTGCAATGCGCTAAAGATCGAGCCGATTGGCCTGATCGAAACGCCATTTCGCGAGCCGGTGGGAACGCCGATCCAACCTTCGCGGGCGAAGGGAGTGCGAGGAAAAGTCCGGGTTGATGCGCGGTTCCGGGCAGGCCTGCGGGACCTGGAAGGGTTTGAGCGCATCTGGCTCGTATATTGGTTTCACAAAGCCCCAGCGCCGGCGCTGGCCGTAACCCCTTTCCTGGATCAGCGCCAGCGAGGTGTGTTCGCGACTCGCGCACCTGCCCGCCCAACTCCCATCGGAATTTCCGCCGTGCGTCTAATCCAGGTGGAAGGATGTGTTCTTGAAGTGGCGGACGTGGATATCATTGATGGCACGCCGCTACTGGACATCAAACCGTACGTCCCGGAGTTTGATTCCTATCCAGCCAGCAAGGCAGGTTGGTTTGACGGGTCGAACTCAGGGGTCGAGCTGGCGGATGACCGGTTTACTGACACGACCGCCGCCGGCTCGGAGTAAACGCCGGAGCGTTTCAACGTACGCTTGGACAAAGTCTGCGAGGCGTTGTTGCCCATTGGCGCGAATCACTTTGTCCTCGGCGTCAGGGTGACGCCCGCTTACACAGTGCGCTGGAAGCAGACCTGCTGACGCCACTGTTGCTCATAGGCCGCCTTACGATCCAGAATGTTGATTGGCGCACCGCGGAAGTTCCCGGTTCGCACACGAGAAAGTGGGCGGCGCACTTGTTCTCAGGCTGCGCTATCCTCTGCTGTAGGGCTTTGCGCAGAGCTGCGAGCATGGGAGGACCACAGTGCCACGACGAATCTGCCAGCGGCATGGCAGAAACCAACCCTGCACTTGTGCGATGGGTAACCTGTACCGCTTTGTTGAGCCGGTCGTCTTGCTGCTTTTAAAGAAAAAAGGGCGATCCTACGGTTACGACTTGGCGGCGGATATACACCAGTACGCCCTCACGGACGCCGAGATTGAGCGGGGCGCTCTGTACCGCACGCTTCGACAGTTGGAGTTGACTGGGAACCTCAAGTCCGAGTGGGAAACCGACAAAGCGGGTCCGCCCCGGCGAATCTACCGGCTTACGCCGGACGGTGAGCGGCACCTGGAAGAGTGGGCTGCCGTTTTGGACCATGTTTCGAAGTCCATGGCCCGCTTTGTCAAGGAAACAAAGGCGGTTTTCCAACAGGACAATGCGGCTAAGGACGGATCCCGGTAAGCTTCCGGCGATGGGCTTCCTCGGGGTGGAAGGTATGCATGGGGCGTGGTTCCCTGCGGATGCGCCGTAACCGATCGCATTGGTGGTTCGATGCACGCCTAGGGCGTAGGCAAACGGTCGACGTCGATGCGTCCTGTGCTTAAGTCCACCGCGAGCGCCGCGATGCTCACGGAACGTTCGGCCTGGGAAAGCAACGACTGGTTTGTCAGCAACGTCGACTCAGCGTCCAACACAAAATCGATCACGCTTCTTCCGGCTTCGAATTTCAGACGTTCATCATGCAGCACTCGTTCGCTCTCCGCGACCGAATTGCGCAACGACGCCACGCGGCTCTTTGCGCTTTCCAAATCCGCCAGGGCGGTTCGGACTTCGCGATTGATCCGGAGCTGTAGCTGGCGGCGAGCCAGACGAGCCTGCTCGAGCTGGGCCCCAGCGCTCTGGATTTCACCTTTGCGGCGACCGCCGTCGAACAGCGGAAAGGAGATGTGAACGCCGATCACCCAATCGGTGGCGGCGTTGCCTGGGGAGGGCAGGTGGGAGGGTAAGGAAGGCAGCAACTTGCCGATCAACTGCGGAAAGCCCGCAGGCGTGTTTGATCCGTACTGGATAGCCGACGCGCGCAAGTCAACGCGCGGCAAGACCGACTTGCGGGCAGCTTCTTCCGCCAACTCGCCTGCGCGAATCTCATGGTCCTGCGAGAGAAGATCCGGGCGCGCCGCCGCTGCCGAATGCAGCCCTTCGGCCTCTGACTTTACCGGCTGCGGCCACTCGGCCGGCGCAGGCGTGTACATGAGCCGAGGAAGTTCCCCCTCGAAGCCCATCACGGCAGCCAGTGCGCTCAGCGACGATGTGCGGCCCGAGCGGAGCATCGCCAGATCGCTTTCCACTTGCGCGAGGCGGGTTTGAATCTTTAGAGCATCGACGGGCACGGCGCGTCCTGCCTGGATAAGCTGTCTGGTCCGGTCCAGGAGTGATTGCAAGCTCTTGATCCGCGATTCGGCGGCAGTAATGAGATCCGAGTAGGCCAGGGTCTGCAAATACAGCCGGGCAGTCTCAAAAACGATCTCCTGACGGCGGCGGTCCACCGCAGTTCGCGCCGCTTCCACCCGCTCCCGGGTGGCGCCGAGCTCGAGCTCGGTCCTGTGAAAATCCCAGGCGAGAAATTTCAGGTCGGCGACGCCGCTATACTGGGCGTTATCGAACCGCAACAGGGAGGGTGTGGTCCCGGCGGGATAGCCATGCTCGAACCGCGAACGCACCGCATCCCCCGAGAGATCCACCTGCGGCATCAAGAAGGAGCGGGCCGTGGTCACCTGACCCTGCCGGCGCACGACTTCGGTTTGCGATGCTTTCAAATCGGGGGAATGCTCCAGCGCATAGTTAACCGCGTCCCGCAAACTCATACCAGAGTCCACGGCCGGTTGTGCGGCTGAGGCGAGCGCGGAAAATAGCAGGACTGGTAAGAAATATTGCGTCAACGGTTTCATAGCTGCTCTCTCTCTGCGTTTACTGCGCGAGCTCCGGACCCAGGCTGGCCGCCAGTTTCTTCCGAATGTTCTCAGGCAACCCGTGGTCAGGCTTATTTGCGTACACAATGTTGTAGGTGACGGGAATTACGAACAGCGAGAACAGTGTGGACACAACCAACCCGAAGATCAGCGACCACGCCATTCCGCCGAAAACCGTGTCGAGCGTGATGGGGAGCGCCCCCAGCACGGCGGCGCCCGAAGTGAGCAGAATCGGACGCAAGCGCACCGAGACGCTCTCCAGGATAGCTTGATCGAGCGCTAAGCCCCGTAACAGCCCAAGTTGGATGAAATCCACGATAATGATCGAGTTCCGAGTCACGATTCCAGCTAAGGCGATCATGCCGATGAAGGCAGGGCCCGAGAAAAAGACTGGGTTCATGAACCCTCCGATGTTGCGCTCTCCAAACTGATTGAGCAACCAGAAGCCGGGGAGGACGCCGATCACCATGAGCGGAATGGCCCGCATGATCGTAAGCGGCAACCGGTAGGATCCTGTCTGGTTCATGAGCACGATATAGATGGCAATGAGAGCGCCCAGCATCGCCACGGCGAGGTCGCGAAACAGGTGAAGGGTGATGTACATCTCGCCTTCGTCCCACCAGCGGACGGTCACCCCTTTGGGAACCTGCCACGGAATGCCCGCTCCCTTGCGGAACATGGTGCGTCCGATCAACGGACGGGCAGGCGTCTGGGTGTCCGCGAAGGCTTGCGGGCGGTCGTGGACTTCATCGGCGGTGATATCGAGAATCGTCTCCACAGGCGGACGCCCCGCCATTTCACCGAGCACATAGACGACGCGCTGAAGCTGGCGGTGGTAGATGGTCTTATCCTCAATTTGGGTCCGCCAAGCGCCCAGTTCCGACAGAGGCGCCAGATTGCCGGCTGCTCCTTTGACGTAAATCCGCGCCAGATCTACTGTGCTGGATCGCTCGGATCGCGGGAACCAGAGTGCGATTCGCACAGGCGCCCGTTCATCAGGGACTTGCGCGGCGCCGACGCCCTGGCTGCCGAGTGCGAGCGCTAGGGTGCGAGCAATCTCGTCCGTCGACACCCCGTTGAGCGCAGCTTTTTCTTTATCGACCTCAAAAACGTATTTGGTTTGATCTTCATCCACCGTGTCGTCAACGTCGACTACGCCAATCTCGCGCCGCATCCGCTCTTTCACGATCGCGGCTGCGTCGACGAGATCCTGATACGAGTTCGTGGCGCCGCCATATATAGCCGCTACAACGGTCGACATGGCGGGGGGTCCGGCAGGCAGCTCAACGATCTTGAGCTTGACGCCGTTTCGCCGGGCGATTTCCGTCAGATCTCCACGCAGGCGCAAGGCCAGAGAATGGCTGGCATGTTCGCGTTCCGTCTTATGAATCAGGTTGACGCGAATGTCAGCCCGGTTTGGCGCGCGGCGCAGGAAGTACTGCCGCATCATGCCGTTGAAATCCACCGGCGAGGCCGTTCCCACATACGCCTCATAGTCGGTGACTTCGGGAACGGAAGCCAGGTAGCGCTCGAAATCCCGAGCCACTGCGTCGGTTCTCTCCAGGGTTGTGCCCACAGGCATGTCGAGAACCAAGAGCATCTCGTCTTTGTTGTCGTAAGGCAACTGTTTCACCCGCACGCGCCGGGTCAGCACCAACATGACGCTGCCGATGAATAAGAGCATGACAAAAAGCAGAAAAAGCCGGCCCCAGCGCCGGTGCGCGATCAACGGCCTAAGAGTCCAGTTAAAGAATCGTCGGGGACCAGAGGGTGAGCTCTGCTTACCGTGGGAATGAGAAGCGCCAAGGGCTTCGCCTTTCAGCAGCTTGTAAGACAGCCAGGGAGTAATGGTGAAAGAGACCAGCAGCGACATCACCATCGTGACCGGAACATTGGCCGCCATGGGCCGCAGATACTGGCCCATCATATCGGTGACCAGCAGGAGCGGCAGGAAGGAAAGGATGACGGCGAACGTGGCCGCGATCAGCGGGGGGCGAACCTCGTTGACGGCTTCCAGCACTACGCCGGCCGTCGCTTTGCCTCGGAGCTGGAAGTGGCGGTGTATATTCTCCACGTCCACAATGGGATCGTCCACGAGCAAGCCCAGAGCCACTGTCAGCGCGAATAGCGAGATGCGGTTGATCGAAAATCCGAGGAAATAGTTCACAATCAGCGTGAGGCCGAACACGCACGGCACGACGATGGCCACCACCAGCGCCTGCCGGTAGCCGAGTCCGATGGCGAGCAGGGCCATGACCACCGCAATGGCCACAAACAGACCTTCTTCAAGTTCTTTGACTTTGTCGTTGGCGGTAACGCCGTAGTTGCGGGTCACCACCACTTGCACGTCGGCGGGGAGAATTTCTTTCCGGAGCTCCTCCATGCGCTTTAGTAGGTCGTTTGCCACCCAGACGTTGTTGGCGCCGTGTTGCTTCGCCACGGCTATGGTGACAGCGGGCTGCGCGCTGAACCTGGGCGGCGCCGGAGCTGAGGGGCCGCCAATCAAGCTGCCAACAGAACCTTCTTCCTTCGGGTGATCCCAGGCCAATCCGCGGTGGAAGCGCACGTAATCCAAGTATTCGCCCGGTCCGTCGGTCACGTCGGCCACATCTCGTAAATAAACAGGGCGGCCGCTCCAGACGCCCACCACCAGGTTCCGCAAGTCCTGCGCGCCGGCGATGAATTGACCCGCCTGAACCCGGACATCCTGATCCACGCGATCGAATGTTCCAGCCAGCACGCTGGAGTTCGAAGCCTGAATCGCCCGAGCCAGATCCAGCGCCGATATCCGGTAGGAGGCCATCCGCGCAGCAGAGGGCCGGACCAACAGTTCCCGCGGGCGCCCCCCCACCACATACGCTAGGCCCGCATGGTTGACGCTTTGGAGCCGGGGCAAAAGCTCATCGGCCATCCGCCGGAGAGAGTAGTCGTCCCGTGAGCCGCTAGTCAGGGTGAATGTGACGACAGGAACATCGTCCACGTCAACGGGCTTCACTACCCAGCCGGCTGCGCCCGGAACTATCCGGTCCATGTTCTCGTTCAACTTGCGAATCAGCTTGACATAGCTCGGTTCCAGAGGTTGTCCGACGTAAAATCGAACGGTCACAATACTCTGGCCGGGCATCGAGCGGGAATAGACATACTCAACGCCCGGAATCTGGAACAACATGCGNTCCAAGGGCGTGGAGACAAGCTGCTCCACCTCCTGAGCTGTGCGGCCGGGGAACGAAACCATGACGTTGGCGGCGGCCACGATGATTTGAGGTTCCTCTTCCCGGGGCGTCACTAGTAGGGCGATTACGCCCGCAGCCAGAGACACCAAGATGAAGACCACCGAGAGGTTCGACTCCAGGAACTTCCGGACAATCCGAATAGTGAGAGACTCCGATTGACTGCTCATAGGGCGCTCTTCTGATTACTTGTTACTTGTGGATGTGTCCACGTTGTGAAGAACTACAGTGTCGCCGGGGGCGAGGCCGCTGAGCACTTCAAAGCCGCCCCCGACGGCGCGTCCAAGCTGCACGGTCCGGCGCTCCAGGCGGCCATGAACGGCCACGTCCACCATCGTGAGCTGACCAGCGCGGATTATCGCCGAGGCGGGGACGGTCAACACCCGCTCAGGGGTGGACGGCAGCAGCAAGCGGCCGAACATGCCAGGGACAACGTCCCGTGTGTCTTCGAGACGGACACGCACCAGCACCGACCGCGTGGCGGGATCGGAGGACGGAACAATCTCCACTACCCGGCCCCTCATCTCGCGGTTGCGGGCGTCAATCCGGAACCAGCGGTACTCGCCGATGCGAATGCTAGCCAGCAGATTCTCTGGAACATTGGCTTCCAGCCACAAGTGACCCTGCTCGTACATGGTCAATAGCGGTTTGCCGGGCGCCGCAAGGTCGCCGACATTCGCCAGTTTGTCGACTACGACTCCGGCGAACGGGCTGCGAATGATCGCATAGGATAGGTTGACTTCGCTCTCTTTCTCGGCCTGTTGCAGCCGTTGCAGGTTGGCTTCGGCGATCTTCAAATTTGTCTGGGTATGCTCGAAATCGTACGCCGGTATGACCTGCCGCTCGAAAAGCGGCTTGTCGCGCTGGTAATCAGAGCGGGCTTGAGCCAGCGCGGCCTCCGCGCCACGCACAGCCTCTTGCGCTTGCTCGACCCGGTGGCGGAGATCCCGATCATCCAAAACGACCAGAATGTCGCCGGCCGCCACTCGCTGCCCAGCCGAAACCCGCATCTCGAGGATGTTCGCCACCACCCGAGAAGTCACCGCGGCGAGTTGCTCAGCCTGGACCGTGCCCACGGCTTCGGTGACAGCGGGGATGGTTTGCAAGGCGAGAGTTTGGGTGGTGATGCCCGCCGCCGATTCCACAGGCACGGGCTGTTTGCCTGCCGGAATCACTCCCCGGCGAAACATGCCCAGGATCCACAGCATGAGGACAACAATCGTGACGGTGGAGAGCCCCACGCGCAACAGCGTGGAGGCTCTCTTACGCCCCGGCGTTCCGGTCGCTCCGGAACCAGAGGCCTGGTCATTCACTTCTTCAGAAGGCATAGGATTTCTTCTCCGCCAAACCACCGCTAGCTTGAGCGCCAACCGGCGCCAGACCCTACTTTAGCGATTCCCGCAACGCGTCAAACACCGGTTCGGCTTCGCCGATCACTTTGGTCGCCAGGGCGAACCGGACAATGTGCAGGGTCTCGAGAATCTTTGCCGCGGGAATTCCCTGCTTTTTGGCCTTGTTCGCCATTGCCTGGATACACGCAGCGCTGCCGGCGGCAAGAGCGGAGGCCAAGTAAATTAGGGTGCGTGTTTCCTCGTCCAACGCGCCTTCCGGCGGCATGGCATATTGTCTCGATCGCAGGTGCTCGTAAAGCAGTCCTTCGTCGACTTGCGCGGCCTTTTCAATAGCTGAGGGCACAGCTCCCATCGTCTTTCGCATCATCCCGAAGATCTCGTCCGGGGTCGGTTTTTGTGTCATGTGAATCCTTTCTTTTAAACAGCCGTCTTCAATACGTGCAAATCTGAATCCTTTCTTTTAAACAGCCGTCTTCAATACGTGCAAATCGGAGCGCCCCACGGCCTCGTTTTCCAAAACATTCAGCAGAAATGGCCGCAGTTGTTCCAACAGCACATGGTTTTCATTGAGACGGTAGCTGACTCGCGTCCCTTCACGGCGGCTCTCGACCACCCCGCAACTGCGCAAATAAGCCAGGTGCCGGGACAGCAAGGGTTGAGAAAGCTTGAGAATGCGCTCCATTTCACAGACGCAAAATGGGGACCGCAGGAGTAGATTCACGATCCGCAGCCGGGTTGGGTCCGAAAGCGCTTTGAACAGGACGGACAGTCGCTCCATATCAATTACTCTGTCTATACGGATGCACGCATAAGTTGAACGGTGACGCAATTCGGCTTAGCATCCGGGAAAGGGCTGGGTTAGCGTGACATTCGGCCGCCTCTTCGCCGCCGTCGACGTCCGGCAAATACTGGCCGTCAAAAAAGAATCAGGGATATTGTCGCTCACTTTGCCTTTCCGTCGCCCGGGTTATGATTCTTCACCGGAATTTCACCTCGGTTCCGGCTACCACGACTCCGTAAGCATCCAGCAAGTTGCCGGCCGCGCGGAGCAGCGCCGCTCGCGCCTTGACCATTCCCGCCTGGGCAACAACCTCGGCGGAACGCGCCTGTGCCAGGTCGCGCTGGTATTGGATGACCAGGAATGTGGTCGAAGCGCCGACGGCGAGTTTTTCTTCTTCGGCGGCGAGGGCCTGCTCCTGAAACTCGCGCTCCCGCTCAGCGGCCTCCAGCGTTGCCCGCGCCTGCTCGAGAGCGATCAGCGCGTTTTGGATTTCGACATGCACCTGTTTGCGGAGCTGCCACAGGCGCACTTCCTGTTGCCGGAGAGCCAAGCTGTCCCGCGTGTAATCAGCTTCGGCGGCGCGGTTCTTGATTGGGATGGTTAACTGAATGCCTACGCCGTAATCCGGGTAGTTGCGCCGGAACAATTGTGCGAGCGCGGTTCCGTACCCGCCGACCAGCATCGGATCGGGATTGTGCGGCGCCGCGCCCGGCAGGGTCAGCGGATTGACATCGCCCGCCAGTCCGTTGTTTCGCGCGCTGGCAATGAGATCCAGCGACGGCCTTAGAGCATCTTTGCTGCCTCGCAACGCTAGTTGCGTGCTTTCGATCTGAATTCGCGCCTGATCGATATCCGGCCGCTGTTTCAAGGCCGTCTCGGCGAGCGCCCCGGCGGGCGGGAGCACTTCGGTTCGATCCACGCGGAGCGGGTCCGTGGGGATGATTCTGACGGTCGCCAACATGGGATCGCTGACCGTCTTCCGGCTGAGATAATCCTTCAGGACGATCTCCTGCTGTCGCACCAGGCTTTCCGAGGCAATCAGGTCGCGGCGGCTGCGGGCGACCTCGGCCCGGGCGCGTACTACCTCGATGGGCGCGCGGGTTCCGGCGTCGACCTGTTCTTGGTTGTCACTCAACAATTTTTCGGCTCGCCGCAACGCCTCACGCCGCACCTTGACGTCTTCGTTCAGAGC
>JGI24721J26819_10004116_pt1 | contig 15268 bp, 10 predicted proteins | sample YelNatPaOPGAMG01_FD_26819 | JGI IMG/M metagenome (IMG submission 26819)
CGGGCGTGCGGAGCCCGCCCCTCCGCGGGGGGCAAGCCTGGCTGAAAGGCCTTGGGCGGAAAACCCGGGGATAATGTGGAGGGCGGTTTTCTCGGAGGGGCGCACTCTGTGCGCCCGAGTGCTTAGGCCGTACGCAAGCCCGGGCATGGCATGACCGCCGAAAGGTAGGCGAAGGGCCGGTGGCCTACCGGGGACACGCTCGAGTGTATCCAACGGTGTCATTGCGGGCGTGCGGAGCCCGCCTCTCGCCACGAGGCCAGGCGGGTGAGAGGAAACCTTGTGGGGCGAGCTCCGGGACAAGCGAAAGTGGTGGTCTTCCGAAAGAGCTCCTGGGATCCTTTGACCTCGGCCTTCGGGGCCTCCCCGAAGGTGGGGATGCTCCTCGAGGGCAAATAAGGTCCTGTAGGGACAAAACGTTTCGAGAAGATGTGCCCCCACGGCTTCTTGAATTCATGCCATGGCCCCTCCGGAAGAGGAATCTGATATAATCCACCTGATGATGTCACAGGGCTTAGAGTTTGGGCTTTGGGGGGCACAATGCAGATACTACTCGCAATATTTCTTTCCTCGCTTTTTACCGCAGGGCCATGGGATGATGGCCCCTCGTCAGTTCAGCTTGCTATCAGGAGGGCTGGAGGACAAGGTTGGGGGGCNAACACCGCTTATGGAAAGCTCTTCGACCCCAAGACCGTAGTGACGGTTAGAGGCAAGGTCTTGAGCATAGAGAGATTCACCCCTCTTCGCCAGATGGGTTACGGGTTTCTGGTGGTCCTGGAGACAAAGGACGAGACCATTGATGTGCACATAGGACCTGGTTGGTTTTTAGCGGAGCAGGATTTCGAGATAGAGGTGGGAGACGAGATCATTGTCAGGGGATCGAGGATAACCTTCGATGATCGACCCACAATCATAGCGACCAAGGTTCAAAAAGGGACTCGGGTGCTCGATCTTCGCCGAGATGACGGTGTTCCGGTATGGGCCGAAGAGGAAGGAGGCTGAAGATCACGCAGGAGGAGAGTAAAAGAGCCTTCCGAAAAAGACAGAGGCCATGATTCCAGCTGCATCCCCTATAAGTCCAGCCCAAAGGGCATAGCGCACTCTTGTCACACCCACTGCCCCAAAATACACGGCTATTATGTAAAAGGTCGTATCCGTCGACCCTTGCATTATGCTCGCTATGAACGCCTCGAGAGAGTCCGGAGACTTCGCAACCACCTCTGACATTATGGCGAAGGCTCCTGAGCCAGAGAGGGGCCTCACAAGTGCCACTGGCAGAGTCTCAGGGGGCATTCCCAAGAACGATGTGAAAGGATTCACAATGGATGTGAAGAGCTCCAATGCTCCCGAGGCCCTAAACATCCCAACAGCGACCAGTATGGCCACCAAGTAAGGTATGATCTTCACTCCCACCCGAAAGCCCTCAGCCCCTGCCTCGCAAAGTCTTTGGTAAACATTCACTTGCCTGCTCAGGCCGTAGAGGGCAAGAAACCCCATCAAGAAAGGTATGAGGGCGTGGGACAAAGTCTGTAAGCCTCGGGCACTCTCACCCCTCACGGCCCAATGAGCTATTACTGCGAAGAAAAAGGCGAGAGTGTAAGCGCCAAGTATCCACCTTCTCCAGCCCGATGGTCCGGCGACAGCTACTTCGCAAGGAGCGTCATCCGGACCTCCTCTCTCCCAGGAGGCGCTCGCTTGCGCCACAGGCTCCCTTCCGTATAGGCCGGCCAGGATTTTCGCCGCTGTCACTGCCACTAGGGTCGAAGTGCAGGTGGCCAACAGCGTCGGGACGAGGATGCCCCCAGGGTCACGGGTCCCCGCTGCCGCCCGCACAGCCATGACCCCGAGGGGCAAGATGGTGACGGAACTCGTGTTTATGGCCAAGAACAGGCACATGGCGTCCGTTGCCTCCCCCTTCCTGGGGTTCAGCTTGTCGAGCTCTTGCATGGCCTTTATCCCGAGGGGGGTTGCAGCGTTTCCCATGCCCATCATGTTGGCCGCTATGTTCATGACCATAGCACCCATTGCCGGGTGGCCCTCAGGGATGTCCCTGAAAAGCTTAGCCATAACGGGCCTCACCCCCCTGGCCAGTACTGAGATGAGTCCCGCATCCTCTGCAACCCTCATGAGCCCCAGCCACAGAGCCATGGCCCCCACGAGCCCTATTGCGAGCTCGACGGCACTTCTCGCTCCCTGAAAAGATGCCCTTCCCACCTCCTCGAGCTTTCCATTGGCTGCTCCCACCAATATGGAGACGACTATGAACCAGAGCCAGACTCCATTCATCGCCGAGGGCCCAGGGGATCTTTCCAATGGAGCCTGCCTCGGACTTTCCCCGTGTCCAGTGACATCGTCCTTCCCCAAGGGGGCTCCCTCCATCTATTGGCCACGAATTTCCTAATTGGGGGCAAAAGGAACTTGGTGAACTTCACTCCTTCTTGAGCTGACTTGCCACAGCCTGAGTTGCCCTCGCCACNGCTTCCTCGTCAGCCAGGTAATACCTCTTCAANGGCCTCAGCTCTTGGTCGAGCTCGTAAACCAGGGGTATGCCAGTGGGGATATTGAGCTCCACAATTTCCTCATCGGATATGCCATCGAGATATTTCACTAGGGCCCTCAGGCTGTTTCCATGGGCAGAGACCAGTGGTAACTTCCCCTCCTTCAAACAAGGGGCAATGGCTTGGTGCCAATAGGGGAGCACCCTTTCCAATGTGTCCTTCAATGATTCGGAGGATGGGAGGAGCTCGGGTGGGAGTTTGGCGTACCTCGGATCGAACCTGGGGTGTCTTGGATCGTCCCAATCCAGGGGAGGAGGAGGGACATCATAGCTCCTTCTCCAGGCGTGGACTTGCTCGAACCCGTAGCGGTCAGCTGTCTCCTTCTTGTTCAGTCCCTGGAGAGCGCCGTAGTGCCGCTCGTTGAGCCTCCAGGAGATCTCCACTGGTATCCACATGAGGTCCATCTCATCGAGAACTATCCAGAGAGTTCTTATGGCCCTCTTGAGAACAGAGGTGAAAGCCAGGTCGAAGACGAATCCCTCGGATTTGAGAACCCTCCCGGCCTCGTGGGCTTCCTCCAGGCCCCTCTGGGAAAGGTCCACATCGGTCCACCCAGTGAAGCGATTCTCCAAGTTCCAAATGCTCTCGCCGTGCCGCAAAAGGACCAAAGTGGGCATTTTCCTCACCTCCTGTCTGCCAAGTCCTTGGAAATGGATCTCCTCAATCCTAGCCCTCCCTCTTTCCGAAGGCAAGAACCATGAAACAGAGCGACCCTAGGGCGAAGATCTGTAACCCCGCCACAACAGCCCCCGCTGCCTTGAGGCCCATAGCTGGTGCCAGTATGACCCCTGCCGCGAGCGCACCGATGGCAGCGCCCAAGTGATCCCAGGCGCTGGCAACACCAGCTATTCTTGCAGTCCCCGTGAGGTCCCTCTCCATGAGGCGACATCCCAAAGGGAATGTTGCCCCTGTCANAGCTCCAGCAATCAGCATCCACAGACAAANGGCCACATCTCCCTGCCACCACGGGGGCCTTTCCGGGAAGGACGTCCCAAGCAAAGACGGAACCCAAAGGGTCGGGATACTGACGCACAAGAGTGCCAGCCCTCCTTGGACCCCTATGAGGGCCTTGGACGCGACCTCCCACCTGAAAAAGGCTGGGAGAGATGCGAGCCAAGCCCCTACGGAAAGTCCGGCCATGAACATTCCCATGAGGAGCCCTACCTTGGAATAAAGGTGCCCCCACACGGTCTGATAGAGGTAAAGGCAGATCATCTCCTGGGCCATGGCTGTGGCCCCAGTAACTCCGATTGTGAGGAGNACCCCTCTCGTAAGGCCCGAGCCCATCCCCACCAAAAGGGAGATGCACCCAACTGTGCACCATGCGATCAAGATGAAACTCCATGGGATCCCGCTTATCCTTTCGAGAAGAGAAGCTCCGAAGGATGTGCCCGAAAGTCTCTCCCAGAGGCAGAGAAATGCCAAGGTAGCTCTGGGATGCTCGTCAGTGTTTATTGGATACGATCCTTGGGCAAGGACCCTTTGCCAATTCTCGGCCTGAAATGGTTGAATCCATGTCTCGAAAAGACCTGGCGGAAGACCTTCGCTTNCCCAAATCCCACGGGAGAAGAAGGAGAGATTCTCGGGATCCAAGCTCACCGCCCCAGGCTCGAGGGAGGCAATAAAGAGGGTCCTCTCTCCTGGGATGACCCTTACCTCTCCGAATACCTCCCTCATGGTGGCGTGTAGGGTTCCCACGAAATGCTCCAGCTCTGGCCCCATGTAATCGGAAGAACCCGTGACCCCATGGATCACCAAGCCCGGTAACCTCAAGACCCTCCTCAAGGCCGAGAAGAATTCGAAGCTATGGAAACGATTGAGAAGGGTGGTCCCCGGGTCTGGCATTTCCACCAGTGCAGCATCGAAACTCCCTGGAGGGAAGCCCTTGAGAACGGACCTTCCATCTCCAACGAGGAGCTCCACCCTCGGATCACGGAGTGCGGACTTTATCTCCTCGGGGAGAAACCTCTGAGAGACGGAGTAAACGGCTGGATCCAGCTCCACAATCGTGAGCTTCTCCACGCCAGCCTGCAGAAGCAAGGGCAGCGCGCTACTGGGACCCCCTCCTAAGAACAGCACTGTCTTGGGTCTCTGCCTCTGGCTCATGAGAATCCCCACAAGGGACATTGCCCCCGAAGGATCAGGGAATACCCCTAGAGGCCTTCCATTTCCCAACAGGGTATATTGGCCTTCTGCGAATCCCAACTCGAGACTCTGGTAAGGCGAATCCACTCCAGCCACTCTCTCCATGGCCGTCTTCCGTGAAAGCCATCTCTGGGCTGTGGACCAGCTATCGAGCTCTTGAATCTCTCCCGTGCAAATGAGGACGAGCCAGGCGCCCCCTGCGACAGTGGAAGCCAAGGACCATCTCTTCCCCCAAGGACTTGAGCCAAGGGTGCCCAGGAGGCTCGATATCACAGCGCAATATGCCAAAACGAGGAGATTCTCGACTCTTGGAATCAGTAAAAGGGGCACAACGAGCCCGGCCAGTAGACTACCCGCTGCATCCCAAAAGTAGACCTTAGCTATGGCCTTGGCTTGTCCTTCTCTGAAGCCTCTGGCCAATCTGGATGCCATTGGGAACATGGCGCCTGAGGTCGCCCCTACGGGGAAGAGGGATGCGATTATGAGGCTTGCTGCCCATGAAGCCGCAAGGGGAGCGCCAGGAGGGACCGGGAAAAGGAATCTCGCGTGTCGCAGGCCCACAACTACCAGAAAGGTCAATGGGAGTTGGCAGAGAAAGAGGATTCCTAGGGGCCAAAAGCTCTCCTTTTTTCGCCTCTCGGCCCTTGTAGCCATGATGGCCCCAAAAAACACACCCACAAGCCACGATGCCATCATCAGGCCCAGGGCCATCTCGTGGCCTGCAACCACGACCATGATTTCCCTGAGAAGGAGGATCTGGGAAACTAAGGCCTGGAACCCTATGCTCCCGAAGAGAAAAGGGCTCATGGAGATCTTCCTCCCCGATGAAGCAATAGGGAGAGTATCAGAGATGGACATCAGGGCTCAAGCGGCTTCCTGACGAAAGAGGGAGGAGGTCTCTCAATAACTTGATCTGGCCCCCAAAGCGATCCCCGTGGGAACCGAGGGCTCGGCCCTCCGCGTCCAATTGGACTTCTAGGAGGCGCCGGAGCCTTGCTTTGCGGGCGTGCGGAGCCCGCCCCTCCAGGGGGCAATCCAAGGCAAGATGGCCTTGCAGGGAAGACCTAGAAACGATGCGAAGGGTGATTTTCTCGGAGGGGCGCGGTCTCCGCGCCCGGATTGCAAGGCCGAACTAGCGGCGAGGCATTCCATTCCGACCACGTGCGTCAACGAGAGGCCGCGGCCCAATGGTGATATGCCTCGGTGAAGCCCAAGCATTCTTTAACGGGCGTGCGGAGCCCGCCCCTCCACGTGGTGGACCATCCAAGCTAGGACGGCCTAGCGGGGCAAACCCGGGGATAACGCCAAGAGCGGTTTTCTCGGAAGGGCGCACTTTGTGCGCCCGGCTGGCAAGGCCTCTCCTCGCTTGTCACCCATGGAGGCGGTCCACCTCGACAATCCCCTGACATTTGGGGCCTTTGGTGGTATAAACTCAACTGCCTGCTAAGAAGATATCCCCGAGGAGAGGAGGTATCCCCATGGACCTGGATTTCACAGAGGAGCAGAGGATTTTCAGGGATCAGGTACTGGCCTTTTCCAGGAAGGAGATAGCCCCTCTGGGAGAGGAGTCGGACCTCAAGGGAGAGTTTTGCTGGAAGGCATGGAGGAAGATGGGGTCCTTTGGACTCTTGGGCCTTCATTTTCCGGAGGAGTATGGGGGCGCAGGGGCAACCATAGTCACTGCCTGCTTGGCTGGGGAGGCCCTCTCAGAGGCGGGCGCGGATGGAGGACTCACCCTCTCCTGGGGAGCTCACACCTACCTTTGTGGGGACAGCATATTGCGACATGGCACCCCAGAACAGAAGGCTCGGTACCTTCCCAAAATAGCCTCTGGGGAGTGGGTAGGGGCCTTCGGCCTCACTGAGCCGGGGGCTGGCTCAGATGCATCGGCCTTGAGGACCACTGCTGTGAGGAGAGGCGATCACTATGTTCTCAATGGCACCAAGATGTTCATAACCAATGGTCCAATAGCCGATGTGCTCGTCGTCATCGCATCCACGGATCCATCAAAGAAGGCCGCCGGAATTTCAGCCTTCATAGTGGAAAAAGGTTATCCGGGGTTCAGGCCCGGTAACCCCCTCAAGAAGATGGGATGCAGGGCCTCTCCCACCTCGGAGCTCATCTTCGAGGACTGCATCGTGCCAGCCGAGAACCTTCTGGGCCAGGAAGGGGAGGGTTTCGTGAAGGTGGCCCTGGGAGCGCTCGAGTGGGACAGAAGCGCCCTAATGGCTCCTTTTGTCGGTGGGATGCGCTATATGCTGAATCAGTGCGTGGCTTACGCCAACCAGAGGATCCAATTCGACAGGCCCATAGCCAGGTTCCAGGCCATAAAACACAAGATCGCTGAAATGAAGGTGATCTACGAGGCGAGCCGCCTCCTCATGTATCGAATAGCTTGGTGCAAGGATCAAGGCAGGCCCCTCAATCATCTCGAGGCCGCGGCAGCGAAGCTCTTCATAGGAGAGGCTGGAATGAGGCTCGCCCACGAAGCAGTCCAAATCCACGGGGGCTACGGGTACATCCACGAATATCCCGTTGAGAGGGCCTTCAGGAATGCTCGCTTGGCATCTATAGGTGGAGGCACAAGTGAGATCCAAAGGTCCATAATCGCTAGGATGATCATGAACCTGGATTATAGCCAGGGGAGAGCCATCTGAGATCCTCGGCCAGCTTTGGCAAAAAAGGAGGCCGCGACATGAACTTCGATCTCAAAGAAGAGCAGAAGGAATTCCAGAGGAATCTGAGAAAGGTCTGCGAGGAGCTCCTGAGGCCCAAGGCTAGGGAAGTTGACAGAGATGGAATGGTCCCTGAGGAGAATCTCCTGGAGCTGGCGAAGGCCGGATACATGGGCTTGACGATACCGCCGGAGTTGGGTGGATGTGGAATGGATATGGTCTCCTTCTTGGTGGGAACGGAAGAGGTCGCCCGTTGCTGCCCTTCGACAGCGCTTGTGGCATCGACCTCCTTGATGAGGTTCGGTCTTCCCACTATGCTGTATGGAAGCGATGGGACAAAGAGGAGACTGATCCCACTTCTTGCAGAAGGAAAATTGAGGGGAGCCTGGGCCCATACGGAAAAGGAAGGGGGTTCGGATAGACAGAACCTCAAGACAGTTGCGGTCCCTTACGAGGATGGATTCTCCCTGAGCGGCCAGAAGCACTATGTCCTCAATGGACCAGAAGCCCAAGCCTTGCTCGTCGTTGCAGCCATTGGTGGGCAGGAGGGGAAAAAGGGGGTCTTCCTTTTGGAACTGCCCTGTTCCGGGGTGGAGTGCGGGCCGGAAATCAGGACTGTTGGGGCAAGGGGAGCGAGGGTCTCTTCCATTTATCTCAAAGATTGTCTCGTCTCCCGGGAGCGACTTCTGGGGGGAGAAGAGGGGCCTTCGGGTGAGGAGATAGAGCGACTTCCCCAGATGCCCCTGGTCTTGGCGGGATACAGCATAGGAGTGGGACAAGCAGCCCTGGAGCTTGCCATAAGCTACGCCATGGGAAGAACCACTTTCGGAAGACCTATAGTCACCTACCAGGAAGTGCATTTCAAGATAGCCGACATGTTCGTCAATGTGGATGTGGCGAGGCAGCTCGCATTGAGGGCTGCATGGCTGATAGACTCAGGAAAGGGCTCCCACGTGGAGTCCTCGGTGGCGAAGCTCTTCGCTTCCGAGGCAGCGGAGAGTTGCGCCCTCCTCTGTGCTCACATCCATGGGGGGGCGAGCCTGGAGGAGGGGAGCGATGTGGATCGAATCCTCAGAGATAGCAGGATGGCCAGGGTCCTAGGTGGCACATCCGAGATGCACAGGATGCTCATAGCTGAAGAGGTTCTGGCAGGAAGGGCCTGAGGCGAGAGACGAGAAGGAAAGGGAGGAAAAGGAGGGATGTCTGGCTCGGCGAACACCCAGATCTTTCTCGGGCTGGATGTGGGATCCATAAGTCTCAACACGGTGCTCATGACCCCGGACGGGGCAATTTTGGAGGAGCACTACGACAGGATCCACGGAAGGCCCTTGGAGACAGTCTCCAGGGTGCTTGGACGAGTGCTCGAAAGGTGGCCCCAGGAGCTCATAAAGGGAGCGGCTGTCACAGGGGTTACGGGCAAGCTCGTCGCTGAGCTTGTGGGCGGTATCTTCTTCAACGAGGTCATAGCACAGGCTCGTTCGGTGGAGCTCCTGTGCCCCCAAAGCCGCACCATCATAGAGATGGGCGGACAGGACTCCAAGCTCATCCTCCTTGCGCCAGAGCCAGGAAACGGGAGGTTGCGCATAGAGGACTTCGCCATGAACAGCCTATGTGCCGCTGGGACAGGATCCTTTCTCGATCAGCAGGCAAGTCGGCTGGGGCTCACCATAGAGCAATTTGGACAGATGGCCCTCAAATCCAAGGTACCTCCAAGAATAGCGGGGAGATGCTCGGTATTCGCCAAAAGCGACATGATCCATTTGCAGCAGGCCGCTACCCCGGACTATGACATCGTGGCAGGGCTTTGCTTCGCAGTGGCCAGGAACTTCAAGGGGACTGTGGCCAGGGGGAAGCCCATGAGACCACCTGTTGTGTTCCAGGGAGGTGTTGCGGCCAACCCGGGCATGATAAGGGCCTTCAGGGAAGTCCTGGAGCTCCGAGAAGAGGAGCTGATAGTGCCGGCCCACTTCGCCTCCACCGGGGCCATAGGAGCAGTCTTGCTTCTCCTTGATGATCCATCCTCCATCAGGCCTTTTCGCGGAAAAGAGGCTCTACAGGAATACATCCGTCAGAATTCCAAACAACCACAGAGGAAGATCCTCCCACCCCTCTTGAGGCCAGCGAATCTGGCCAAAGGGGCAACTCCGGTAGAGCCCATAAGGGCTCAAGGGGGTGAGAAGGTCAAAGCTTACTTGGGTGTGGATGTCGGGTCCATAAGCACCAATGTGGTGGTCATTGACGAGAAAGGGAGGGTCCTTTCCAAACGCTATCTCATGACGGCTGGAAGGCCACTTGAGGCCGTGAAAAAGGGTCTCAAAGAGGTGGGGGAAGAGGTCAAAGATAAGGTCATAATTGCCGGGGCCGGGACAACGGGCTCTGGCCGCTACCTCACAGGCGATTTCATAGGGGCTGACGTAATAAGGAACGAGATCACAGCTCAGGCAACCGCTGCTGTGGCCATAGATCCACAGGTGGATACAATCTTCGAGATCGGGGGACAGGATTCCAAGTACATAAGCATCTCCAATGGAGCTGTCGTGGACTTTGCCATGAACAAGGTCTGCGCGGCGGGAACGGGCTCCTTCCTCGAAGAGCAGGCTGAGAGATTGGGCATATCCATTGAGGAAGAGTTTGCTGAGCTCGCATTTTCATCCCAAACCCCAGTCTCCCTGGGGGAGAGATGCACGGTTTTCATGGAATCCGACCTTGTTGGCCACCTCCAAAGGGGGGCCCCAACCGAGGACCTGGTGGCTGGGCTCGCCTATTCCATAGTGGAGAACTACCTGAACAAGGTCGTGGAGAGTAGGCGCATAGGCAACAGGATATTCTTCCAAGGTGGCCCGGCCTTCAATCACGCGATAGTCGCTGCCTTCGAGAGGGTGCTGGGAAGGCCCGTTGTGGTCCCACCGCACCACGAGGTCACAGGGGCAATAGGGGCAGCGATTCTTGCCATGCGAGAGAATCCCAAGCCTTACAGCTACTTCAAGGGATTCGAGCTGGCAGACAGAAACTACGAGATCTCTCCCTTCGAGTGCAAGGCCTGTCCCAACAGATGCGAGATAAAGAAGGTCGTGGTGGCGGGAGAGGAGGACAAACCCCTCTTCTACGGTGGCAGATGCGAGAGATACGAGAAACCGAGGACAAAAGAGGTCTCCCGTGGGAGGGAAATTCCCGATCTCTTCGCAAAAAGGGAGGAGCTCCTCCTCGGGTCCTATCCCGGCGAGGGACCATCATCTGGCCCCAAGGTGGGCATACCCAGGGCCCTTTTCTTCCTCGAGCTCATTCCCTTTTGGAAGGCCTTTTTCTCCGAGATGGGTTTCCGGGTCGTCCTCTCGAGGCCCACAACCAAAGAGACCATCCACAGAGGAGTCGAGAAGGTCGTGGCCGAGACTTGCTTCCCGATAAAAGTCGCTCTGGGCCACATAGACGATCTTCTGGAGCAGGGAGTCGAGTATCTCTTCCTTCCTAGCATCATAGACATGCGTAAGCCCAGGGAGGATCTTCCCCAGGGCTACAATTGCCCATACGTGCAGACAATCCCATATACGGCGCGATCCTCTTTCCACTTCGAGGCTATGGGGGTGAAGCTTTTGAAGCCGCCTTTGCGCTTCGGGGCCCCGAGGGAGAAGCTCCACAGAGAGCTCGTCAAGTTCGGGAGGTCCCTCGCAGTGGGATCTCGGGTGGTGAAAAGGGCCATAGATGCGGCAGAGGAAGCCCAGGCTAAATTCTCTCGAGCCATGGCAGCCATGGGCGAAGAGGTCTTGGGGAGTCTTTCCCAAGAGGACAAGCTGATGGTGATAGTGAGCAGAGTTTACAACGGTTGCGACCCGGCTGTGAATTTGAACATTCCGAGGAAGCTCAGGGACCTGGGAGTGATGTCGATCCCCTTGGATGCCATTCCTCTGGAAAAGGTCGAGCCAGACGATGAGATCCTGGGCCATTACTGGCGTTACGGACAGAGGTTCATGGCCGCAGCAAAGCTTCTCAGGGAGGACCCGAGGCTCTATCCCATATACATAACCAACTTTGGTTGCGGGCCAGACTCCTTCATAGGTCACTTCTTTCACAATGCGATGGGAGGGAAGCCGTTCCTTCAGATAGAGATCGATGAGCACAGCTCGGATGTGGGGGCCATAACGAGGCTCGAGGCCTTCCTGGACAGTCTCAAGAATGCGCCGAGGGTCTCCAAGGGGCCGCTGAGGCCAATAAAAAGGCACGGGTCAGTTTCCATAGGAAGAGATAGAGTGGTGTTCCTCCCCTACATGACCGATCAGGCAAAGGCCGCTGCAGCGGCTTTCGAGGCGAGTGGCGTTCCGGCGAGGGTCCTTCCCCCCACCACCGAGGAAACTCTCCGATTGGGAAGGAGATACACCTCCGGGAAGGAGTGTTATCCCGCAATCCTCACAACTGGAGACATGCTCTCCTGGGCGATGAGACCCGATTTCGATAGAAAACACAGCGCCTTTTTCATGCCAGGAGGCTCTGGGCCTTGTCGGTTCGGTCAATACAACAGGCTCCACCGTCTGGTTCTGGATCAGGCAGGCTTCCACGATGTTCCCATATATTCGCCGGTTCAGGACCAGGAGATGTACAGACAACTCGGCATTCTGGGAAAGACCTTCGTCAAGCTGGGTTGGAAGGGAGTCGTTGCAGTGGATTTCCTGGAAAAGGCCCTCTGGGAGATAAGGCCAGTGGAGAAAACTCCAGGAGAAGCAGATAGGGTCTACCAGTTTTACCTGGAGAAGATCTGCGAAGAGATAAGAAACGGAAACGGAGACCTCTATCCAATTCTCGAGGAAGCGAGAAGGGCATTCGAGGAGATACCAAGGCTAGAGAGAGTGGACAAGCCCATTGTGGGAATCGTGGGTGAGATATACATAAGATCCAACCCCTTTGCCAACGAGCGTCTGATAAGGAAGCTCGAGGCTCTCGGGGCCATCGTGTGGATGCCCCCCATATCGGAATGGCTTCTCTACATAAACCGCATGTCCAAAAGACACGCCCTGAGGGACAGGAAGTGGTCGAACTATTTCAGGACAGCTCTAAAGGAATGGTTCCAAAAAAGGGACGAGCACAGAATGGAGGAGATATTCCACGGGCTGGTGAGAAATCTCAAGGAGCCATCCATCAAGGAGACGATGAGGCTGGCATCTCCTTATGTTCACGACTCCTTCGAGGGAGAGACCATCCTTAGCATAGGAAAGGCGGAGGATTTCTTCAGAAAGGGAGTAAGCGGCATAATAAGTGTGGGACCCTTCACCTGCATGCCCGGGACAATTGTCACTGCCATCCTCAAAAGGTTCAGGGAGGAACACGGAGGTATCCCCATCCTGAATCTCTTCTTCGATGGCCAGGGAGAAAGCGCCAACGAAAACCGTCTGGAGGCTTTCATATACCAGGTGAACCAGTACAGGGAGAGGATGCAGGAAGGGTAAAGTGCTATCCCATTTGGCCCCGATTCTACGCGGAATATCTCGAGATGTAACGGGGCAGTAAGGGACTCGAACCCCTGATGTGCCGCGGTTTGGAGGATGATGGTGGCCGAGGGATGGTAAATGAGGGCTCGAAAAGGAAAGCTCGGGAGATCCGAGAGATCTCGAGGCTGGGTGGTTCCCAAGGGGCCAAGAGGTCCCGAGGGATTTGCGCCGAGGCCCTCGTGAAGATATGATTCGAGACCGGAGGTAGAAGAAAGCGACATTGAGGGAGCAAAAGGGGGTAAGATGAAGGAAAAAGAGTGCAAGAACTATGAGGCCAACAGAAAAAGGTGCAATTGCTCCTACGAGCCATGCGGCAAAAAGGGTTATTGCTGCGAGTGCTTGCATTATCATCGCTCGAGAGGAGAGCTTCCTGCATGCTTCTTCCCGCCAGAGGTCGAGAGGACATATGATAGAAGTATCCAGAGATTCATCTCCTTGCAGAAAGCGAGGGCATGAGTGGCAGTGGAGAGCAGAGGCCGGAAGATAGTCTATGGTCCCGTACCCTCCAGAAGGCTCGGCAGGTCTCTGGGTATAGACCTCATCCCCTACAAGACCTGCTCCTTCGATTGCATCTACTGTCAGCTCGGGCCAACCCCCAAGACAACCATAAGGAGAAGGGCTTACACACTGCCCGAAGAAGTGGTCTCTGCAGTGAGAGGGAGGTTGGAGAAGGGGACGCATGCGGACTTCCTCACCCTCTCGGGATCCGGTGAGCCCACTTTGGAGCTAAATCTCGGTGAGATCCTCAGGGCGCTGAGGAGAGAATTCTCCCAGAGGATAGCTGTGCTCACCAATAGCTCCCTCCTTCACATGAAGTCGGTGAGGGAGGCCCTCTCCTCGGCGCATGTGGTCCTCCCTTCCTTGGATGGATGGAAGGAGGATACGTTCCAGAAGGTGAACAGGCCGCACCCCTCCGTGAGCCTGGAGAAGGTCCTGTTGGGGCTCAAGAAATTGAGGGGGGAATTCAAAGGGGAAATATGGCTCGAGGTCTTGCTCGTAGAGGGGATAAATGACGATCCTCGAGACATACCTCTGCTTTTGGCTGTCCTCCAGGATATCGCCCCAGATCGCATCCAGATAAATACAGTCACGAGGCCTCCTTCCCTTCCATGGGTCAGACCCCCAAAGAGGGAGAGATTGGAGGAGTTTGCGGCGGCCCTGGGGCCCAAGGCCGAGATAGTGGCATCCTTCAAGGCTGGGTCCGAAAGGATCCTGACCTCGGAGCTGGAAAGGAGGCTCGTGGAGACTGTTTCCAGAAGGCCCCTTTGTGCTGAGGATGTGGCTTCCATCTTCGGTATGGAGATCTCCATGGCAGATTCCCTTCTCGGCAGGTTAGCCAGGGAAAAAGGGTGGATGGCTGTGAAGGTGGAGGAGAAGACCTATTATCGTCCCCGAGGGGAGTCCGCATGATCCTCAGGACCAAGGAAGAGATAGAGATAATGAGACAGGCCAACAGGATCGTGGCCTGCATACTCGATGAACTGGCAGCCCTCATAGAGCCCGGCATAACGACCCGCGAGCTCGACAGATTTATGGAGGAGAGGATAAGGGCCTTGGGCGGTCAGCCAGCATTTCTGGGCTACAGGGGGTACCCTGCTTCGAGCTGTATCTCCATAAACGAGCAGGTGGTCCACGGCATTCCTGGAAGTCGGAGGATAAGGGAGGGCGACTTGGTGAGCGTGGACCTGGGGGTCCTGTACAAAGGCTACTATGGGGATGCGGCTAGGACCTATGGTGTGGGCAAGATTTCCCAGAAAGCTCAAAAGCTCATCAGGGTCACGGAGGAAGCCCTTTACAAGGGAATCGAGACAGCGAGGGCAGGAAACAGGCTTTTCGATATATCCCGGGCCATCCAGAGCTGGGTAGAGAGCAACGGATTTTCAGTGGTGCGAGACTTTGTTGGCCATGGTATAGGAAAGAACCTCCACGAAGATCCTCAAGTTCCCAATTACGTGCCCAGAAGCCCATACAATCCCCTTCTCGAGGCTGGAATGGTCCTGGCACTGGAGCCCATGGTCAATGCTGGAGACCACAGGGTCAAGGTCCTCCCCGATGGTTGGACAGCGGTCACAGTGGATGGATCCCTTTCCGCTCATTTCGAGCACACAATAGCCATCACTGAGGATGGCCCGGAGATTCTCACCGTGTGCAATTGAAGGAAAGGCCTCGAGCTCAGGGAGCACAGACCGAAAGTTTGACAAGGTCTTCGGGGAAAGACCCAAATCCGGAAAGGGCAGGTGACAGGCCTTCGGCCCCAAGGGGACATGTGTCGGTGAAGGCGATGCCTCCTTTGCGGCCGTGCGGAGCCCGCCCCTCCGCCGGGTGGGCCATCCAGGGCGAGATGGCCTTGCGAGGAAAACCCTGGGATAACGCCGGGGCCGGTTTTCTCGGAGGGACGCACTCTGTGCGTCCGCGT